>Ga0182018_10001843_pt1 | contig 22891 bp, 17 predicted proteins | sample 812P2MmetaG_FD_120490 | JGI IMG/M metagenome (GOLD analysis project Ga0182018, IMG submission 120490) | Permafrost microbial communities from Stordalen Mire, Sweden - 812P2M metaG | ecosystem: Environmental > Terrestrial > Soil > Wetlands > Permafrost | place: Sweden: Stordalen | collected...
CCCAGCACCGAGATCTCGACGCGGCCCTGCATTCCCTCGTCAATCACCGCGCCCATGATAATGTGGGAATCTCGGCCGAACTGGTCCGCGATCGCGTTCATGATCTCGTTTACCTTGGGAAGCGTGAGATCCGTGCCCCCCGAGATGTTCACGAGCAGACGGTCCGCCTTGCGCGAGAATTCAGGCGTGTGGAGGAGCGGGCAGAGCTTCAGGCTGGCAATCGCCTCGGCCGCGGCGTTTTCGCCGGCACCCTCCGCGAGGCCGAAGAGGGTTTTGGCGCCGCGCTGTTGAAAGGCCTGCCTGAGCGTGGCAAAATCCACGTTGATCAGGCCGGTCTTGGAGAGCATCGACCAGATGGACTTCACTCCCCGGCCGATCCACTCGTCGGCGCGGGCGAACGAGTCGAGCACCGTTTCGTTGTCGGCGCCCTCCTGCAGCAGGATGTCGTTGGGCAGGGGAATCACCGCGTCGCACGAACGCCGGAGCGCCGCCAGGCCCTCCTCGGCCTGTTTCAGCCGCCGGCCGCCTTCGAAGCTGAAGGGAAGGGTCACAAAGGCGATGACGAGCGCCCCTTGTTCCGCGGCGATTTCCGCCACGATCGGCGACGCGCCGCCGCCGGTCCCGCCGCCCATGCCCGCAAGGATGAAGACCAGGTCGCAGTCCTTCACGACCGCGGATATCTTCTCGCGGTCATCCTCCGCCGCCTGGCGCCCGAGTTCGGGATCGCCCCCGGCGCCGAGGCCCCGGGTCGAACCCATTCCAATCAGGATCTTGTCCTGGACCGGCGAGCTTGAAAGGGCCTGGTGATCCGTGTTGATGACCGCGAGGCGCAGGCGCTCCAGGCTTTCCATCTTGAGGCGGTCCACCGCGTTGGAGCCCGCCCCGCCCACGCCGACGAGCTTTATCGCCACGCAGCGGTCGCTCAGGATCTGATGTTCAAGGGGAAGTTCGTTTGGATTCACGTGGAGGCAAACAGACGGGTGACGCTGTGAAGAAAGCCGCCCGTGCGGCGGGCAACCGCGGCCCGGTCGCCCTGAGCGCTCACGCCGTAGTAGAGGATTCCCAACGCGGTGTGAAATCCCGGGTCCCGGAGGTTCTCATTGACCCACGACGGCGCCTCGCCGAGCCGGGCCGGCGCACCGAAAATCTTGGCCGCACACTCGGAAAGCGCCGGCAGCTTTGCCGCCCCGCCCGTAAGGACGACGCCGGCGGCGCACGTCTCGGGAGAGAACGCATGGCCGAGCTTTTTCTTGACCACCTCCAATAGCTCCCAGGCGCGGGCCGCGGTGATGCTTTCGATGGCCTGCCGGGAGAACTGCCGGTCCCCGATCGAATAATTTCCGTCGAGCCACACCTTTTCATTCTTGTCGCGTGCCTGGACGACGGCTCGGCCGAAGCGGACCTTGAGCTTCTCGGCCTGAACCTCCGTGAGCCGCAGGCCGATGCTGAGGTCGTTGGTGAAATGTCCGCCTCCCACAGCCACCACTCCGGTGGTGTGCGGAACGCCGTTGCGATAGAGGACGAAGTCGGTCGTTCCGGCGCCTATGTCGATCGCGAGGACGCCATTCTGACGCTCCTCCATGGTGGTCACCATGTGGCCGGCCGCCAGGCTCGACAGCACGAGCTCGCGGACCTCAAGGTTAAATCCGCGGATCACGTGGATGTTGTCGGCCAGGCGCTGCTCCTGGCCGTGCACCGTCCAGTACCCGACCTCGAGCTTCTGGCCGACCAGGCTCTCGGGCGAAGTGGGGACCAGCCTGCCGTCGACCCGGAAAGGGCGGCGGATGTTGTGGACCACCATTCGCCCCAGGGGAAGATCCTTGGCCTTGGCGAGCTCGCACACGGTGCGAATGTCGTCCTTCTCGATCATGTTGTCGGCCGCCTTAACGTTGAGCGAGGCCTCGTTGTAGAACCCCTCGAGGTGGCCGCCGGTCTGGGCGAGGAAGACGTGGTTAATCCGCTCGTTCGCGTCGCGCTCGGCCATTTCGAGCGCGTTGTGGGTGCATTCGGTGGCGGCGCGGTAGTCGACCACGGATCCCTTGATAACGCCCCGCGAGGCGCACTCGCCGCACCCGATTATCACAATCTCACGCCCGGTATAGGCACCGACCAACGCGGTGATCTTGGCGGTTCCGATTTCGACGGCTCCGATGAAGGTCGTTTTAGAGCTCAATCAATGAGGTAGGTTTGAAAACTGGGGGATTGCGATCAAGGGCTGAGTGGAGGGCGCGTGCTCGGGGCCGTCCATGGGACCCACCAGGCTCGGAGCCGCCGTCCCATAGGCAACCGGCACCTGGGAGCCGAGGGAAAGGTTGACGTCCCGGAGCGGACGCGTCGCATCCGTCGACGCATTGATCAGGTCGAGCCGGGCGATTTGCCTCAGGTAGTCCTCGTTGGTTCCGAACGTCACTTTCATTCCTCCCCGGGCGTAGACCTCGATCAGGCCGTCCGAACCCAAATGGGCGAGCGAGATGACCTGCCATGTGCCATAGAGCGCCTCCGCTTCAAGTTTCGCGGAGGCGAGAAGGTCCGCCACGGCCGACATGTTCTCAATCGGAACAAAGGATGAGCCGCGACGGATCAGCCGAACGCCCTCGATCCAAGGAAGAGTTGCGACCATGGCTGGGTCGAACCCCGTGCCTTCGAAACACACTCCATCCCTCGAAACGAGGAACATTCGCGGCGACTCGGAACCGGACTGGGCCATCATGCGCACGACGGGTGAACGCTCCGAAACCCGCACGGTCAGGGTGTCGGGGAAATTCCGGATGACGGACGCGGAGCTCACCTGGGCATCCGCCAGCACCTTGGAGCGCAGCTGAATGAGGTCGAGGCCCATGAGCGTTGCATCGCCCGGCAGGGCGAGCGTCTTCGCCAGCCACGTCTTGTCCAGGACGCCGTCCGTCACGAGGATCAGGTTGCGTACCCGCTCGGACTTGGCGGCGGCGGGCAAGCCCGAGGGATTTTCACCGAGGACGGAGGAAATCTCCCAGGCGCCCCACCCGACCAGGCCGATCGCAAAGGCGCCCAGGGCGAAGCGGAATCCGCGCATGGCCAGACGCCGGCGCCCCTCGCGCGACATCGCGCGGGGCCGCACCTGCTGGGGGATTTCCCTCCAGCTGCGCGTTTCGGGCAGTTTAAATGGTACTTTGCTCATGGACGATGTGAGGGAACGCCCGATCGGAAGCGCTCTACCGCGGGCGTGACCATCTCCCTGACCAAGGCGCCGAAATCCAATCCCGCACAGCGAGCGCTCATCGGCAGCAAACTCGTCTCTTTCATGCCGGGAAGCGTGTTGATTTCGAGCAAAAACGGCTCGCCCTGCGCGGAGAGGATGAAGTCCACGCGTGCGTAGTCGCGGCATCCGCACGCGGCAAAGGCCGTCTCCGCGGCCGTTCGCACGGCAGCCGTCAGCCGCTCGTCGAGAGGCGCGGGGGCCAGGTACTCGGTCATGCCTTTCGTGTACTTGCTGGTATAATCATAGACGCCTGACTTCGGGCGGATCTCGACGATCCCCATCGCCGAGCCGCCGAGGACGCCTACGGAAAGCTCGCGCCCCTCGATCCTGCGCTCCGCGATCCAACGGCCACGCCGGATCGCACTCAGCGCGGACTCCAGCTCCGCCAGGCTCCCAACCACGCTCAATCCCACGCTGCTGCCCTCATTGTTGGGTTTCACCACGATGCTTGGCCCGAGGCGCCGAGCGATCTCGGAAGCCGGAGGCTTTTCGCCGGCGTCAAAGGAAATCCCTTCAGCGACCCGTACCCCATGCGCCGCCACGGTCTGCTTCGTAAGCGTCTTGTCGATAGTCAGCTTGCTGGCTTCGGCGTCACAGCCCGCATAGGTCCCGCCGGCCGCGTCGAGCAGCTGCTGCATGGCTCCGTCCTCGCCGAAAGTGCCGTGCAGCGTCGAGAAGACGACCTGGCGCGAGGGATCGTAGCCCTCGGGCAGCGCATCGGCCGCGACGTCAAACAGCCTCGTCGTGAAGGATCGCGACAAAGCGAGCGCGCATGCTCGGCCGGAACCCGTCGAGACGTCGCGCTCGGCAGAGATCCCGCCCGCGAAGACGGCGATAATGGGGCCGTTCAAAGCACGTCCTTCCACTCCTTGCCGTAGAGAAGCACTTCAGGCTCGAGCTCGACCCCCTTGGCCGCCCGGACGCCGGCCCGGACGCGCCGAACCAGTTCAAGGACGTCCGCACTCGTGGCGTGCCCGCAATTGACGACAAAATTTGCATGGATGCGGGAGACTTCCGCGCCGCCCACGCGTTCGCCCTTCAGGCCGCTCTCCTCGATCAAGCGGCCGGCCGAGGCTCCCGGAGGGTTTTTGAATATGCACCCCGCGCTCGGTCCACGCGGCTGAGATTCGTGCCGCTTTCTGCGGTAGTCGTCGATCTGCCTCCCCACCGAGGCCGCGTCCGAACGCGACATCGGGCGAAGAACGGCGCCGAGGGCAATTGCATCCTGCAATTCGGCGCAGTAACGGTAGTCAACCGTCAATTCGGAGCGCGGCAGCGTGGTGACGACCCCGTCCAGCGACATCAGTCGCACCTCGTCCACGATGTCGAAGATCCAGCCCCCCATTGCGCCCGCGTTCATCCGCAGCGCGCCCCCGACACTTCCGGGTATGCCTTCAAGAAACTCGAACCCCGAGAGCCCCGCCGTAGCGGCGAGTCCGCAGAGGTTCTTTAACCGGAGACCCGCCCCGGCCCGTACCCGGCCGTGGGGAAGCGTTTCGAAACTCGACCACGCCTTCTGGGAGAGCGAGATGATCAGTCCCTCTACCCCCTCGTCCGGTACGATCAGGTTGGAGCCCCGGCCGAGGATTAGCACGGGAACGGCATTTTTCTTCGCCTCCCGCAACAACGTCCGCAGGTCGTCCTCCGTCGCCGGCTCAGCATAGAGCCGGGCCGCACCGCCGACCCGGAGGGTGGTTTTTCCGGCTAAAGGTTCCTCGCGCGTGAGCTTGGAGGACCCGGTCAGGAACGGACGGACTGAATCGGCGATGCGGTTCCATTCGAGGGCGACCGCGACGCGCTTCCTCGCCTTATCAACCCACGCCCGCGCAAGCTGGTCGATGTCGCCGGCCCCGACAAATGCCACGAGGTCCCCCGCCTTCACCTCGCGAAGGAGTGCGGCATGGAAGGCCGTCCCTTCGCCAGGAAGGTAGCTCACCGGAAGCAACGGGGCGCCTCGCTTGATCTCGGCATAGACATCGGCTGTCGTGCCACCCGAGACGGGCGATTCTCCCGCTGCATAGACATCCAGCAGGTGGACGCTGTCCGCCAAGGCCAGCGACGCCGCAAATTCTGCCTTGAACTGCGCCGTGCGGCTGTGGCGGTGGGGCTGGAATACCGCAATCAATCTTCCACCGGCGGCGAGGGGCCGCCGAAGGCTGGTGAGCAGCGCACGGATCTCGGCGGGGTGATGCGCGTAGTCCTCGATGACCGTGAAGCCTCCCTCATCGAAGAGCACCGCCTGGCGCCGGCGAACGCCGGGATAGCGCGCGAGCAACCCTGGAGCCGGCTCAATCCCCATCAATTGCGCCGCAGCCAGCGCCGCCGTCGCATTGGCGGCATTGAAATCCCCTTTGGATCGGACCTGCACCTCCATCGGCCTGAACCGGCCTCCGAGAGAAAGCGTCATGGTTTCGTCCTTCTGCGCGGCGAGCGTTCCGGTGAAGGCGCCGCTTCGTCCAAACGTCACCGCGGACGGTCCGAGGCGCAGCGAGAGGGCGCATGCGTCGCTCACCAGGAGCGTGCCGCGGGTGCGCGCGCAGAGGGCGGCGAAGGCCGTCTCCAGATCGGCGGGGCTCTGGTAGCGGTCGGGATGGTCCCAGTCGAGGTTCACGATCACCGTGATTTCAGGAGTGAACCCGTCGATCGTCCCGTCACTTTCATCCACCTCGGCCACCACCCATTCATTCGAGCCCGGCCCCGCGGGTGGGGTCGCGTCATTGAAGAGGCCGCCGCCGACATACCCGGCCGGGAAACCCGCGGCGCGCAGCGCGGTGATTAGCATCGCCGTCGTGGTGGTCTTTCCGTGCGACCCGCAGACGGCGACCAGCTTCATTCCGCGCACGACCTCAGCGAGGAGCTCGCCGCGCAGGACACAGGCCACGCCGCCGGCGATCGCATCGAGAAGGGACGGATGGGTGTCCGGAATCGCCGAGGAGCGGACCAACAGGTCGCATTCCGCCGGTCGCGGACCAACAGCCACTCCTGCGTCGGAAAGCAACAGCGAAACCTCGCGCGACAGCGCGTCGTCCTCTCCCGACACCCGCCAACCCGAGCGCGCGAGATAAATGGCAAGCGGCGCAACGCCCATCCCGCCGATGCCCAGGCAGTGGATCCGGAGCACATCGCGCCCAAACAGGGCGCGCCTTGGCGAGCTTCTCATGAAGCGGCCTCCGCCGGGTGGTTCGAAGGAAACGAGTCGCGCGGACACGCTATCTCCTCGAGGTCGTCCAAAATCGAATCGAGCGAATTGGCCCGGTCCATCCGTTTCAGATTCGAGCGGAACTGGCTGAGCAGCCAATCGTTGAAAATCAAGTCGAGCACCTCGGCGAGCAGGCCTCCGACGGCCGCCTCCTCCACGACCAGGCCGCCCCCCTGACGCTCAAAAAAGGACGCATTGGCGCGCTGGTGATCGGACGCCGCGTGCGGAAAGGGGACCAGGATCGCCGGTACCTCGCAACGGATGAGCTCGGCGAGGGTGCCCGCACCGGCGCGGGAGACGACGAGGTCGGCGGCCGAAAGAAGCTCGGCGATCCGATCGCAGAACGGCATAAATACGGTCTTGACGGATTCCCCAGTGCGCGCCCGGAAATGGCGCGTCTCAGCGTCGCCCTTGCCGAGACCGGTCACGCACACCACCTGAATCTTCTCCGACGCAAGCGCCTCGAGGTTCTCGCGAGCCCACGCGTTGAGGGCCGCGGCTCCCTGGCTGCCGCCCAGGATCGCGAGAACCTTCTGGTCCGGGTCGAGTCCCAGCGCTGTCCGCGTCGCGGCGTTCGGCATCCGAAAAATCTCGCGGCGGACGGGAGAGCCCGCCTGCCGGCCCGCCGCCGTACGAACCCCGGCCACCCGGATGCCGAGCGGAAGGTAGACGCGTTCGGCAAAGCGGCCAAAGGTGCGGATGGCGAGGCCGGGTACGCGGTTCGACTCGTGCAGCGCCACCGGGATGCGTGCCATGCGCCCGGCGATCGCCGCCGGAGCAGATGTGAATCCGCCGAAACCGACCACCGCGTCCGGGCGCATCGTGCGCACAAGCTCCCGGCAGAACCGAATCGCCGCCAGCTGCGAGAATAGGAATCGGGCCATCCTCGTAGGATGCCATGAGAATCCGCTGCCCGGCATGACCACAAACCTGAAGTGGGAATATTTCTCCACGAGGCGCGCATCGACCTTTTTCGTGCTGATCAGCAGCGTCGCCTCGTGACCCCGGGCGACGAGGCCCTCGGCGAGCGAAATGCCCGGCGAGAGATGCCCGCCCGTGCCGCCGCAGGAGATGAGGAACCGGCTCATGCGAGCACTTCGCGCATTGAGCCTGCGCCGGAAGGCAGCGCAGCCCGGCCCCAGGTCCTCTGGGTGTTGATGAGCACTCCTAGAAGGAGCCCCATGAGAAGGAGGTTGGAAAGTCCCGCGCTGATGAAGGGGAGGGACATCCCCTTGGTCGGCAGCACGCCCGTGACGACGCCCAAGTTGATGATCGCCTGGAGGCACATGAGCAGCAGGCAGCCGGCGGCCAAAAGAAAGTGGAAGAGATTGGGCGCCCTCTTCAGATGGGAGAGGCCTGCGACGAACATGACGCCGAACACCGCCACCACGCCGAGGGTGAACCACATTCCAAGTTCCTCGCCAACGACTGCAAAGATGAAGTCCGTATGGGCTTCGGGGAGAAAATTGATCTGCTGGCGTCCCTGGCCCAGCCCGGCGCCACTCGTGCCGCCCGCAGCAAACGCCTCCAACGATTGGTAAAGCTGGTAGGTGCCGGCCTGCTTGTTGCCCTCGACGTCCATGAATGCGGTGAACCGCCGGAGGCGGTTCGGGTTGTGCGCGACCAGCACGGCGAAGGCCAGCACCGAGAGGCCGATCGTCGGAAGGGTGTAGCGCCATTTGGCGCCTGCCAAGAAAAGCAGGATGAGCCCCACGGAAAGCGCCAGCGCCGCGGTCCCGAAGTCGGGCTCCAGGACGATGAGGCCCGCGAACACGCCGATGATGCACAGCGGATAGAGATAGCCTTTCCTGAAATCCCCGATACGCGTCTGGTTGAGCGCAAGGTAGTGGGCCAGGCAGAACACCATCGCGAGCTTGGCAAACTCGGACACCTGCAGGCGGGCGGAGCCGTATCCGAGCCACCGCCGGCTCCCCTTGACCGTCACGCCGAGATGCGGGATCAGGACCAGGACGAGCATGATGACCGCGATCAAGGCGATCCAGTTCGACGCCCGGCGCGCATAGTCGAGATTGATCCGGCTCACGACGAAGCAGAGGAAGCCCGCGACCGCCACGCCGATCACCTGCTTTTCCAGATAGAAGTAGGGATCCTGCTTCAGAGACACGCTGGCGCTAAAAAGGATCGTCAGGCCGAGGAAGGTGAGGCCGACCGAGCAGACCAGGATTACGGCGACCGGACTGGCGATCAAACGGTCGCGGAAGGAGGCGGTGGACCTGTCACTTGCCATGGCGGGCGATCAGGGGTTTGGGGTCGGTGTGGGTTGGGAACCGTCCTCAACCTTGACCACGGGTACGTCCACCGTGCTTGACGGCTTGAGCCCCGTGTCCAGATCCTGGTCCGATGCGGCCGGGGGAGTCGCCGTCTTCGTGTCGGTGGTCGGCGGCTCGCTCCCCGAGGCGTCGCCGGCATCCGCCTTGGACTTTGCGGCCTTGGTCTGCCGGGTCGCGGGGGCGGACCTCGCCGGGATCACGAGCTCCTGGCCCGGTCGAATCTTCCTTGGATCGGTGATATTGTTCGCCACGGCGATCTCGCCCTGGCGGACGCCGTACTTGCGCGCGATGGCGCCGAGGGTTTCACCCTGCTTGACCACGTGTTTCACCACATCAGCGACCGGTTTGTCGGCCGGCACGGCGGCCGCGGTCGCCGCGGTCGCCGCCGTAGTGGGCACCTGCGCCGTCTTGGCCGGGATGATCAGCTTTTGGCCCACCCGGATGACCGAACTGACCCTCAGGCCGTTGGCGACCACGAGTTCCGTCTTGGTCAGCTGGTTTTTCTTGGCAATGCTCGAAATGCTGTCGCCGCGAACCACCGTATACGTCGTGGCCGGGGTCACATCGGAAACCGGCTGCGCCGCGAGCGCGCTGGCCACCGTGGTGCCGGGGCGCGTCGGGCTGTACCGGATCACCACTCCGTCCGTCGGTGGCGCATCGGTGACCGGAGAGGACGCGGTGGCGCTGGCAACGGGGGCATCCGTTATGGGGGTCGAGTCCGGACTGGCCGCCTTCGTATAACTGCAGCCTGGATTTGCGAAAATGAGGAGGAGGGCGAGCGCGTGGAGCCCAGCCGCGATTCCTAGGATCTTGATTATTTTCATGGGAGGGGTGTCGAATTTCTGCGCAGGTTCAAAGTGGTTGTTGGTTGTCGCTAATGCTATCTCAAACGCGAGTCGCGTGAAGTTCCGCCACGGCCCGTTCGAACCGATCGCCACGGTCCTCATAGTTTCGAAACATGTCGAAACTCGAGAAGCCGGGGCTCAGCACGACGTTGCCCGCGGGATGGGCGGCAGCGGCCGCGTGGCGCACCGCGTCTTCGAGTGATACGCACGTTTGATGGGACACGCCAAGCGCCTCGCAGGCCGCAGCCAGAACCGGACCGGTTTCACCGATAAGCACGACGTGTTCGATGCGCGCGGCGATCCGGCGGAGGAATCCGGCGGGATCCCCACCCTTTGACCGTCCCCCGGCAATCAGCACGACGGGCGCGTCGAATCCGCCGAGCGCGGCCTCGACCGCATGAAAATTGGTTGCCTTGGAATCGTTCCAATAGGTCACCCCCTCGATGGTCTCAACCTTGGCAAGCCGGTGGCGGCCGAGGTGAAAGCTCTTCGCCGCGGCAAAGAGCGTGGCCTCCTCGAGGCCCTCCGAACGCCACCACGCCTCCGCCAGGATGAAATTCTCGCGTTGCGGGTAGGTCGCGAAGGGCGTTCCGGCCAGACGCGAATCGCTTGGCCGTCCTTCGGTCGCCACGCAGGCCCGAAGCGGAAGCGGGCGGCCAAACTCCTCGGCGTAGCGCTGCACGGAACTGCCGGCAAAAAAGCGTCCGGGGGGAGTCCGGAGCACGAGCTCCCATTTCGCCGCAAAATAGGACTCCAGTCCCGAATGGCGCTCCAGGTGGTCCTCGGCGAAGTTGGTCCAGAGCAGTCCGTCCGCGTAGAAATGAGCCAGCTGCTCCGCCTGGAACGAGCTGACCTCGCAAATCGCGGTCGCGTCAGGCGTGCCCCCCTCCTCTTCAGCCGCAAGGCGCGAAAAAGCCAATCCAATATTCCCGGCCGCGCGGGCGCGCCGCCCGGCCCTTCCGAGCGCGTGGGCGAGAAACTCGGTGAGCGTCGTCTTCCCGTTGGTACCCGTGACGGCGATGATCCGTCCCCGCCAGAAAAGGGACGCAAAGTCTATTTCGGCCATGCACACGCAGCCGCAGCTGCGGGCCAGTTCTATCCAGGGATGATGGAGGGAAAATCCAGGCGAGAAGATCGCGAGGGAGTGCCGGCGGGCCTTCTCCGGTGTGAATTCGGTGCCCCTCTGGTCGTAGACGACGCCCTTCGCCCCGAGCTTCGACAACAGCGAAAGGGCGCCCTGCCCGCTGACGCCGTCTCCCAGGACCGCCGCAGGCAGGGCGATCCGGGAGCGAAGAAATTCTGGAACAACAAAGGTCATCGTTCAGCGGATCTTCAGCGTGCCCAGCCCCGCAAGGGCAAAGATTAGCGAGAGAATCCAAAAACGCAGCACCACCTTCGTCTCAGGCCAGCCCTGCTTCTGAAAGTGGTGATGAATAGGCGCCATGAGAAAAAAGCGCTGTCCCGCCCCGTGACGGCTCCGCGTGTACTTGAAATAGCCCACCTGGATGACGACCGAGGCCGCTTCCCAGACGAACACGCCGCCAACGATGAGCAGCGTCAGGGGCTGTTGGACCATGAAAGCGATCATGCCCAGCAGACCTCCGAGGGCGAGGGAGCCGGTGTCGCCCATGAACAACTCGGCGGGATGAGAGTTGTACCAAAGGAAGGCGATGCCAGCGCCCACCAGCGCGCCGCAGACCACCGCCAGCTCGCCAGTCCCGTTCACGAAACCGATGAGCAGGTAGTCTGCGACCCGGGCGTTGCCGGCAGCGTAGGCCATGATTCCGTAGGTCAGGGCGACCGTGATGGTACACCCGATGGCGAGCCCGTCGAGTCCATCCGTGAGGTTAATCGCGTTCGAGAAGCCCACGATCCAAAGGTAAACGAAAACGGCGAGCGCGGCAATCGGCATGCTCGCGATCAGCGGGTGCTTGACGAAGGGCACCCAAAGTTCGCGGATCTTTGCCGAGCTGTCGGGATGCATCAGAAGCGCGGTGAGCGCGAGAAGTGTGGTGACGGTCTGCCAAAAGATCTTCGCGCCCGATGAAATTCCATGCCGGCTCTTTCGGACCACCTTCAAGTAGTCGTCCCTGAACCCGACCGCGGTAAGAGCGGTGTAGACGAAAAGGGCCACGACGACCCAAATGTTGGGCGCCGCCCAAAGCACGGAGCTGCCGAACACGCATGCAAAAATCAGCAATCCGCCCATGGTCGGCGTGTTCTTCTTATCAAAGCGGCTGGCGAGGTCGCCGGTCCGATCGTCATCATAATGCTGTCCAAACTTGAGCCGGCGCAGATGGGCGATCAGCCACGGACCGATGATGAACCCGATCAATGCGGCCGTACCGGCCGCCAGAAGGGTTCGAAGCGTGATGTACCGCAGGATTCGGAGCGGACCGAACGCGTAATAGTAGTCGGAAAGATGGCTAAGCATGGGACGCCTCCGCGATTTCGACCCCAACAAACGCTCTTTCCAACCCGTGACGCCGGCTTCCCTTCACAAATACCGAGCCCCGAAATCCCGCCAGGCGCATGGAGACGGCCTCAATCGAATCGGCAATCTCGACCTGGCCGAGGGAGGATCCCGCTTCAAGGGCCCCCTGGCGGATCGCATCGGCCTGGCTCCCCATGACCATCAGAAGGTCACCGGGGCGAAGAGAGAGGGACCGGCCGAGCTCGACGTGGTAGCGGACCGTCCCGGAGCCAAGTTCCTCCATGCAGCCGATGACGAAGACGCGCGGTTCCTCTCGCGGCGCGATCGCCCTGAAGGCGGCGAGCGCGTCCGCCATCGAAACGGGGTTGGCGTTGTAGCAATCGAGATAAAGCCTCCGGCCCTCGGACAATTTCCATTCCCCCCTCAAAGGCGACGGGCGCCATGAAAGCAGCCGGCTGCGTATTTCATCCGGCTGGATTCCGATCCTCAGCGCCACTGAGACGGCCATCGCCGTATTTTGGGCCATGCCGTCCGTAACGCGACGCAATGTCACGGAAAGGGGGGAGCGGACCCCGCTGGCAACGGTAACCGTTGTGGATTCTTCGGTGTGTGCGACGGCAAAACGAATGAGACCAGGCGAGGGTTCGACGCCCCCAAACTTTTCCGACGGGACCAGCACGTTGCAGCAATCGGGTGGAAGAGCACGAAATGCGGAAAACGCCTCGCACGATTTCGGGAAGAAGCATGCCCCACCCCTTCGCACGGCGGCGGCCAGAACGGCCTTTTCGCGCGCGACTCCTTCGAGGCCCCCAAGGTCGGCCAGGTGAGCGGGCCCGACAAGCGTGACCACGACCATGTCGGGATCGATCATCGCGGCAAGAGGTTCCATCTCCCCCGGTCCGCTGATTCCAGCCTCGATCACCGCGTACCGGTGAGAGGGCTCGAGCCGGCTGAGCGTGAGCGCGACCCCGATTTGGTTGTTCAGATTGCCTTCGGTCGCCAGGACGTCCGCATCCCGTCCGCCCAAAAGGACAGCCAGGAGCTCCTTGGTGGAGGTCTTGCCGGCGCTGCCCGTTATCCCGATGACGGTTCCGAGAAAGGCCTGCCTATGCCCGGCGGCGATGGCCTGAAGGGCCGCCAGCGGGTTCTCGACCACGAGTTGGGGAAGGGGGACTATCGGATCCGGGTGGGAGACCAGTGCGGCGGAGGCCCCGGCCTGGAAGGCCGCAGGCAGGTAGTCGTGGCCGTCCCGGCGGTCAGTCTTGAGCGCGACAAACGCTTGGCCCTGCGACAACCGTCGGGAGTCGACGGAAAATCCGGTGGGCGCGCTAGCCGGGCGCCGCGACCATCGGCCGCGGGTCCAAGCCGCGAGAAGCTCTGGATCGAACGAAGGCATCAGGTTCTCAAGGCCTTTACGCCGATCAATTCCCTGACCACCTGACGATCGTCGAACGGGATGACCGTGTCGGCGAATTCCTGATAGCCCTCGTGGCCCTTCCCGGCGATCAGCAGGCTGTCTCCGGCCCGGGCGCTGTCGAGCGCCAGGCTGATCGCGCGTCGCCGGTCGTCGATCCACGCGATCTTCGCCGGCTCGATGACGCCCTCCTTCATGTCCGAAAAAATCTTTTCCACCTGCTCGCCCCGCGGATTGTCGGCGGTTGCAAAGGCATAGTCGGCGACCTCCTGGACGGCCTGGACCATTCGGGGCCGTTTGGTCCGGTCGCGGTTTCCTCCGCAGCCGAACACCACAAGGAGTCGGCCGGGAGTAATGGCCCTCAGCATCTCAAGCGCATTGCGCAGCGCATCATCGGTGTGCGCATAGTCCACCAGCACATTGAACGGCTGGCCCTCCTCAATCCGCTCCATCCGGCCGGGCACGCCCTTGAAATCGCGTATTCTTGGAAGAAAGGCTGCCGGGTCGCGCCCGAGGCCCCAGACCGTCGCTACCGCCGCAAGTACATTGGAGACGTTGTAGCGGCCGATCAGGGGCGATTCGACGGCAACGGCGCCTCCAGGCCATGCCAGCTTGAACGCGGTGTCCCGGAAATTCAGCACCACGTTCTCCGCGCGGACCTCGGCCTGCTTGCTTTCGCCAAAGGTGACCAATCGCGCCGAGGGCACTTCGGCTGCAATCCTTGCGGCGAGCTCGCCGCCGTGGGCGTCGTCGATATTTACGACCGCAACCCGTGGAACCGGCCCGACGCTTCCCGTGAACAATCGCGTCTTAACTTCAAAATAGGATTCAAGGGTCTTGTGGAAATCGAGATGGTCCCGGGTAAGATTGGTGAAGACGGCCGCCCCGAACTCGAGGCCGAGCACGCGCTGCTGCGCAATGCCGTGGGAGCTCACCTCCATGACCGCGTGGTGGCACCCGGCATCGCGCATCTGGGCAAGCATGCCGAAGATGTCGAGGGACTCCGGCGTCGTGCGGAACGAGGGGACCGTCCGCGCACCCAGGTCGTAGCTGATCGTCCCGAGGAGACCCACGCGTTCGCTCTGGTTCAGGAAATGCCGGATCAGATGCGCGACGGTCGTCTTCCCGTTCGTGCCCGTGACGCCAACCACGGAAAGGTCGCGGTCCGGGAATTTGTAGAAGCGCTGGGATACGCGGGCGAGCGTGGCACGGGCATTGGCGACTTGGATGAAGGTCACTTTCGACGGAGGATGGTCGGGCATGCGTTCCACCACGATGGAGGAGGCCCCCCGGCTGACCGCCTCGTCCAAGAATGAGGCCCCGTCCGCCCGCATTCCGGGAAGCGCAAAAAACAAATTTCCCGGGACGACCCTGCGGCTATCCATCACGAGGCCCGAAATCGGACGCTCCAGGCTTCCTTTTATGGCAAGAATTTCGCCCGGGTTGAAAAAGTCGGAAAGGATCGGTGCCATTTTGAATGCGCGGTTGAACTCAAGGTACTCGCTGGTGCGCCGACGCAAGGGCCGGTTGCGGAATGCGCTCACGAGCGCATGATCCTGCACAAGGTATCCTATCACCGGCCTCCGCCCTCCATCACGATCGCCTGCTGGGTGTCATTTTCAATCCGCGGCCTGATGTCCAGGTACGTCTTCAGGCGTTCCCCGATGCGCTTAAAAACAGGGGCTGCAACAAGATGCCCGTAGGCGATTCCCCCCGGGGTGTGCGCATCAGCCCCGTCGACGATCACCGCGATTGAAAGCTGCGGGTTGCTTGCCGGAAAGAATCCCACAAACGACGCCACCCTCTCGTGGTCAGAATAACGCAGCACGGTCGCCCCGGACTCGAGCGTGACCGGCATGAGCTTCTGCGCCGTGCCCGTCTTGCCCGCGCATTCGAAACCCGGAATAGCCGCCTCCGGGGCGTTCCCCTCGGAGGTTGTGACGGCTGCCAGCAGGCGGGCCATAAGCTGCGCGGTCCGTTCGGAAATCACGCGGCGCACCTCAACCCGCTCAAAGTTGTACACGAGCTCGCCGTGGGAATCCCGGATCTGCCGAATAATCTGGGGCTTCAGGAGCACTCCACCGCTCGCGATGACCCCCATCGCCTGCTGCATCTGCAGGGCGGTCGCCGTCACGGATTGGCCCATGGGGATCCGCGTGATGCTCATGCTGTCCCATTTATCCGGAGACTTGAGGTTTCCCGAGACTTCGCCTCCCACGGGAAATCCGGTGCGCTGGCCAAAGCCGAACGCGCGCGCGTAGTCGTAGAAACGTTGGTCGCCCAGTTTCATCGCCAGCTGGGCCGCACCCTTATTGGACGATTTCTCGAGGATCTCCGCGACCGTCAGCGGGTGGTCGAAATGATCCGAGATGTCCTCCCTGGGCAGGTTCCGAACGGTTCCGTTGTAGTCGATCTTATCAAGTGTGCAGTCGAACCGGGTCTGGGGCGTGACGAGGCCGTCGTTGAGCGCGGCCGCCACCGCGACGATCTTGAATACCGAGCCCGGTTCGTATTCGTCGGCAACCGCGACATTGCGCATCCTCCGCTCCTCGGCCTTCGGAAGCTTGTTGAAGGTGTTCAGGTCGAAAGACGGATAGTTGGCCAGGGCCAGTATAAATCCCGTCTGCGGATCGCTGACGATGATGGTCGCTTTCTCCGGCTGGTACTTCTCGGCAATCGTGGACAGCTCGTCTTCGACGATGTGCTGGATCGTGGCGTCTATCGAAAGCGTCACGTTGTAGCCGTCGCTTGCGGGTACCTCCCGGGTGCGAAACTGGGCCATTTCGTGGCTCCTGCCGTCTTTTTCGGACTCGAGCCACCCATTCTCGCCGCGCAGGTAGAAATCGGCATAATGCTCCATTCCCGCGATCGGCCGCTCCTCGCGGTTCACATACCCGATGATGTGGGCGGCCATTTCGTTGTGCGGATAGTCCCTGCGGTAGACCCGGCTGCCGTATACCCCTCGGATCCCGAGCTTGCCGATCTCGGAGTAGACGGATTCCGGAACCTGGTCGCTCAGCTTGGCCCAGCGGATCGGCCGGTTGCCGTTCATGTCCGGGTCGTCGAGCTCGGTGTCGTCCTTTACTTCGGCTTCAGAGTCCGAGTCGTCGGACGCGACCTCCGCGGCGGGTGCGGGCGCCGGATTCAGACTGATCACGATCTCCGGGGAGGGTGCCACCTTGGCCGGTGCGACCGCGACGGCGGCCGGACGCGTTTTCGTCGTGCAGATCCTCGTCAGGTCGGCGAGAGGCATGCCAATCAGGGCGGCTAGCTGGGGCCACTTCGACTGGTCCTCGGGCCGGAGGAACTGCGGATCGACCCCGAGCACGATCACCGAACGGCTCGTTGCCAGCAGCGCCCCGTGAGTGTCGAGAATGTCGCCGCGCCGCGCGTTATCGACAATCAGCTGGCGGCGCGCCTCGTCGACCGATCGGAGCAGTTCGTCCCGGTCGATGACATGGAGCCAAACGAGCCTCGCTTCGATCCCGACAAACATTGCCAGGACGAGACTCGCTAGAAGGGCGATCCGGTAGCTGGTGGTGAAGCCCTTCGACATCGGGTTTCAACTGGCTTCAGTGCGCTAGGGCGACGCGGTAACTCACGGTAGCCGGCCTTTCTCCGAAGAGCATCTGATTGTGGATGGACGCGAGACGCATCACGGGATCGCCAGGGACGCGCTGCACCTGCGACTCGTCAGGGGAAACCAAGCCCAGGTGCCACTCCGTATTGCGCTTGTTGAGCACGGCGGGATCCTGTTCCGCCGCAATTGCCGCATCGGTTTCCTCGATGCGCCGTTCAACGTCGGCGATGGAGGCCTCCAGAACCTTGTTGGCGTTGGCCGCGATCGAAATCTGGTGGCGCATCCAGACGGTCCCTAGGCCGATCGATGCGCTCCCGCAGATTGCGACCAGCGTGTAGACCATGAAGTGGTTCACAAACCCCCGGGAACCGGTCTTGGTGTCAGAGCGCATCACAATTTACGGATTGCGCGCAACTTGGCCGACCTGCTGCGCGGGTTGGTTTCGATTTCGTCGTCCGAAGGCGTGACGGGACGGCGCGTGAGCGGTTCGGCGAGGCGCGTCCGGTAGTCTTGGGGAGTCGCGTCGTCCGAGGTCTCCGGCTGGCCGCTCATCCGACGGAAGAATTGCTTCACCGGGCGATCCTCAAGGGAGTGAAAACTGATCGCGCACATGACGCCGGCCGGCCGCAGTTTCTCGAACGCAGCCGGCAAGGCGCGTTCAATCGCCCCCAGCTCATCATTCACCGCGATCCGAATGCCCTGGAACGCGCGCGTCGCGGGATGGATTCGCGACGCGTGGCGGTCGCGCGCTGGGATCGCATCGGAAATAACCTCGGCGAGCGACGCCGTTCTGCCGAGGCTGCCTGACCCGCGCTCGGCCATCAGGGAGCGAACGACCCGGCGCCAGTGCGTTTCCTCACCAAAATCGCGCACGGCCCGAGCCAGCATTTCCTCCGTGGCCGTTTCGAGCCAGATCGCCGCTGGCACCCCGCTGCGGGGATCCATTCTCATATCCGCGGGCGCATCGGCACGAAACGAAAAGCCCCGGACCGGATCGTTGAGCTGAAAGGACGAAAGTCCGAAATCGAAAAGGATGCCGTTGAAATTCGATTCCGCTATGCCCGCTAGCTTTCCGAAGTCCCTGTCAATCATACGGAACCGGCCGGAAAATTCACTTTCAAGGGCCTCGCCACGGGCGATTGCCTCCGGATCGCGATCGAGAGCGACGACATGGACGTCGAGAGCCGCCTCGAGAATCGCCCGCGCATGGCCTCCTCCCCCGAACGTGCAGTCAAGGTAGTTGCCTCCCGCGACAGGCGCGAGGAAGCCCAGTACCTCGCGCAGGAGCACGGGCTGGTGGCCAGGCGTCATGCTCGCGCTCGCGAAATCAGGAAGTACTTGTTGCATGGACGAGGGATCTGTCGCGTTCCTGCCGACGTCCGGCAACGAGTCGAAGCACCAGGCCGTCGCGAACGCGCGGCATGACGGCTGAGGGAATGCCGATGCAGTCTCCCGCATCGATCCAGGCGGGAAACGTGTGGGAAACGGCAATGGAGGCCGCTTTTTGCAGGAGCGAATGGGTCGCTGAGAGTTTTGTGCTGTGGTTCATGATCAAATTCCGAGGCGTCGCATAATGTCGCCGAAGTTTTCGCCCGAGGTGCGCGCCTCAACCTTTTGCCACCGGGACGGTGAATACATGTTGAACTTGGTAAGGGAGCCCACGAGGACCGCGTCCTTTGCGATCCCGGCGTGCTCCAGCAAATCGGCCGTGAGGCCGACGCGTCCTTGCTTGTCGAAAGAAAACGACTGTGTCTGCGCGAAGAAGCGCGAGGCGAAGTCCTGGCCCGCTCCATCGCTCAAGGCCATTTGGGCAATTTTTGCATGGAGCTTCTCAACCTCGGCGGGTGGGAGCACCGCGACGTAGCCGTCGGGATGGGGCGTGGCCAAGAAAACGTCCCCCTCCGCGTGGTCCGTGCGCCACGGGGACGGGATGGTGACGCGACCCTTTTCGTCGAGGGTGTGCCTGAAGAGGCCCGTAAAAAATGCTTTGCCGGTTTGCGCCATGGGGTGAAGCGAGTGGAGAACCCGTCCCACATTACCCCATTTCAACCCATTTTAACCCACTCTGGTCAAGCCAATACTGAGTTCCGGGCGCTCTTATTTTGCGAAAACCGTGTAATAAGTTTTTAGGCTCATATTTTGAGGGGCCCTTTTAGCCGCCCCAGGACGGGTTCAAGGGTACGATTTTAGGCCAGATTTCGGGTTAGATTCCATAAGGACGAGCGATCCTCAATTGAACAAATTCGACCGGCCCTCGCGGAGCTTCGCGAGGTCGCACCGCACACTTTTTTTTGCCGCTGTCGTCGGGGATGCCGTGGTTGTGTCGTCTCCATCCGTGCCCGAGCCCGTAGCCGCCCGCTATGCCTGGCAGGCCAACCCCCTCGCCACGCTGTTCAATGCCGCAGGGTTGCCCGCTGCGCCGTTCCGGACCGACGATTGGGCCTTCTCGGACGTCCGCCCGTGACCGAACCGGTCTGAACCGCGTGCACAGGCGACCGATTCCCATGGGGAGAATCGGCGATTCGCATGGCGGTGAGCGACGGCGACCGCGCCGGGCTCTTTCCACGGCCGCGCGCCGGCCGCACTCGGCTAGAAGCGCACCGTTGCCGTGAGCAGCAGGGTTCGACCGGGCCCAGGCACGGCGTGGTTCTCGTCAACCTCAATGTAATACAGGCTGTTGAAGTAAAGCTTGTCGGTTACATTGCTTAGGTTGACCTGAAGCTCGAGGTGTTGGTCCACGCGGTAGGAAGCCATCGCGTTGAGGACGACATAGCTCGGCACCCCGGCCGTGTTATGGGTGTCGGCATAGCGCTGGCCCTGATAGATCGTCCCGCCGCCCACCCTCCATGTGCGGCCCGGCTCCCAAGTCACCCAAAGGCTCGCGGAGTCCGTCGGAATGTTAGGCGCCCGTTTTCCAATCGCGACCGGGTCGGTCGACGCGGTGATGCGATCATCGAGGTGCGTGTACGCCGCCAGGATCTCCCACTGGTCGGTGAGATACCCCGAAGCGCCGACCTCGGCCCCCAACACGCGCTGGTCGAACGGAAGCAGCTGCACGGTGGGATCGTCCGGATCGGCCAACCGCGCGTTGTCGAGCAGCGTGTCAAAGAGCGCGGCGGTCACCCTGAACGTATTGTCGAGGAAATCGAGCTTGGTCCCGATCTCGGTGGTGTAGTCCTTTTCTGGTGACAGACTGTCGCTCGTCGGCGCCAGCGTGAGGTATTCGATCGCCGGGTTGTACGATGCCCCGTAGGAGGCATAGTAGCTTTGCCAGGATTCCGGCTTGAACACGAGCGCGTCACGGGGGCTGAGCTCGGTGTCGTCGCGGGAAAACGCGCTTCCGCTCGTCGAGTCGCTGAAATGGGAGTTGAAGCGGTCCCAACGCAGGCCGCCGTCCAAGTCCCACTGCGGCGTGAGCCGGATCCGGTCCATCGCGCTGAAGCTCACGTCGCTCCCGAAGGTGTCGGGCAGCGTATCGACGGCCAGCGCCGTCGGGGGCGAGTAGAACGGATTGGGGTTGAGGAGCGGTGTCGGGGGGATGACGTCGATTCCGTTGATGTATTTCGTGATGTCGTTGCTCTCGCGACTGAGCTCCACGCCGGAGATCAGGGTATGCGAGAATGCGCCGGTGTCGAACTTCGCGGTGAGGTCGGTGCGTTCGATCAGCTCCTCTTCGGTGCCCGCGCTACTCGGCTGGTCCCGGTAGATCACGATGTCGTTCAGAAGCGTTCCGGGCGGCGGCGGTTCGGTGAAGTCGTCATCGAGGTGCGGCGCGCTGAGCAGATAGGTGAAATCGTAATGTCCGTAGCGCAGCGACGTGATCAGCGAGAAATGATCGTTGAACTTGTGCTCAAGGCGGACCGTGCCGATATCCACGCCCGTCTTCGTCTTGTCGTAGTTGATCAATCCATAGTAGTTGCGGCGATTGACGGGCGCGGGGGCGCCGTCGATGAACGGGATTCCGTAGTCCGGCACGTCATTTTCATCCTGGTGGAGAAAGCTCAGCGTCAGCGTGTTTGGAGTGTCGATGCCGAAGGCAACGGTCGGAGCCATGCCATAGCTCTTGTTGAGGACGTCGTCCCGATCGGCCACGCCGAAGCGCTGGTCCATCAGGTTGATGCGAGCCGCGATGTGATCGCCGAGCACAAGGTCAAGGTCCGCCGTGGCCCGTTCCGTTCCCGCCGTGCCGATTTCCAGGCTGGCGGTTTCAATCGGCGTCAGCGTCGCCTGCTTCGTCACCTGGTTGATGACCCCGGCCGTGGAACCCCGCCCAAAAAGCACGGATGACGGCCCCAGCAGCACCTCAACGGCCTCCTCATCGAAGGTGTCGCGCTGGTACAACCCGATGTCGCGCAACCCATCCAGAAAGAAACTGTCGGGAACGGACAGGCCGCGCAGGTTTACCGAGTCGCCGTGAGCGCCGCCCTCTCCGGCGTTGATCGTGATTCCCGGCACGTTGCGCAAGACATCCTGAAGACTGCTGATTCCCTGCTCGGTGATTTCCTGCTGGCTAACCGTCGCGAGCGATTGAGGGACGTCATGGGGCAGCGAGGTCGCCGTTCCGGTGACCTCGATCGACGGAAGGTTCGTGACGTCGTTGGGCTGCGGCGCCGGCGGAGTCGGCACGGCACTGCCTCCAGCGCCGGCCGGGCCCGCCACCTGCGCACCCGCGCCGCCGGCCAGGATCCCGGCAACCGTGATTCCGATCGCAGCCATTCGGGTTGCTTGCCGGGTGCTTGCTTTTCCGGCACTGGCGGAAGCGGCGTCAAATTCGCTTGAAGGAGGCACAGAATGATCGTACTTCACGCAAATTGGGCGGTGGCGTTCTGGAGATCGCTCACCGCACTGAGGAGGAGGTCCGTCTGCCGCGTTCCTGCGACCATCAGGCGCTTGCGGCGGAGGCCGTCCAATGTCCCGGCGGCAGCCTGCCGGGCAACCGCACGAAGCTCGGCCCCCATCGCCGGGTCGGCGCCGGGATTCCAACGGTGGAGCACCTCTTTCAGGTACTCTGCGAGAAATTGCGGCTGGTAGCGGCCATAGATCCGGCTCCCGAACGAGAAGAACCAGAGAAGGAATGGATCAAACATCTCCGAATCCCGGCCGCGGATGCCAAGGGCGAGATCCAGCGCCCTTTCGGCAATATCGGTAAGGCCTGCGACCTGCTCGGCGCTTTTGGGGGAACCCTCGGCGCACAGGAGAGATTCGCGGCCGCGCGCCAGCACGCGAAGGGCACGGAGCTTGAGTTTCGCCTCTGCAAGGCTGTCCAGGGGCCGGCCTTCCACCTGCAGGAGGGCGTTTTTTGCCGATTCCACCGCGGATTCGCCGACCCCGGCGATGCAAAGCAACGCCTCGCCCCGGTTTGTCCACGCGGTGGCGGCATGGTGACGGGCGAGGCGATGGCCGCACCGCGGCAGGATCCCGAGCGCGGCCAAAGCGCGGTCATAGTCCAGGACGGCCTCCGGGAATCGCGACAGGCGCTGTTCCAGATTCCCAAGGTTCAGCCAGCAGCTAGCGAGAAGGACCCGGAACGAGGGTTTTTCGTCCAACGGGAGCTCGCCCGCTATCTCGATCGCGCGGGCATAGGCCCGCCGGGCCATCGTCAGGCTGGACGTCGTTCCGATTTGCATGCAGGCATCCGCGCGGTTCATCCACGCCGCCCCAAGGTTGTGACGGAAACGTGGGACGGCGCCCAGAGGGAGGCGCTCAAGCAGCTCCACGGCGCGGTCAAAGGCGCCCAAGGCTTCCTCTAGGCAATTGCGAGCGGCTCCCGCCTGAAGGGCGCAACCCAGATTCACCCACGCCGCCCCCAGGTCAGCCAGATAGTCGGTGTTTTCGTCGACGGGAAGCTCGCCCAAAAGCTCGATGGCCCGCCGGTGGCATAGCACCGAGG
>Ga0182018_10001844_pt1 | contig 22885 bp, 25 predicted proteins | sample 812P2MmetaG_FD_120490 | JGI IMG/M metagenome (GOLD analysis project Ga0182018, IMG submission 120490) | Permafrost microbial communities from Stordalen Mire, Sweden - 812P2M metaG | ecosystem: Environmental > Terrestrial > Soil > Wetlands > Permafrost | place: Sweden: Stordalen | collected...
CATTGCCCTCGCACACTTTTGGCGGTTCATTCGGGATAAGCATCCCAGTGTTAAGCGCTGCTCCGAGATTCTGCCACGCCACGTCCGCGACTATATCCCGCATGCGATCACACGTGCTCGCGCCGTTCAGCGCGGCCCCGGAGCCGGCGAAGAGGTACGTCCAACCGCACACAGCTGGCTCGGTCGACCTGCGCGTTTTTTTTTCCGACATCTGCGCCTGGTCAACCGAACCGGACTCTCCCTTCAAGCGGTTCTCTCCGCGCACGATTCCGGTGACGCGGCACACTTTTGTTGGATACGGCTTCGAAAAAGCACGTGAACGCACCCGAGCCCGGATCACGGCCACGGTGCTCGATCTGGAGCGCGAGATGCCGAAGATTCGCGCCTTTGCCCTTCAGCGGTGGAAAGCTGCGGTCGCAGCGCCGAAGGTCACAACCACGCGCGGTTACCCATGGTCAGACGAGGTGGATACGTTCTGGGATTGGGCCCTTCTGGAACTGCTCGTGCAGAGCGGGTTGCGCCTCGAAGAGGCGAGCGAACTGACTACGTTCGACATTCTCAAGCGGAAGATGCCGGACGTCCGCATCTATTACCTTCTACACATCAAGCCGTCGAAGTTCGATCGCGCTCGCGTCATCCCCATCGGCGACGGGCTCGGTCGTGTCCTGGCCGAGATCATCCGATACGTAAAACGCTTCTACAACAGCGAGTCGGTGCCGGTTTGTGATCATTGGGACCTGCTGGAGAAGCGTCCGCGCCCTCCAGCGCCGTATTTGATCCAGGGCATTCGCCATCCCAGCACGGCCGGCATTCAGACCATTCGCAGCCGCATCCGCGAGATCTCGATCACCGCAGAAGCCCGCCGCTCGGACGGTTCTCCTCTCATGCTGCTGCCGCACGATTGTCGGCGCGTATTTGCATCCGAACATTTGAACAACAACACGCCCGTGCACCTCATTCAAGCGCTGCTCGGTCACGCTTCTCCGGACACCGTGATGATCTATGCCAAGCTCTACCCTGGTCAGCTCATCGAGGAGTATCGCAAAACCGTGCGCAGTCTCTACAACGCCTACGATGGTGAAGCTGGATTGAAGAACCCGACCGCCGAAGAATGGGCGGCCTTCGTTGCGAGCTGTAACCTGCGCGACATGGGCACGCACCTCTGCGCTTTGCCCACCGGAGAGCACTGCCCGAAAGGACTGATCTGTCTCGGCTGTGCGCATGCGCAGCCGAAGAAAAGCGCCGTGCCGATCTTTCGGCGTATGCTCGCCAGCCACTCGCGCAGCCTGGTGGCTGCGCGAGGTCACAGCGAACCTGCCGGGCAGATCGCGTCCCGCGAGATGGAGATTGTCAGGATCAAGGGAGCATTGCAGCGGGCGGAGGAATTGAGCGATGACGTGGCCGCTGCTATCGAACGGACTCTCTGAAGTCGGATAACTATCGACTGTGAGCGTCAGAGGACCTTCACGGTTGTCCGCACAAACAACCTTGCAACCGCACGCCAGTTCACCTTGTCTTAAGGGTTGAGGTGACAGATTATGAGCTACACAGTCGGCGATGGTACGGTTGTCCTAGCGTTGGCGGCGGGCGTTGTTGGTTATGTCTACGTGAAGCATCAAAGCCGCAGGAAGTGGCTCGAAATTATTCATCAGGAGAGGCTGGTGGCGATGGAAAAGGGTATACCGTTGCCTGAATTTCCGCTAGAGCCCGAGCGGGATCCGCGTGGTCCCGACCCGAACGTGCTCCCGATCCTGGGTACCGTCCTGTTAAGCCTTTCCGTGGGAGCCATGATTGTGCTCTATCGGACTCTTGAGTCGGCGGAACATGCATTTTGGGTATCACCGCTGCCGTTCGCCTTTTTGGGCGTGGGCCTGCTTGTCTTCCACTTTTTGAAACGCGATGCCGGCCGTTGATACGGGTGGATAGCGATTCCCAACTCCTGGCCCGCGCGCAAGGTGGCGATCAGGAAGCCTTTGCGGAGCTATTTCGCCGCCATAGCGACCCGGTATTTCGACTTGCTCTTTCGATTCTGGGGCAGGGATTTGCAGCTGAGGCAGAAGACGTAGCGCAGGAGGTGTTTATCAAGGCCCATTATGCGCTGGCATCGTTTCGGGGCGAAGCAGAATTCGGCTCCTGGATTTACCGCATCACCTTCAACCAGGCGGTGAACTTGAAGGCACGGGCTCGTTATCGAAGGCCACACTTGGATGACACCGTGCTTTCTCATGCAGTGAGCGCGGAGCCCGGGCCACACTCGCTGCTAGAAACGGCACAGCGCAATCAATCCCTTTCGGAATGCATTCAAACGCTACCCGAGGTCTACCAATCAGCTCTACGCCTGTACTATTGGATGGGGGCAAGTGTGGCTGAAGTGGCGGCCCTGCTTGGCGTCCCGGAGAATACAGCCAAGTCATATCTCCACCGTGCGCGCCAGCTTCTCGACGGCATGCTGAAAGAGAAAGGATATTCGTATGTCTGATATGGACCCGCGCGAGGCCGAAATGGATAGCTTGCTACGGCGATCCATGACCGCGCCCGTTCCGCGCCTATCGCCGGATTTCCACCAAGTCTTGTCGCGCGAGTTGCGCCGAAGGTCCCAGCCTCCCAACCAATTCGGCCGGATCTTGCTCGCCGGCTACGGTGGGCTATCAGCTGTGACCTCCATTGTCGTGATGCGCGGCCAAGGGCTCGGCTGGGTGGCGATCGCGGTGATGACGCTTGGTCCACTGGCCGCGCTCGAACTGGCACGCCGGCTGCGACGCAGGCAATGGGGAATGGCAGCCAAGTAGGGGCGCGTAGATCAGGGGAATCGGACCGTAACTGATGTTGTAATCAGCGTTCGCACTCAGAACCCTGAATTGGTTAGGCAAAAGATGCCGATTGCGGGAACTCCTGCATCAGGGAGCGTTGCACAGGACGGAGCGTGGGTTCAAGGTGCCACGCAGGAACCATTCCCCCGAGGCTAGTTGGGCGATACGCGAGCGGAATCGCTGTTCGGAAGCTGACAATTGGGTACGGGTGATCATGGGCTATATCATAGCGTCTTATATATAGAGCATAGGTATACAAGATAGCGATCGAAATCAAGCATAAAGTGGAATGCGAAAATGCTTAGGAACTAGACTAGATATCAAATCACTGCTGAATCAGGGGCTTGAGCTCGCTCACAAAACGGGGTTGCGGAATCGCTGTGGCTTTTGGTGGGTTTTGGTGGGCTTTGGCGGAGTGGGACTACAGTATTATCCGTATAGCATCGGGTCTTCCGGTCACGCATGATGTCGAGCGATATCGAGCGATATTCTTAAAAATCCAATGAGTCTAGGAATGTCAAATCCCAGTGTTGTGCCTTCTCTAGCGCACACCCCGAATCATGATCACGGTGGCCACGTCGTGCAGTTGTACACCGACGACGGCTTCCTGATCGACGTTCTCAGTCGTTTCATCGGTGGTGCGCTCGCCGTGGGAGATGCCGCTATCGTTGTTGCGACGGGTCCGCACCGAATCGAGCTGGAGCGGCGGTTGTCTGGGCGAGGGGTGGACACAGCAAAGGCTGCGGCGCAGGGGCGATATATAACGCTTGATGCGAGTGACACGCTACCACGATTCATGGTGAACGGTGCCGTCGATGAATCGCGCTTCAACACGATCATCGGTAGCGTCTTGAGCCAAGCGAAGAGAGTCACTGATGGTAAAGACTGTAGCGTCGCCGTATTCGGAGAACTCGTTGCTTTGTTGTGGGCCGAAGGAAAGCCACAGGAAGCGATTCGAGTCGAACAACTCTGGAACGACCTGGCCAAAACGTACTCGTTCTCACTTCTTTGTGCATATCCGATCACGGGATTCGACAATGAGAGGCACATTGAACCGTTCCTCAAGATGTGCGGCACGCACTCGGGGGTTGTCCCCAGCGAGACCTACTTAGGGTTGAGCAGCGAGCAGGACCGGCTTCGGAGTATTGCGGAACTTGAACAGAAAGCCGCGGTATTGGAAAAGGAACTAGCAAGACGACAACAAGAGCAGCAATTTCGGTCGTTGGTGGCAGCGGTACAGGACTATGCAATCTTCATGCTCGATCCTGCGGGCAACGTGAGTACCTGGAATGGCGGAGCCGAACGGATCAAGCAATATAAAGCTTCCGAGATTATCGGTAAGCACTTTTCACAATTTTATCCCGAAGAAGAGAAACGGAACAGAAAGCCGGATTGGGAACTGACGGTCGCGCAGAAAGAAGGTCGGTTCGAAGACGAAGGCTGGCGGATCAGAAAAGACGGATCGCGCTTCTGGGCGAATGTCATCATTACGGCAGTAAGAGATGAAGCAGGCAAGCTTATCGGTTTCGCAAAGGTGACCCGAGATGTCACCGAAAAGATGAGGGCTCAACAGGCGTTACAGAAAGAAGTGACCGAGAGACGAGAAGCTCAAAAACAATTGCACCGGTCGGAGAAGTCTCTCCGCGAATTGTCCCTTCACCTTTTGGCGACTCAGGATGAGGAGCGAAGACGAATTGGACGCGATCTGCACGACAGCCTCGGACAGTACCTGGCAGTACTGAAGATGAAGTTGGATTCTGTCGCCTCGGCAGTGGGTTCGGCACAACAGGTCGCCGAGGATGTTGCTCAGTGCGTTCGCTTAACCGAGGATTCGATCAAAGAAGTGCGAACCGTCTCTTATCTCCTGTACCCACCGATGCTGGAAGAGATGGGTCTGAAATCTGCAATTCCCTGGTACTTAGATGGTTTCTCAGCGCGCAGTGGTATCAAGGCCAGCTTCGCAGCAGAAGCCGACTTTGGTCGCCTCGCACGGGATCGTGAACTGGCATTGTTTCGCGTTCTGCAGGAGAGTCTCACCAACGTCCATCGCCATTCAGGAAGCCAAACCGCAGAGGTACGGCTGTTAATGAAGGACGGCAAGGGTGTTCTTGAAATCGAAGATAAGGGCAAGGGGATTTCTCGGCAGGTTTTGGAGCAAGCTGGTCAAGATTGGATGGGTGCCCTCGGTGTTGGAGTGCGCGGCATGAGCGAGCGCATGCGGCAACTGGGAGGGACGCTCGAACTGTTGTCCTCGAACGAAGGCGGCACCATCGTACGTGCCCAGATGCCAATTGCAGCAGCACCCTCAGCACCGGAGCCTTGAGTCTGCATTCTTGTCTGCCCTGAACCGAATTCCCGTAACTCGCTAGATATCTATGGAGACTGCGGTGGCTACAAAGATTCTAATCGTGGACGATCATGAAATTGTGCGCGAGGGCATCAGGACGCTGATTACCAGAGCGAGACCCAACTGGGAGATCATAGGCGAGGCAAGTAGCGGTGCACAGGCAATTGACATGTGTGAGACCTTGAAGCCTGATGCGATAGTTCTCGACATCACGATGCCCGGCATGAGCGGTCTTGAAGCGGCCTCCAAAATGGCTGCATCCCGGTTGAAGTGTCGGATCTTGATGTTTACGATGCATGAGGGTGAAAGGCTATCCGGCGAGGTTCGGCAAGCGGGTGCGCACGGTTTTGTTCTGAAATCCCAAGCTGCTCGCGATCTCATTCGCGCCATCGACTGCCTGCTCGCGGGAGGGACGTTTTTTGGCTCGGAGCCCGCAGCCGAAAAGGACGCATCGGACGCGCCTCCTTTGGATTCTACGAGCCTGCAATCTGCTCGGAATTGTAGAGAGCCGATTGTCGCTACCAACGGAGCGAACGGTCGCCGCGTCAAAAAGACATTCCCAGTTTTCGGAGCTCCGAGACTTTACGACGTTGACGGATTCCGAAGTTCAAACCCTCCAGGCAGGGCGAACATTCGTCGCCAACGCCGCTGCTGAGAAGCACATTTTCGGGCTGTAGATTTCAGGCGGTAATATCAGGGAGGCACTTCTTCCTACCTGAGGAGCCATTCTTTCAATGGCTTAGACCACCCTGCAATCACCAGCGCAATCAGTTAAGCCAGTCGGTTCAGGGCCAACCCAACGACTTTGGAATGCGCCCGCCCCATCTCGTCGGTCACCACGTCGCCATAGATGTTCATTGTCGTTCTGCTATCGCTGTTCCGCATCAGCTTTTGTTGAACAGCTATTGCACCAATCCCACTGCCAGTGAGGCATGATTATGCTTGGGGCCGCTGGGGAGCGACAGCGCCGCCACTCCTGCGTTCGGTTTGCCCCTCAAGGCAGCAATGCGGGGTTTGCCCTCTGCGCCAGATCCAGAGCCTGCTGTGGAAACCAGGCTCCCGCGATCGGATCGTCGAGGCCCCACAGCGGATCGAAGACCGCTTGGCCGGCGACCTCCGTTGGCCATCCCGGCTGCGTGTAGTCCGCGAGGTCCCACGCCCGCGCTCCTCCGGCGGCGTCACACGTGCCATCCGACTCGCCTGGTGTCTTTACCCAAAGATAAGCGTCGAGCAGTGAAACGCCCGTGTTTGCCGTGGGATGAGTTCCCAGCCCGCGTGCCGGAGGGTTGCACCAGCTGCCATTGGTGAGGGTCTGGACGACCGACGCCGGCTGGTTATACGGCGCATTCGCGTAGATGCTGGCGTCGAGCGGTCCCTGACCGTTGCGGCTGGTGTCAATAACGAAATGCGTCGCGGGTACGTCTGTTCCCATGTTCTGCTGATACCACTCGTCGGTGTAGACCCAGGTCGCAATGTTGTCCGGATCGACCGTTCCGAGAGGCGAGTAGTACTGGCTGGCGCAATATGAATAGTTACCCAGCCGCCAGCCGCCCTGCTCCGGATCATTCCCGAACGCGACGCAGTCGGAGACCCAGGTGTCATAGGTCGTTTCGTAGTTGTTCAGATTGAAGTTCGATACGTTCGTGAAAAATCCCTGCGCCTGCCGAATGCCGGCCTGGACGAGCCGTTGCGCCATAATCGGCACCGCCTGCCAGTGACTATTGCCCGCATCCAGGTAGACCTGCGTCTGCGGTCCGGCTTCCAGCGTAGTGACTGCATAGTTGATCTGCGTATAGCGGTCGGCCGTAGCCTGCGGGATGTTCACCTGCGTGGGATCGTATCCGCAATCGCTGGGCAGGTCCGCCAGAGCGTCCGGCTCCAGTATGATGACCACTTTCTGACGGCCAATCGCCCCTGCAATGGCATCAATCCACGTCTCATAATCCGCGGTGTTCTCCGCGCCGCCCGCCGAGTAGCTGCCGCAATCGCGGCCAGGAATGTTGTAGAGCACCAGTACCGATACGGCTCGCTCAAAAGTCGCTTCCCGCAGAGTCGATGTCACGGTGGCGCTCACCTCGGAAGGCGTGCCGCTAGTGAGCCACACCGCCTGCGGGACCGTCTCCATGGCGGCAATCAGCAGAGCGTTCTTCAACTGGTCCTGCTTTAATAGGCTCTCCACCTGCTGCACGGCTCCGCTGGGCGGCTCGGGGATAAGGAAACGAGTGTTGGCCGGCAGCGTCTTCGACTGTCCGTGCGCCGCTGCGAATGAAATCAGCAACAGCGCTGCTCCCGGGGCAAATCTGCGGAGAGGGTGGTGCCAATGAAGGGTTGTGCTATGCATCGTGAGACCTCATGGCGTGTCGTGGGGGCTAACTATGCGCCCGCCTTATTAGAGATAGAGCAGCCCATCAGGGGTTGCCCCTGACGCAGAACGCCGAGGTTCGCTGATACTTCAGGGCCCATGAAACGCAAGCCGCCTCAAACTGACTATCTGGAGCACGACGAAAAGGCTCTGGAAGAACTTGCGGCCACGTTCAAGACGCAAGGCGTGTTAGAGCCGCTCTTGGTTCGAGAACTTGAGGAACGAGCGTATCCAGTCGTCATTGGAGGGCGGCGGTTGCGTGCTGCGAAGATCGCCGAACTCGACGCCGTTCCAGTTCAAGTTGTGAAGCTGTCCGATGCCGAGGCCATCGAGGCCCAGGTAGTGGACTTATCTGTAGTATGCAAGTGCTTTCTTCGTTCATGAGCATGACACCACGTCGTTTGCATGTAAACGACGTGGCGTAAAGCCCGACCGCCACCAGCAGAGTGACAATCGGACCGGTAGATCTCGCGTGCTTCCTCACTCGTAACGCAACGCAACCATGGGATCGACCTTGGCGGCGCGGCGGGCGGGGATGTAAAACGCCACTACTGGTTCCGACCATTGTCCAGGCAGTGGGTGATGAAGGGGAGTTGAGGCCCCTCCCCTTATGCGGTACGCAAATTTCGCGTTGCCACGTGATTCACTGCGGGTTCTTTGGGGCCACTGCGATTGAGCTGACCACGCCCGACGAGATGTCGAGACTATTAATCTCCTTCCATGTTCCGTCTGGGGCGATCGACCAAGATGCGAGGTCTGGGCCTGAATTGCTCCCGTTCCGGGTCATACCAGTAAACACATACTTCCCACTGTGGTCCTCAACCAAGTCGAAGAACAGCAGAAGCGGGAAATTCATGAAACTTCCAGATGGTGCAACGGCTCCTGTCGAAGAATTAATTGTGAACGCCTGTAATCCGTTGCTGGCCGCAGTCTGGTTCTGAAATTCGAGTCCCCAGAGAAATCTGCTTTGCCAATCAGCCCACAAAGGAGTGATAGGCCAGCCCGGCGATCCCGCAGAGAACGGCGAACCAGGTAGCTGAGTGACAGTGCCATTGCTGTAGTTAACAGCCAGACCGAGCACATCTCCTTCGGATGGATTCTTCGTGGCTCCGAGATACAGGTACTTGCCAGTACTCATAGGCGAGCCAACGAATTGGAACGGACTTCCGGGGGCGGCGGTCAGAAATCCGTTATTCGCATTTACGGCATACCCGCGCAGTTGAAGCGTGGGTTTGCCGCACGAGCAGTAAAAGTACCGACCAGTGGAATCAGTGGTTGGACTATCCAGTCCTCCAAAACCGGAAGATTCACTGCCGAAGTAAAGTGCGAAACCTGTCCAGGTTAGCTCTCCGCTCGAGCGTTCAATGCGATAGGTCGCAACTCCGGCTGTGGCAGCTCCGCCCCCACCTCCGTGATATCCGACATAAACAAAGTTGCCAGCCGGGTCCATGAGAATGGTCGGCGGACCCTGGTCACCCAGTTGATCGATATTGAAGCGGAATGGAGAACCTGGCATTGCTACCAGAGCGCCGTTGCTTCGATCGATCTGGAATCCGTAGATGCCGGCATCCGATGTCGCATAAACAAACCACCCTCCTGGGTCCACGGCAAGGACCGACGCCGATTGGGCAGAGAATTCCGGCGGAGAGCGCTGCCGTTCGGGTTCCTCAAGCTACCATCAGAATTTATTTCAATTTCGGCGATGCTACCTGTTCCGCTTGCATAGAGGTAGGCATCGGAACTGCTGAACACGGATTCGGCGAGCGGATACTTGAATACGTTTCCACAGTTGTCCCAGGCCTGAACGGTTAGGTTGTGATTACCAGGCGGGAGAGTCACATATGCGTCCAGCTTGTTTGCGTCAATCGTATAAGGGCTCACGCCGGGTGCTGCGTAGATGCGTATTGCGCTGATTCCGGCAGAGCATTCCGGACTCTCAGCCGACGCGGCAACGTGGACCGGCCAGTAAGCCGCACCTTGGGTCGGCAAGTAAACGCTAACTCCTGCTTTATCGCTCACCGTCAAAGGGACAGCGGTTTTTCCGACGCCGCCGCAGTTATCCCACGCTTGCACCGTTGTCGAGTAATCTCCCGGCGAAAGCGGGATGAAGGTTTCAATGTGCGCGCCATCCACGTCAAAGGCATCGACCCCCGGCGCACTATAAATACGCATGGCGGCGATGCCTTTATCGCACCCTGGGCTGGTCGCGAATGCCTCGTAAAAAACCGGCGAGCCGCCGGTGGCTCCGCCTTTGGGAGAAATGACCGTAACTGTTGGTTCCGAGTACGCGTTGAAGGCAAAGAGAACGGGAATCGCGAGCGCGGCGCTATGGATAACGAGGCGCAGGAGGGAGGCAGACGTCGGTACTGACATAGGTAATCACAACCGCTGGCACAGCGGCCTCCTTCGGAAAGCTGAAACTCGCGATGGCGGGCAACGTTGCCCCTGGTCTTTCGCCGAAAGTGTGGAAAATACCTTAGCTGCCTAAACGGCAAACGTAGGCCAAGCTTCGATGCGCGAGCAAACCGATCGGTTGCTCCCATTATGTGGTCGTCGCCTGTCCAATCCGGACTGCCCCTAGCAGTCCTGAAAGATTGACGGGCTGCTCGGAGGTAATCGGCGACGAACTGATGGGCGGTCCATCGGAATTCGTAGCAACCGGGGGACTGTCCCCAGATCAGCCAATTGGCGAATAGGGGCAGAGCGTACTCACAACATTCCAGCAACCCACTACGTCTAAAGAAAAGCACCTTCTCCTACCGCGCCGTGGCCGTCATAGTCTTAACTCCTTACAGACACGTCTTTGCTCCTCTCCAGCATTGACCTGATGCCAAAGACCTGCCTCTCAGTCCATGCTCGGTTGGGCTGAAACTTCGTTCCCCGCCCCAGATCTTTTGAGTAGAGGTATAGAAAACCCATGCAAGCCTCGTCATTACGAGTGCGTCTCTTCCTGGTAGTGAGCGCGATTACCTTTTTGACAACGTCTTTGTTTGCTGAACCGACGATCACTGTACTTTCCCCCGGAAGCACAAGCTCTAGTGGTTCGCCGGTTTTCTACGAGGCCTACGCCACTAGTTCTTCCTGCTCCAACGGAATTGCGGCCATACGGATCTACACCGCGCCCGGGATCAACGCATACACGGTCGGTGGAGCCCACCTTGAAACCTTTATCGATCTCAAACCGGGCACATACGACACCGTGGTTCAGGCCTGGGACAACTGCGGGGGCGTCGGCAAAGCGTTCGTCACTATCAATGTGAACTCCGATACTGCAGTAACGGTATTTATGCCAAGCTCCCCCGCTGGCCAGATTCCCAATCACCTGGCGGCGTCGGCCCAGAGCCCGTCGTGCGCCGCGGGAATTAACGCTATGCGTATTTACACGGCAAACGGCGTTGCCCCTTACACCGTGCACTCCAGTTATCTGAATGCGTTTGTGAATCTCTTGCCCGGAACCTACAACTTTACCGTCCAGGCGTGGGACAACTGCGGCAAGGTTCTGAAATCTACTTTTACGCAAACTCTCGCTGGCCAAACGGATGGTTATCTCTATGCGGTGAATGGTGGGGTGAATGGAACGGTGGCAGAGTTCCAGCTTGACGATGGCGTGTTGAGCAATCCCAACGGAGACGGACTTCCTCCGCAATTCCAAACTGCGAGCGGTCCGCAATCCATCGCGATCGATCCCGGTGGCTGGTTTGCATATGTGTTGACTATGGGCGGAATCTCTGCCTATGAGGTCAGCCAAACCAACGGCGCCCTGATGCCTATTTCGGGCTCGCCCTTTCGGACCAATGGTTCGTCCTCCGACATCACCATTGATCCGAACGGCAATTTCTTGTCCATATGCGACAAGAACCTGAACTCAATTTCGGTTTACCGCATTGACCGCTCGTCAGGCGCTTTGACTGAAACGGCAACAATATATGGGTCAGCTGGGTTTAACGGGCTAGCTGCGGTGAGCACCGATTCTAGTGGACAATACTTGTATGCGGTCAACCAAAACTATAGTTCCGTACAAGTTTTCGGCTATAGGATCAACCTGGATACAGGCGCCCTTACCGAAGTACCCGGAAGCCCCTACACGGTTGGAAATGCTGTCACTCCGAACCCGGACTCGGGTTTTGCGCTTTCCTCGGTTGCTAATTACCTCTACGTAGGTACGCAAACTGGAACGGGCCAGGCGTTCGGGTATTCTGTGAATTTCAGCACCGGCGAATTGACCCCGATTCCTACCTCCACAGCGTGGTTGATCGATGAGGTTCCCGCCTACCCACGGGCGCTTCTGGCTGACAATCAGGGCCGATTTGTGTGGGCGCCCGGGTCGGCTCCCTCGACCTCTCCTCAAAACTGGTTTACCGGATATGAGATCATGAGCGGCGGGGTTCTAGCCAATCAGACCCGGAACCTTAACGGCTCTTTCTTCACCCAGTCAATCGTGGAGGACGGGTCAGGGAAATACTTATATGTGCAGGGATTCGACCAAGACTGCACCTCCGACAGTTGTCCGAGCCTGGTCAGCTCCTTCTTCCTTAACTATAGCTCCTTGGTGAGAATCTCTGGTCCGCTCTCGACAAGTGGTGAGGGCACCGCCGCAAGAGGAATAGCCGTGGGCAGAAAAACTGGCGACTGACTGCGCTCCGGTTTCAAGAAACCCGAGGGGGGTCGGAGCTTTGATCATGGAGTTCCGGGCTTGCAGGAAGTACCCCCGAGCACGAGGTGAATTGACGCCGTCGAAACAGGGACATTGTCCCAGCTAGGCAGGCTGCTTTGGCTGGAACCGAGTTCTCGCCACCGAATGCCTCTGTCGGTGTTGAACAACAACGACTGGCTCTTACATTCAATTCCAGGACCGAAAAAGCTTGCATCGACCTCGAATTCCTGGTTGCTCGGTATCGGCAGATCGAGGTACCCGTTTTTGTCAGTTCGAAAGCCGCTCGAAAATGGAACGAGGTTTCTTTTGCTCATCAGGGTGACGTCTGCATTGTAGGCTGGGCTTCCATCGGGGAAACTGACCGTGACCGATGCTTGATTGAACTTGTCGTGTACTTCGGCACGGAGGAAACCAAGATGTGTCATATTGAATTCTTCCCTGCACCCATCATTGCAGTAAACCACACGAATCGTGTCCGGATAAACATCGGGCCCAATGGGTAAGGGTGGAAAGCAGCCTAATGCTGTACCCGAATAACCCATCAGAAAGAACCGTTCACCTCGTCTCACAGACAAGGTGGCGACACCTTCGGCATCGGTTGTGCTCCCGCTGCCGGTGCCATCACCGCTGTGGCTAACCCCGATCATTTCGTTTTGTACCGGACGGCCGTCCTCGAATGTAGCTTTGATTTTGAAGTGGACGATCTCTGAGGCGGTAGGAACGGAAATATTGACATCGGAAAAATGTGCAGCACGCACCTTCGAATCCTGCCCTTCAGCACAAGCACTACAGTTCATCTCAATGGCGGATGGTTTGCCTTTGCCGCCTGGCGCCTCGACTCCAACTGTGAACCGTTTCCAGTTGCTCGACGCCTACGTTGCCCTAAACGTCGAAAACTGGGAATTGGCTTTCGGCAAGCAGAGTTTGTGGTGGGGACCGAGCCACGATGGTCCGATGATGTTCAGCGACAACATAACGCAGATCACGATGCTCCGAATCGACCGCGTGACGCCGTTTAAGCTTCCATGGATTCTTGGCTTGATGGGGCCCATAAAAGGGGAGTTCTTCCTTGGTCGTCTTTCTGGCCATAAGTTCGCCGACGGTGTAAACACTGGGCTGGTCGGGCAATGGACGCAGTTGTTGAACGATCAGCCGTTCATCGACGGCGTGAAGCTGAATTTCAAGCCCTCCTCAAACTTCGAATTCGGAGTGGCCTAACCACCGTCATCGGCGGACCTGGCGTTCCTTTCACTTCCCACAAATTCTTTCAAAGCCTGTTCGCTCCCGGTAGCCCCTGTGACCCCGGGGATCGACGCTCAAGCGTGGACTTCAGTTACAGGATCCCTGGCGCGCGGAAATGGTTAACACTTTACGGTGAAGCATTCACACAGGATGAATACTCGCCGCTGGGTTACCCTCGAAAGGCTGTGTTTCAGGGAGGGATATTTATGCCGAGGCTTCCAGGGGTTCGTAAGCTCGACCTGGATGTGGAAGGGGGGTCGACCTCACCAGCGGACTGGCTCAGTTGTAACGGTTGCTTTTATTACAGCAACCGCTTTCGGAATGGATGGACGAACTCTGGCAATCTTGTGGGAGGTTGGCTCGGTCGCGCGAGCCAGGGTGAACAGACATCGAGCACTTACTGGTTGACGCCCCGAAACAGGATCCAATTCAACTATCGGCATCGTAAACTCGATGCTCGATTTATTCCAAACGGGGGCACAGTCAACGACGGAGGTGTGAAAGTCGATTTTTGGTCGGGCTCGAAAGTGATGTTGTCAGGTTCAGTGCAATATGAGAAGTGGCAAATCCCGGTGCTGGATTCGTCCGCCAGATCTAACGTCACTGCCTCGTTCGAGTTGGACTTTCGGCCTCGCGACTGGCGCCTACCTGCTCACTCATCCCATTAGGCGGCGATACTCTAATGGCAGCGAGACATACGTCTTCACGCAATTTTATTTTTGCGAATTTCGCAGGAGGGAGTTTTTCAACAGCGATGCCTGATCACAACGACTGAAGTGTGGCATACTCGCTTTTGAACGACAGATAGGGGTATATGTCAAAAGCTCCGACAACCTCGTCTTGGGGCAGCAACTTCTCGCCTCCTGCAGAAACGGGGGAGGCGGGGCATTTGCGGGTTCTTGCGGTTTTAGCCTTTCTCTCCGCCTTTTGCCTTTGGGTTATCCCTATCAGGTCAAGTCTTTGGCTGGACGAACTGGTCACGTTTTGGAGTGCCTACAAAGGGATCGGGCCTGCCATTGCACGAAGCCAATTCTGGCCAGGACAGAACACGGCTTATACAGTTCTGATTTCTGCAATTATCCGGGTCGCGGGTACGAGCGAGGTTGTGCTGCGTTTGCCGTCTCTCGGCGCTGCCGTGCTTACGGCGTGGCTACTGTTTCGCCTGGGGGAGGTTCTTTTTGATAAGGAGGCAGGCATTCTTGTCGTCGTCGTCTTCACTTCCTTACATGAAGTTGCTCGGGAAGCTGCCACCAATGCGCGACCCTACGGCATCGCTTTGCTTCTCGTGGTGGCGAGTATGCTGCAATTGGTGAGGTGGCTAGATACCCAACGTCTGCGAAATTTGGCCGGATTCACGGTCACAGCTGCTGCGGTTCCTTATTTTCATTTGCTGTTTGCGACGATCTACTTGGTTTTCTTCGCCTACGGCGTTTATCGTTGCCTAACTGAGCGCCAGATTCGAATCAAACAGATAGCCTTAGCCGCGGTGGTAATTGCTCTTCTTACGGCCCCCCTTCTCTGGTACATCCTTTTTGCACAAAGGGTGTCCGCGGGCTCCTCTTGGGCAGGGACCCCTGATTCCCAGCAACTGGTTTCGGTTTTCATGCCGAGCGTTCTTGCCAGCACTCTTCTTTTAGGCCTTCTGGTTGCACCGTTCGCTTGTCGGAGAACAGCAGTAGCGCTGCTTCAGATCCCGCGCTCGACTGCATTTCTATTTATGAGCTGGCTCATTCTGCCGGTGGTCACAGTTTTTATCGTGGCGCGAGTTACTCCCTTCAAAATATTTGTGCCTCGGTACTTCCTGCACGCCTTTGCTGCCTTGGCACTCATCATCGGTTGCGAGTTAAGAATGCTCACATCTGCGCGGATGCGTGCTGTCATTACGGTCTTCGTCGCAGTGGGCTCGATCATAAGTTATGCAGGCTACCATTTGAATGCCTCTCCGCATCACGAAGATTGGAGGGGGGCAGCGAAAATCGTACGAGCTCTGGACTTACCTCCAACGACGCCAGTAATGCTGAGCGTCGGCTTAGTCGAAACGGCGACGATTCGTTCTGACGTGCATATCGATCGAGATAGTCCATTGCTATGTCCGCTCTCCAAGTATCCGATTCCAGGCTCCATTGTTCTCATTCCGTACCGGCTCAACTCGGAATCGATACGCTACATGCAGGAGATTTCTTCACAAATCTTAGCGGCCAATGACACGTTCGTGGTGGTCGCCCGAAAGAACGAAGAGCTTATTGCCTGGACTAGAGGCTGGTTCCTGGCCCAGGGTTTCGAAGCGTCGGAAGTGGGTCACGCCGAAGGAGTCCCAGTTTTCTTATATCGCCGCTTACATCATTAGCGTTGCAATTTTGAGGGTACGTAGCTCCACCGACGCGGCCACGATCGAAGTCGACCCTCCGCATAAATGTCATCTTCCCGGTTCTCTGCTCCCACAAAATGAACCGGCCTCCCGACCTGATGCTGAGCCCGAACTGACATTCCGCCTTCTGTCGCAGGTCCTTGAGAATCCTTGCGATCTGATCCTCAAGTGTGTACCGTCGACCGAAAACATCCGTGCTCTGAAGGTTGCGACTGCTTAGCAACGACTTGAGTGATTGGATGCGTCGCCCCTTCACGTCCGCAGAGGAGATATTGTTCAATGCCCTCTGGCTCTGGACCCGTCCACGACTTCAGAGTATTCACACTGCATTCCTTCAATTGCTGAAGATATAGCAGTGAGCGATACCCATCCGTGCCAGGTATCGGAACTTTGCAAGCTGGACCTCACCTGAGCAATTGGCAGGCGATTGAACTGTTCGTTGGTTCGTTGTTCCAAAGTCGAGACCGATCGCGCGGTTGCTCGTTTAGGAGTCGTTTAGGAGGCTCGTGAATACAGTTGGTATCTCTCCGACTGACTGGGGGACCACATCTCGATAAGAATTAGGTCCAGCATCAAACCCGATTTGCGCAAGAATCTTCGTCGGTCTCCAGGTGGCAGATAATTACAGCCTGGGTCGAGGAGTAGGAGTCGATTCAAAGGACTCCTCGCGTCATTCACTCGGACTGTGAGCGCGCCTGTCGAACCATTTCGACCAGAATGGTGCGAGTCGTTGCTAAGTTTCGGGCTTCTCGCGGGAATGCGATGCGGGCACCCCGCATGCCATCGGTAGTCTTTAAGCGCACATGAAACCCCAGGCGATCGACGGCCGTCATTGTTGCCTCCTGGGAGTCGATCAGAGCAAATTGCTTGGCCAGCAATACCAAAGCATGTTTGTGGTCGGCATTCATGTGCTGAATAATTTCGCTCATCGAGTCAGCAAGAGGGTCCGGCTGGCTGCTTACATATTCGGAGGCCTGCACCCAACCCATGACTCCGAAACCCCCGACGTAGTAAACGTCCACCACATCTAGGCGATAAAAAGAAAAGTCTTCAAAGTCCACCCAATATTTGCTGTTGGCGTGGCGCGTCAAGTAGACCTCGCGAGCCGCAGCTACTTCCGCCTCCGGCACCGGCAGAGCGTTGCCGACTAGGGTGACTCTGGATGAGCCGAGTGGATCGCGGTCGATGTCATTTTGGGTGACGAGCAAGCTGGCACGTGCGTCCGCCTTCAAATTCTGCGTATGCATCGCCATCGTGCTGATGAGAAAAATCGGGAGCCCTTGTTCATCCAACCCATACGGCATCACCGATCCGAATGGAAATCCCGGCTGTTTGCGGGAGAGAGTCGAGAGGCTTCCTACGCGCGCCAGATATACCAACGTTCGTGCAAGTTCAGAGAACGAAGGCTCGGCAACGGCGGTTTGAGCACTCGTCCTACCGGTGCCCGCGTGTTTTCTGGTGGAGGTAGAAGACATAGATGTTCTCTGCCCTCCAGTTTAGACAACCGACTCGGCCGTGTATATATCGCAGGCCGCTGCTAGGGCTATGCGAGAGCTAAATTCAGATTATCAATCGCCTCGTCAATCTCGGCGGTGTTCTTGTAGCCCACTGTAACGCAATCGACACCTGCGTTCTTAAACGCGAATCTCATCGCCGCCTTGCGGTCGTCACGGTTGAACGTACCCTCTCCCACCAACTTCATGCTGATTACACCCATTCCTTCTTTGCGAACCTGCCGGACATGCGTAACAACTTCGCTCACATTTCCGAGACCGTTCGTGTTGTAATCCTCCGCGTCCATTCTGACGCCCTTATGATTCACGCGGATCATTGCGATATCGAGCCACCTGTTTCCCGGGACTTTGCGTAACGCTGGCAGTCCGTGCACCGAAGCGCCGTGGCTAATAACTGCTTTCTTCGCCTGGGCTTCCAGAATTCCATCCTGCCATCTGCTGGTGTCTGTTGGCCATGTCGCGGTATGTTGCCAATGCAGCAGCATCACGTCGAAGTACTCAGTATTGGCGAGTTTTCGCAACTCATCGATCTTCTCAAGCGGATTTGCTCCTTCACGCGTGGTCACTTTCGACATAATCCGATAGCTATCGCGGGGGATTCCTTTCAGGGCGACTCCGAGCATCCTGTGCATTTCGGTGTATGACTCAGCAGTCTCAAAGAAGCGAATGCCACGGTCATAGGCATAGCGCACCAGTCTCGTAAACCCATCCTGACCTAGGTCTCGCTGTACTTGGCCGCTGAAGCTCCCGCTGCCAAATGCGAGCCGAGTCACCTGCACTCCGGATTTTCCTAGTCTTACCCAATCTGTGGCTTTCTGTCGCTCTGCCGACAGCGGGAGGCTACCGGCAACGGCAAGCGCCCCGGCGGCGAGTCCGGTTCTTAGGAATTCACGTCTGCTGTACTGAGACATCGATTTACCCCACTTCGCGGAAGGGTACCATAAGTTGCGCAGCAAAGTATTGCTGGCGGGCTTAGGAAGCCGCTCGGCGCTTGCCCGCAAATAACCGGGATTTCCGTCTTTCCATTCTGTTCATCAGCATAGATGAAGACGGCTGCAAGATGGGCATCTGCATTGAAGCCGGAAGACCCGTCAACGTCGCCACACTGCTTCAGGCCTGCGAAGCCTTCCGGGTGCCTATTGCTCAACTACTGCGCGGTCTCCCAAGTCGTCTGCCCTTCGCGCGGGCGTTCCGCAGCCCGGCACGAACCCGCTCCTGGATCAGCGCCCGCTCGAATTCCGCCATCGCTCCGATAATCTGAAACAGCAGCCGGCCGGAAGGGGTACTGAGATCCAGATTGTCCCTCAAACTGACGCAGGCGATAACGCCGGCTAGCGAAAAGACGTTGTTCGAGGAGCAGGCCATTCGCGGTATCCCGGGATGATGAAAGGGCTAATTGCATACACCTATATTACTCAGCGTCTCGGTGGAAAAGCAGATAAGGCGACCGACTTCTGCCACCTGGAATGCGCGCTTGCACACATGGAACTCATGTTCAGTTACCTCTCTGGTTCAAGTCGGACCGAACACGTGGATTATGTGGGCACGTCTGCTGACAACTCTTACGCTCTGGAATAACAAATCGACGTTTTCCTTTGCAAAGGTGCGAAATTCGGCACCCTCGCCCAACTCTGGCCGAAAGTGAGGCGCTGGCGCTAGACCACCTAACAGATCTGCTTTACTCGCCCAATACCTTCCCGACGCGGAGTCCGCTCTAGAGAGGCTGCAATTCAAGGCGGGCATTAGAAGATCGACGAGTTCCGAGCGGGGCCATGTGGTTACGCCATAAGCTGACCCCCGACCCCCGAACCACCCCGAACTACCCGAACTAGGGAAAACTAGTATTCGATTCAGAATGTAGTTAATCTATTGTGCAAGGGCAAAACACAATGACGATCCGGGTCGAACTCAACGCGGAAATAGAAGCGCAACTCGTCGCGGAAGCTCGCGTCCAAGGCATACCTTTAGAAAAAGTGGCGGAGCGTCTTTTGCAGGAAGCTCTGGCTTCTCGCTCTGTGCCTCAGGGGAATCTGACTTTGGAAGGGTTTCATGCCATGCTCAATGCGGTGTCAACAGGTTCCGAGGGATTGCCGAATCTGCCGACCGAGAGCTTCACGCGCGAGAGTTTCCATGAGGATCGCGCCTAAATGACAGGCACGCCCTACTTGGTTGACCGCAACGTTCTTATCTTCGCTGAGCAATTCCACCGGGACTCTGGGCAACACGAGGCCGAACCTGACGAAGAGGAATGACGGTATAATCGTGCCATGGCTGACCATGTGATCCACATCTCGGAAGCGGAAGCCGCCAGCGACTTCGCCGGACTACTGGCGCGCGTGCGCGCGGGTGCAGAAGTGGTGATCGAAAGCGACAAGTTGCCTGTGGCGGTGGTTCGTCCCGCCGAACCGCATGTGCGGTTGCTTTCCGAATCTCTACGTCTTGCCAAAGAGCATGCTTCCAGGGCTACGCTCGATAAGGACTTTGCCCGCGATCTGGAAGCCGCGATCAACAGCCATCGTGAACCGTTGAACCCGCCTGCATGGGACTGATCCTCGACTCCAGCGTGGTGATCGCTGCCGAGCGGCGCGGCGACACAGTCGAGCAGTTCATCGAGAAGATCGTGAAGGCGACGGGCGATCAGGAAGCGGCGCTCTCTGCTATCGGCCTCACCGAACTCATCCACGGCATTTATCGCGCTCAGACCCCGGAGATACGCCTGCGCCGCGAATCGTTTTTAAATGAACTGCTGGCCGATCTGACGGTCTATCCGTACACAAAAGAAACCGCGCGGCTGGCCGGCAAAATCGACGGAGAGCAGCAGAGCCGAGGCATGGTGATTCCGTTCGGGGACTTGTTGATCGGAGCAACGGCGCTTTCACTCGGCTACAAGGTGCTGACCGGCAATCTCCGCGACTTCCGTCGCATCCCCGGTCTTACGGTCATGCAGTTCTAGTGCCTGCCTCCGAGTTCCGAAAGTCACTTCTTTGCGCTCGGGCCGCTGACTATGATCAGCGGTGATGGCCTGCGCAGCAAGAGATGAAACGCTGTCTGCGCCGATGATGGGGAGTGGTTAAGAAGTTTTTTTCTTAGGGGCCAGGGGCAAAAAATCGCATCAGGGGATTTTTCCCAGAAATCGCGCAATCGCTGTAGGGTCAACGTGGGTTAAGTCGCAGAATCCTGATCGTGCGATCCCTTTGCCGCAAATTGCCGACCGCGCAGAGGAATTGGATCGCCTGCTGCAGGAGACCTGACGGGAAGGAATAACGCTATAATCGCGCCATGGCTGACAATGTGATCCACATCTCGGAAGCGGAGGCTGCCAGCGACTTCGCCGGACTCCTGGCGCGGTGCGCGCCGGCGCGGAGGTCGTGATCGAGAGCGGTAAACTGCCTGTGGCGGTGATCCACGCGCCTGCCCCGCCGCACCATCTCCGAGTGCATCGCGCTGCTACCCGAGGACTCGACAGCGGTTATGGATGCTGACTTCGCCAAGGATGTCGAGGCAGCCATCGAGAGCCATCGCGAACCGCCCTCATGGGACTGATCCTCGATTCCAGTGTGCTGATCACTGCCGAGCGGCAGGGGCAGAACGCACATGCTCGCCGCCATCGGCCGCACAGCCGGAAATACCGACATCGCCATCTCCGTCATCACACTGATCGAACTAGCCCACGGTGCGGCCCGTGCCGACACATCGCAACGAAAGGAAAAGCGGCAGCAGTTCATCCATGAGCTGCTTACGGCCCTGCCCATTCATCCGGTCACGGTGATGGTCGCTCTTCGCGTCGGGCAGATCGACGGTGAGAATCAGTCCAAGGCGTGCGCCTTCCACTCGCCGATCTTTTGATCGGCGTCACGGCCTTGGAACTCGGTTATAGCGTGGCCACCGGCAATCTCCGCCACTTCCAGATGATCCCCGGCTTGTCGGTCGTGCAGTCTTAGTCGCGGAAATCTGCAATCACTTTGCAATCACTTAACGTGAACTACCGGGTACTTCCACGTCCTTGGAGTGCTGTCCGTGCTCTGTAAGTCCTTGTATTGACGTTTTCAGGTGGATTCGAGTCCTACCTGAAGAACCATTTCTTTTCCAAGCCACGGACTCCGCAAGGCTGTGACGTTGCTTTCCACGGTTTGTTTTAATGTTTCGCCTCGGGTTCTTTCAAACTCAGTATTAGCGGAGAGAAGTCGATGCGACTGAACAGAAAGTAAGCAAAAGTCGCAGGCCACGGGGACGATTGACGAAGCGGTCACAGGGTATCTGGAAGAGCTTCGGCGAAGGGTGGCAAGGGGAGCAAGCGACGAATCCAAACAGGTCAAGTTCTGTGCTCGCTAAGAGGCTTAATCCAAAGAACTGGTCAGTTTGATACAGTCTCGAAACTGAAACTGAGCCATACTCTTCATGCTCTACTACAGAATCCCATGCCGGGCAAATGCGACTACTTCAAGGCTGCACTCCCGCCATGTTGGTGCACGACTCGCGAATGCTTCAGATGATTCGCGTCGGTAATCTCAGGCTGCCCGAGGTCATGACCACCGCGGATGAAGTGGATTCGCAGGCGAAAGAGGCGATGAATACGTACATGTATGTCCTGCGAAGCTGCCGTCAAGCGAGGCAAAGACGATGAAGACGAAGTCATGGAAGGTGATCGCCAACACGGGCAAACAAGCAGACCTTGAGTCTGGCCTTGAGAGGAAAGTGGTTCAAAAGCCGACGCACATCAGCGCCAGAGATTTTATTCATTGGCTGGCGGCCGAGAGCCATATTGATGACGATTCTTTGCGATCACTCTTTAAGCTGTAAGTCTCCGGCTTTGGAACGCGAAGACCATCTCAATCTTCCTTTGTCTTTTGAGGGCTCGTTAGAGGGGCGGCAACCTCATTGACGCTAATGGTCTCGGCGCATTCACCTTTTTCGTCGTGATCGCAGACGCGACCGGGATGTGATCGTTTGCATTTCTGGCATAGTTGAGTAGCCATTTTTCCTCTTCCTCCAATTTGCGGTAACTCGTATTGGGTGCGAGCTGACGGCAGCGCGTACCCTCACGTTACGCGGTATTCCTATCCGTGTATGGTCAGAAGCGACCACTTCAGCAATATGCCCAACCACTGCAGTCGACTCAATAGGGTCGAAGCACTTGCGATGAATATCCCGTGAACGAGATGCGCAAGTCACGAGCAAGACTATGCCCCTTGCAGTTTCGCTAGTCGCCCAATCCTGGCGTGTGGTTCTGTGGTTCCCGGCCAGGTAAGCGGAAAACGCCTACCGAAAGGCGGCAATGGTGACGCTATGCGATATGGACGTAGGAAGGGAACCACACGTGGCAGGGAAAATATGTTCTTGCTGAGACTATTTTGTGCTCGGATGCGGGTCGGTCGAAGGCGACTGGCGTAATCCAGCGATCACGTTCATTGACCCGGTTGTCAGCGAAAATGGCCGAAAATTGGCAAAACGTAAAATCGCATCGGTCAATTTTGCAGAGTGTAACTCGGTGGTGGCTGTTTTGAAATAACCGGTAGGCGACGGGTAGGATCGAGTTGGTTCCGCTCCGTCACGAGAGCAGAAAAATTCTCTACGTCGTGCTCGATAGC
>Ga0182018_10001845_pt1 | contig 22882 bp, 20 predicted proteins | sample 812P2MmetaG_FD_120490 | JGI IMG/M metagenome (GOLD analysis project Ga0182018, IMG submission 120490) | Permafrost microbial communities from Stordalen Mire, Sweden - 812P2M metaG | ecosystem: Environmental > Terrestrial > Soil > Wetlands > Permafrost | place: Sweden: Stordalen | collected...
ACCTCGACCTCGACCTCGACCTCGACCCCGACCCCGACCCCGACCCCGACCCCGACCTCGACCCCGCTGCCGGCGGTCGTTCCCGACACGATCATCGCGCAGCACATTCTTTGCGCTTACAAGTCCGCGCGGCGGGCGCCGGCGGGGGTCACGCGGTCGAAGGCGGAAGCGAAGGCGCGCGCCCAGGAAGCGCTCGCAAAGATTCGGGGAGGAGCGACTTTCGAGGACATGGTGAAGGGTTACTCGGACGATGCCGGGTCGGTCGACCGGATGGGGAGCGTGGGCAAGTTCCGTCGCGAGGCGATGGACCCGGCTTTCAGCGCCGCAGCGTTCGCGCTGAAGGTTGGCGAGGTAAGCGACGTCGTGGAGACGCCCTTCGGGTTCCACATCATCAAGCGGACGCAGTGAGAATCGCGCGCCGGCAGTGATCCGATCGACGTTCTCGGTTCCACTAGTGCCCCGAGAGGGAATTCGGACCCTCTCTCCGACGCTCTTTTTGGCCGCGTCTCAATTGCGTAAGGCGGCGTTCGTCGCGGTTGTCATGAGGGGGCCAGAAGCATACCGTTTGCCCCTAGCGTCGACGGCCTCCCAATCTCACGAGTGCCGCCTCAATCAAAAGGAATCGCCATGAATCACGGGAAAGAGCTTCTCTGCGTAGCCGCCCTGTTCGCCATGGGCTGCGGGGGCAAGCTCCTCCCGCTCCCCGCTGTCGCTGAAGAGGACTCCGGCTCCGGAGTCACCGGGGATGACTCGGGGACGACTGGCACTTCTTCCTCGTCGGGCAGCGGATCGTCGTCCGGGACGACGTCTTCCTCGAGCGGCGCCTCGAAGACGGGTACCACCGCGTGCGGGAAGGCCACCTGCGACAACGCGACGCAGGTGTGCTGCGAGAGCCTCGGAGGGGCCGGCGGGATGGCCGCAGGCGGCGGCGGGGCGACGTGCACCGCGATCGGCGCGTGTACAGGCGCCACGATCTCGTGCACGAGCTCGGCCAGTTGCTCGAACGACCAGGTGTGCTGTTTCTCGTTCGGTGGCGGCGGGCTGCTCGGAGGCGGTGCGGGTGCCGCGGGTGGGCTGCTCGGCGGCGGCGCCGGTGGCACTGCTGCGGGCGGTGGTGCCGGCGGCATCGGGGCCGGTTCGACCGCGAGCTGCATGGCATCGTGCCCGGCGGCCTCCTACCAGCTTTGCTCCAAGACTGCGGAGTGCCCGAAGGGGGACACCTGCATGGCGTCGCCCATCGGTGAAGGGAGCTACTGCGCCGCTGCGGGCGGCGGCGGTGCCCTGGGTGGTGGGCTTGGTGGCCTCGCAGGCGGGCTGGGCGGCGGTACAGCGGGCGGCCTTGCCGGGCTGCTCGGGGGCGGGGCGGGCGGCGCGGTGGCCACGCCGCCGGTCGCCTCGAGCTCCAGCGGAAACTAGAGCAACCGGTTGGGTCGATAGGGGGTTGTGAACCGCAGAGGCGCCGAGAGCGCGGAGGGCGAGAGTAGGGTGGGCCGCCGAGCCCGATGAGGCTTTGAACCGAGTCCTTCTACGAGGAAGCTCTCCACCCCTCTGCGAGCTCTGCGCCTCCGCGGTTCCCAACAAAAAAGGTCGAGTAGGAGCCGGTGCCAACGAGCGCTACCCACGCACGAGCGCGCGCGCCGGAATGAGGGACGCCGCCTCGTGCGCGGCGAACTCACTCGTGCTCTGAGCACGGGCGTGGGCGAGGCGATCGCGAAGGAGGGCGTCGGCGCCGGCGGGGTCGCCCGGACGAAGCACGCTCCGCACGAACACCTCCGCCGCCTTGTAAGAGCTTCGCACCAGAGGTCCCGAAGCGACGAACGAGAAGCCCATCGATCGCCCCTCCGCGGCGTAGGCGTCGAAGCGTTCGGGCTCGACGTACCGGTCGACCGGGGCGTGACGCGTCGTCGGCCTCAGGTACTGGCCGATGGTGACCACGTCGACGCCCGCCGACCGGAGATCGCGCATGGTCTCCACGACCTCGTCGTCCGACTCGCCTATCCCGACCATGATCGAGCTCTTCGTAACCGTCTCGGGAACGCGCTCCTTGGCCCTCCGCAGGACCGCGAGCGACTGGTCGTAGCCGCAGCGGGCGTCGCGAATGACGCCCTGCAGACGTTTCACGACCTCGACGTTGTGAGCCCAGACGTCGGGGCGAGCGTCGACGGTCGTGTCCACCGCGTGCATGTGGCCGCCGAAATCGCCCACGAGCGTCTCGACGAGCATGTCGGGACGGAGCTCCTTGAGACGACGTACGGTCTTCGCGACGTGATCGGCCCCGCCGTCGAGCAGGTCGTCCCGGTCGACCATCGTCATGACCACGTACGTTAGCGGCATGCTCGAGAGGGCGCGCGCGACGTGCTCCGGCTCGCGAACGTCGACCGCGCCTCGAGGCTGCCCCGTCTTCACGGCGCAGAAACGGCAACCGCGAGTGCACGTGTCGCCGAGCAGCATGACCGTCGCCGTTCCCTCGGCCCAGCACTCCCCCACGTTCGGGCAGCGCGCCTCTTCACAGACGGTGTGAAGGTCGAGTCGGCGGAACGTCTCCTTCAGCGCGCCGTAGCGCTCTCCCCCCGGCGCCCGCACCTTGAGCCACGGCGGCTTGGGAGCGAAGCGAGCCCTCGGTTCCATCCGGACTCGATCGTACTAGCATTCTCGGCCGCTCAGCGCTCGAGCTCGACGAGCGTTCGCTCGGAGGGTGGAGATGCCTCGCCGCGCTCCGTGAAGATCGCCGCGACGAGGCGTGCCGGGGTGACGTCGAAGGCAGGGTTGTCGGCGCGAGCTCCCTCGGGCGCGACGCGAACGCCCGCGAACGAGAGCACCTCGTTCTCGCCGCGGCGCTCGATGGGGATCGCGTCGCCGTCGGGGCAGGCGAGGTCCACCGTGCTCCACGGGGCCGCCACGTAGAAGGGAATACCGTGGACGTGCGCGAGACACGCCACTCCGTACGTACCGATCTTGTTGGCGACGTCGCCCGAGCGTGCGATGCGGTCCGCGCCGACGACGACGAGGTCGACCCCTGCGCGCCGCATGAGCTGCGCGACCATCGAATCGGTCACGAGAGTCACGTCGAAGCCGTCCCGCACGAGCTCCCACGCCGTCAGGCGCGCCCCTTGGAGCACGGGCCGCGTCTCGCACGCGACGACCCGCACGCGCTTGCCGGATTCACGCGCCGCGCGGACGACGCCGAGCGCAGTCCCGTATCCCCCGGTGGCGAGCGCCCCGGCGTTGCAGTGGGTGAGAATCGTGGCTCCGTCCGGAACCCGAGCAGCGCCTATCGCGCCCATCGCCCGGCACGCTTCGACGTCCTCGCGGTGAATGGCGCGCGCTTCGGCGGCGAGCCGCGTGACTCGCTCGCCGCTCGGCAGCGCCGCGACCTCGCGCACGACTCGCTCCATGCGGTCGATCGCCCACACCAGGTTCACCGCCGTCGGTCGCGTGCGCGCCAGACGCTCGCCCGCGGCCCGCATCGACGTCGTGAAGGGCTCGGCTCCCCTCCCCTCGTCCGCCGCCGCGAGGACGAGCGCGTACGCCGCCGCGATCCCGATGGCCGGCGCGCCGCGCACCGCGAGCCTCTCGATGGCCTCGGCCACTTCGTCGACGCGCCCGAGCCGCAAGTAACGCTCGTCGCCCGGCAGCGCGCACTGATCGAGCATGACGACCTCGCGATCTCCGGGCGAGAGCTCCACCGCCGAGTACGACGCGCCGCTCAAGGGTCGAGGATGGGGCACCGTCACGATGGCGTCTCTCCCCCCGCGCGGGTCATCCGCGCGGCGATCTCGTCGGTGGCCGTCACGAGCTCGAGGAGGGCCTTCGCCTTGTCACCCTTCAGGTACGCGTGCAGCCCGTCGGCGAGCGTCATCGCGAGGCTGATGTTGACTCCGCGCTCCGCGAGCTCGGCGCCAGCCTCCGGGTTTTTCAGCAAGGTCTCCAGCTCGTCGAAGAGGTCGTCTATCTCGGCGGCTTTGGTCATGTGGCGGCCACGGTCAGCTCAGATAGCGCGGCCGGCCGCCATGGACAACGTTCAGGTCCTGTCGCCCCCGTCGCCGGTCTCGCCCGCCAGCTCCTCCGCCTGCTTCGACGCGGCGGTCGCCTTGTCGGAGTTCCCCAGGCGCCGATGGGTTTCTGCGAGGTTCCGGAGGATGAGCGCGATGCGGCCGCGATCGCCGGTGTCCTTGGCGAGCTCGTAGGCCTCCTGGAAGAGAGCGAGCGCCTTCGCGTCGTCTCTGGTGGCGCGGGCCGCCGTCCCGAGGCTGTTGAGAGTGACGCTCACCCCGACGACGTCACCGATCTCCCGCCTGATCCGCAGCGCCTGCTCGAACGCGTCGGTTGCGGCCTCATGGTTGCCGGAGTCCTGCTGCACGAGGCCGAGGTTGTTCAGGCTGAGAGCGATGTTGGCGCGGTCGCCGAGCTTGCGGCGCATCGCGAGCGCGCGCTCCGTGTACTCGAGCGCGACCGCGAAGTCCCCCTTGAGTCTGTGCAGCTTGCCGATGTCGTCCAGCGTGCTGGCGATGCCGCGGTCGTCGCGCGCCTGCCCGAACAAGGCCAGAGCCGCCGTGAGCTGGCGGCTCGCCTCCTCCAGTTGCCCCAGCTCGCGATGCAGGCGCCCGATACGCGCGTGCGCCGCGCCTCCTTTGCTGCGGAGGTCGAGCCGCCAGGAGCGGGCGAGCATGTCCTCGAACGCCCGGAAGGCTTCGGCGTTGCGCCCGAGCGACTGCAGCACGTCGCCGTGGCTGTGGAGCGCCTTCAGTCGCAGATGCTCGTCGGGCTGGTCGCACCGGTCGAGGAGCTCGAGCCCCTTCGCATAGAGCTCCGCGGCCTTCGCGTTGGCGTAACGCGACCGCGCCACGTCTCCCGCCTGGACGAACGACGTCGCGGCGAGGGCGGTCGCGCCCCCCTTCTCCCTGTGGCGCGCGAGCATCTCGAGGTACTCCTCGCCGGCGTCCGCGCTCTCGCGGAAGCTCAACCACTCGGCGATCGCCTGGTGGTAGCGGCGCGCCGAGGCGGGGGGCGTGAGGCCGACGAGCGCCTCTCGCTCGAGGTTGTGCTTGAAGACGTACTCCTCGTCGTCGGGGAAGGTGCTGTCCGGGAGGCGAAGGAGGTAGTCGCGTTCCACCAGATCCGACAGGGCGCGGTGACACGCGACCACGTCGTCGGCCTCGCCTCCCTCCCAGACCTCGGGCGCAGGGGCGTCGAGCCTCTGGATCGCCATGAGGCCGCCTACCCAGAAGACGCCTCCCATCGACGCGGCGCGCTCGAGGAGCGCCCGCTCGCGCGGCGCGAGCGCGGCGACCCTCACCTCGACGGCGTCGTGCACGGTGAGGGGTAGCTGCACCTTGGCGAGGCGCTCGAGGTGCGCGGTCCAGTGCTCGTCCTCGAAGTCGTCGGTTACTTCGAGCACGCCGGTGTCCTGGTAGATCCGCACGATCTGCTCGAGTAGCGCGGGATTGCCGCCGGCGAGGTTCACCGCCGCGTCCACCAGCTCGTCGACCGAGCGCGGATCGTGGCAGGGGGCGAGCCAGTCGCGCATGACCGCCGAAGCGTCCGTCTCCGACAGGGGCCCGAGCTCGATCGTCAGGTGCCGTTCCCCGACGTGACGCCACCCCAAGCGCCTCGCGAGAATCTCCGGCCGCGCCATCCCGATGAGCAGCATCGGACCGTGCAACGACTCCACCAGGTACGACAGGAGCTCGATCGAGTCGTCGTGCGCCCATTGAAGATCGTCGAAGACGAGCACCAGCGGCTCGTCTCCCTTGCCGGCGTCGGTGTCGAGGAAGCTCTTGATGACCGCCCGGCGCATCGACCGCATCGGCTGCGGGTCGCCCTCCAGGGCCTTGATGAGGGGAGAATCCTGGAAGCGCAGATCCAGGAGCTGCCCCAGGAAATACGCGACGTCGCCGACCTTGCGGTCCTCGAGCACCGCCGCCACCTGGGAGCGCACCTGAGCCTTGGCGGCCTCGGGATCCATGCCCTCGACGATGCCGAAGCGCGCCCGCAGCACTCGCGCGAAGACTTCGTACGCCGGCCCACCTTCGCGCGCGGCGCCCCGGAAGACGCGGGCTGGCCTCTTGCCCTCGCGGGTACGCAGCAAGAACTCGCGAACGAGGCGCGTCTTGCCGACGCCCGCGGCTCCGACGACGGTGACCGTACGAGTCTGCCGGGTATCGCGCGCGAGCTCGTACGCGCGCTCGAGATCGACCATCTCGGAAGTGCGTCCCGCGAGCACGGCCCGGCGTTCCGAGACGGAGACCCGGGACCGGGGGAACAGGCTTTCGGTGAGCAAGGGCGCCTACAGGATACCTCGCCCCAGGTGCAATCGTCACTCGAGTGACACCGACCTCCACGGACGACTCACCGACGACGGCTCGCCCCCCCCCAAACTTGGCCTCTTGGCCCGAGGCGTGTTCTCGGTCGAGGACCGTTCGCCGTGCGCTCCTTTTCCCTCGCCTTCGCTGCGCTGTCCTCGGCTCTCACTCTGTCGACGGGCGCACTCCCGGGTGCCACGCCAAAGCACCCGACCGCTGCGCGCGCCGTGACGCTCGGCCCCGCGGCCCTGCGCTTCGGGCGGAGCCTGGGGTCGCCGACCGAAGGGCGACTCGTCGGCGGGATGCACCTCGAGGAGTCGCCCTACTTGCGCGTCACGCCGGCGGATACGGCGGGCGACGTGCGCTGGGGGCTCGAGCCGCTCGTCAACATGGTGGATCACGCGGCGCGCGCGGTGCATCGCCAGTTCCCCGACGCCGTCACGTCGGTCGGTCACTTCTCGCGCGAGGGAGGCGGCGAGGTCGAGCGCCACCGCTCGCACGAGAGTGGCCGCGACGCCGACGTGGGCTTCTTCATTCGAACCGCCACCGGCCGGCCGCTCCTCGCGACGCACTTCGTCCCGTTCCGTCCGGACGGCAGCGCCGTCGGGTGGCCGGGGGCGTACTTCGACGACGCCAAGAACTGGGCCCTCGCCTCGGCGCTCGTGTCGGACCCGGAGGCTCGCGTCACGCATCTCTTCGTGGCCGCACCGCTGCGCGCCAGGTTGCTGGCCTATGCCGAGCGGACGGGAGCCTCGCCCGGCGTGCGGATGCGCGCCGCCGAGGTGATGCAGCAGCCTCACGGAACCTTGCCGCACGATGACCACTTCCACGTCCGCATTGCTTGCCCGGCGCACATGAGTGGATGCGTCGAGAACCCCGCCATGCGGGTGCACCGGCCGGAACCGATGCTCGCGCACGGACGCCGCGGTGAAGCCACACGCGCTGTGGGGATGGCCGCGCCTTCGGTCGCGACGCCGGCCCGCAAGCGTCTGCCTCCGGCGCCTTCGCCCGCACCCATCGTGCCGCCGGCGGACGAGGTCGAAGGCAACGACCCTTCGGGCGAGCCCGCGATGCCGCCGGCTTCGATGCCGGTGCCCGTCGACGACGTCGACGGGTGAGGTATAGGACTCCGGCGTGAACAAAGTCGTCCCCTCTGCGATCGACGCGGTGCGCGACATCCCGGACGGCGCGACCATCCTCGCCGGAGGCTTCGGCCTCTGCGGGATCCCGGAGAACTGCATCCGCGCTCTGCGCGAGCTCGGCACCAAGAACCTGACGGTAGTGTCCAACAACTGTGGAGTGGACGACTTCGGCCTCGGCCTGCTTCTGCGCCAGAAGCAAATCGTCAAGATGATCTCGAGCTACGTGGGAGAGAACAAGGAGTTCGAACGGCAGTACCTCTCGGGCGAGCTCGAGGTGGAGCTCGCGCCGCAGGGGACCCTCGCAGAGCGCCTTCGCGCGGGAGGGGCGGGCATCGCCGCGTTCTTCACCCCGACCGGCGCCGGCACGGCGATCAGCGACGGCGGCCTGCCGCTGCGCTACGCGCCAGACGGGTCGGTCGAGAGGTTCTCGCCGAAGAAAGAGACGCGGGAATTCGACGGACGCGCGTACGTGCTCGAGCCCGCGATCCGAGGCGACTTCGCGATCGTGAAGGCGGCCATCGGCGACCGGTTCGGCAACCTCGTCTATCGGCACACCGCGATGAACTTCAACCCGATGATGGCCACCGCTGCGAAGGTGACCATCGCGGAGGTGGAGCGCATCGTCGAGGTGGGCGAGCTCGACCCGGACCACATCCACACGCCCGGCATCTACGTCCACCGCGTCGTCGAGGGCCGGGGCTACGAGAAGCGCATCGAGCGGCGCACGACGAGGAAGGGCTAGCGATGGCCTCGACCCCGGAAACCGCGGCCCGAGGACTGGGGCGAGACCAGATTGCCCGGCGGGCGGCGAAGGAGCTGAAGGACGGTTTCTACGTCAACCTCGGCATCGGCATGCCGACGCTCGTGGCCAGCTTCATTCCCGAGGGCGTGGAGGTCGTCCTCCAGAGCGAGAACGGCCTCCTCGGCATCGGCCCCTACCCGACGGAGTCCGAGATCGACGCGGACCTCATCAACGCCGGCAAGGAGACCGTGACGATGCTGCGCGGCAGCGCGATCTTCTCGAGCGCCGAGAGCTTCGCGATGATCCGCGGCGGGCACGTCGACCTGGCCATCCTCGGCGCGATGCAGGTGAGCGAGGAGGGCGACCTCGCGAACTGGATGATCCCCGGCAAGATGGTCAAGGGAATGGGCGGCGCCATGGATCTGGTCGCGAGCGCGAAGCGGGTCGTCGTCATCATGGATCACGCCGCGAAGGACGGGACGCCGAAGATCCTGACACAATGCACGCTGCCGCTGACGGGACGGCGCGTCGTTCACCGCATCATCACGGACCTCGCCGTCATCGACGTCACGCCGGACGGGCTGCTCCTGCGCGAGGTCGCTCCCGGCGTGAGCGCGCGCGAGGTGCAGGAGAAGACCGAGCCGACGTTGAAGGTGAGACCCGACCTCGCGGCCATGACGGCCTGACGTCGTCACCATCCACTTGGGGGGGCCCACCCCTACCGCTCCGCCAGCCCTTCCGCTGTGTTGCAGGATCGTAACAATGGCCCCGCCGCGCCCGGTGTACGCGCTCCGTTAACTGGAGACTCGGACCATGGCGATGACGACGGCCCCCGGAATTGCTGAATCGAATCTGGACAGCAAGATCAAGCGTGCGCCCGGAAAGGCGGCGATGCTGGTCTTCGGCGCGGTTCTCCTGGCGGGGCTCGTCTACTCGGGCGCCCAGCTCGTGCAGGACGTCTCGCACGTGCACGTGCGGTCGATGTTCCCGTTCATCTTGCTCGGGATCGCGCTTTTCATCGCGCTGGGCTTCGAGTTCGTGAACGGCTTTCACGATACCGCCAACGCCGTGGCAACCGTCATCTACACGCACTCGCTCGAGCCGCACACGGCCGTCCTCTGGTCGGGCGTCTGGAACTTCATCGGCGTCCTCGTTTCGTCGGGTGCCGTCGCCTTCGGAATCATTTCGCTGCTCCCGGTCGAGTTGATCCTCCAGGTCGGCGCCGGCGCCGGATTCGCGATGGTGTTCGCGCTCCTCGTCGCGGCGATCATCTGGAACCTCGGCACGTGGTACTTCGGCCTCCCGTCGTCGAGCTCGCACACCCTCATCGGGTCGATCATCGGGGTCGGTCTGGCCAACCAGATCCTCTCGCCCAAGTCGGGGACGAGCGGCGTCGACTGGTCGCAGGCGGGCAACATCGGCAAATCGCTGCTCATCTCCCCGCTCGTCGGGTTCGCGTGCGCCGCCGGGCTGCTGCTTTTGACGAAGGCACTCATCCCGAACAAGAAGCTCTACACGGCTCCCGAGGGCTCCGCGCCGCCTCCGTTCTGGATTCGCGCCCTGCTCATGCTCACGTGCACCGGCGTGAGCTTCGCTCACGGCTCGAACGACGGTCAGAAGGGCATGGGCCTCATCATGCTCATCCTGGTCGGAACCGTTCCGACCGCATACGCCCTCAACCGCGCCGTCACCCCCGCGGACGTCCAGGACTTCATCGCCGTGTCGGCGCAGGCGAGCGAGACGCTTGGTCATTACGCCGCGCCCGACGCGACGGTCATCGACGCTCGCAAGGACGTCACCGAGTACGTCCGAACGAGGACGCTGGCGCCCACGACGGCACCCGCCCTCGCGCGGATGGTCCGCGACATCGCGACCGACCTCGGGCGCTACAAGGAGCTGAGGAACGTCCCCCCGGAGCAGACACGTAACTTCAGGAACGACCTCTACCTCGTGAGCGAGGCCCTGCGGCTCGTCCAGAAGACCGGGCAGCCCGCCATTTCCAGCGACGACGCGGCCGTGCTCAAGAACTACAAGAAGCACGTCGACACGGCGACGAAGTTCATCCCGTTGTGGGTCAAGATCGCCGTGGCGATCGCCCTCGGACTCGGCACGATGGTCGGCTGGAAGCGCATCGTCGTGACCGTCGGCGAAAAGATCGGCAAAGATCACCTGACGTACGCGCAGGGCGCCGCCGCGGAGATCACCGCCATGGTGACGATCGGCGCGGCCGACATGTACGGCCTCCCGGTCAGCACGACGCACGTGCTCTCGTCGGGCGTGGCGGGAACGATGGCCGCCAATCGCTCGGGGTTGCAGATGGCGACGATGCGTAACCTCCTCCTGGCGTGGGTCCTGACGCTGCCCGTCTCGATCCTGCTCTCGGGCTCTCTCTTCTGGGCCTTCACGCGGATGTCGTCCTGATGTCGTCCTGACCTCGATCCCTTTTTTCGGCGGGCAAACATGACGGCGAGCAAGAACGAATCCGCCGCCCTTCGCGAGCGCGTCCGCCTCGAACGAGTCGACGTCTTCGACGAAGAGCTCGAGATGGAGCTCGACGACGAACGCCTCGCCGGTCTCGTGGCCGACGTCGGCGACCGGCACGAGCCCGAGAGCGTCGATCGGCACGTCTACTTCACCGAGCTCTTTCGGCTGCAGGGCGAGCTAGTCAAACTGCAAGACTGGGTCGTCGATAAGAAGCTCAAGATGGTCGTCGTCTTCGAGGGACGCGACGCCGCGGGCAAAGGCAGCGTCATCAAGAGAATCGGCCAGCGCCTCAATCCGCGCGTCTGCCGCGTCGTCGCCCTTCCTGCACCGAGCGAGCGCGAGCGGACGCAATGGTACTTCCAGCGCTACGTGGAGCACCTCCCGGCCGGCGGCGAGATCGTCCTCCTCGACCGTAGCTGGTACAACCGCGCGGGCGTCGAGCGCGTCATGGGCTTCTGCACCGAAGAGGAGTGCGAGGAGTTCTTCCGTACGGTGCCCGAGTTCGAGAAGATGCTCGTGCGCTCCGGGATCGTGCTCATCAAGTATTGGTTTTCGATCACCGACGACGAGCAGCATTTTCGCTTCCAGATGCGCATCCGCGATCCGCTGAAGCAGTGGAAGCTGAGCCCGATGGACCTCGAGTCACGCCGCCGCTGGGAGCAGTACACCAAGGCGAAGGAGGCGATGCTCGAGCACACGCACATCCCCGAGGCGCCGTGGTGGATAGTCGACGCGGTCGACAAGAAGAGGGCTCGCCTCAACTGCATGCATCACCTGCTGTCGCAGATTCCGTACGCCGAGATCGCCCACGCCGAGGTTCGCTTGCCCGAGCGCGTGCACAGCCCCAACTACCTGCGGGGCCCCATCCCGGCGAGGATGTACGTGCCGGCCGTCTACTAGCCTCTTTCTCTCACGAGGGTCGCCCCCGTTGCGATCTTCCGCTAGACGGTAGAAGAGCGCCGCGCCGCCCCCCATGACCTGGCCCGAGAAGAAGCCCCCGGAGAGCGACGCCGCCGAGAAGAAGACCCTCGGCAAGGGCGTCTTTCGCAAGTGCGACGGATGCGGCGAGACGCTCGCCGCGGACGCCTTCGCCGCCAACTATGAAGTTTGCCCGCAGTGCGGCGTTCATCACAAGCTCGGCGCCACCGGCTGGCGCCAGCTCCTCCTCGACGACGGCGCTCTCGAAGAGTGGGACGCGCACCTCGAGCCCACCGACCCGCTCGAGTTCGTCGATGGCAAGACGTACCCGGAGCGCGTCGCCGCCGCCCAGAAGACGGCTCGGTCCAAGGACGCGATCGAGATCGGCCGCGGCCGCATGGATGGCACTCCCATCGCATGGGGCGCGTTTCTCTTCGCCTTCATGGGCGGGTCGATGGGCAGCGTCGTCGGCGAGAAGATCACGCGCCTCTTCGAGCGGGCGACCACCGAGCGTCTTCCGGTCGTGCTCCTGCAGTCGTCCGGCGGGGCGCGCATGCAGGAGGGCATCCTGAGCCTGATGCAGATGGCCAAGACCGTCGCGGCGCTCGAGCGCCTCAAGGACGCCACCGTCCCGTTCGTGAGCGTTCTCTTGCATCCGACCACCGGTGGCGTCGCGGCGAGCTTCGCCCTGCTCGGGGACGTGAACATCGCCGAGCCTCGGGCCCTCATCGGCTTCGCCGGCCCGCGCGTCATCGAAACGACCATCCGGCAGAAGCTGCCCGAGGGCTTCCAGCGCAGCGAGTTCTTGCTGAGCCACGGAATGCTCGACGGCATCGTGAGCCGTCTCGAGATGAAGCGGCACATCGTCACGGTCATCGGGCACATTGCCTGGCGCAAGGAGACGCGTCCGAACGGTCACCGCACGACGGGGGGCTGACGAGCGACCTCGTGTCCGACCTGGCCGGAGCGCTGCACGATCTCTACGCTCGCATTCCACTCGGCATGCGCCTCGGCCTCGAGCCGATGCGGGACGCGTGCATCCGGACGGACCATCCCGAGAAGGCGTTCCCGGCGGTGCACGTGGCGGGCACGAACGGCAAGGGAAGCGTGTGCGCGATGGTGGAGTCGATCGCCCGCGCGCAGGGGCTCCGCACGGGGCTCTACACGTCGCCTCACCTTTGCCGGTTCGCGGAGCGCATCCGGCTCGACGGCGAGCCGATCGACGACGGCGCGCTCGCGTCCCTTCTGAGGCAGGCGCTCGGGGCCGGCTCCGACCTGTCGTTCTTCGAGACGGCGACCCTCGCCGCGTTCCTCGCGTTTCGTGCGGCGAGCGTGGACGTCGCCATCGTGGAGGTGGGCATCGGGGGCCGCCTCGACGCCACGAACCTGATCCCGACCCCGCGTGCGGCGGCGATCACCCGCATCGCCCTCGATCACACGGATCGGCTGGGGTTGACGCTCGTCGACATCGCGCGAGAGAAGGCGGGGATTGCGAAGCCCGGACTCGACCTCGTTCTCGGTCCCATGTCACCCGACGTCCGAGCAGCGATCGACGAAGTCGCACGGGCGAACGGAGCGACGACGAGCGATGCACGCGCCGTCCAGGTGCCCGGGAGAATCGGACTCGCAGGGGAGCACCAAAAGGACAACGCGCGCATCGCCACTCTCCTCGGCGCACGCATCGGCGCCACGCCCGCCGCCATCGAAGAGGGCCTCGCCGGCGTGCGTTGGCCCGGACGCCTCGAGCAGGTCGACCCGACGTGGCTGCTCGACGCGGCGCACAACCCCGATGGCGCCGAGGCTCTCGCGCGCTACCTGCGCGCGACGACCGCTGCCCCGCGGCCGCCGGGCGCCAACGTGCTCGTCTTCGGAGCTCTCGGTGACAAGGACTGGCGCTCCATGCTCGCCATACTGGCCCCGCTCGCCTCGAAGCGCATTTACGTGCCGCTGCCCGGGGCGGCCCGGACGGCCATCGACCCGCGTGAGATGAGCGACCTCTACGCGGGGGAGGTGGCAAGCTCGGTGGACGAGGCCATCTCGCTCGCGAACGCGCACGCGAGCGGCATCCGGCCCGAGGGCCTCGTCGTGGCCACCGGATCCATGGTTCTCGTGGGCGAAGTGCGCGCGAAGCTCCTGGGCCTTCCGCGCGATCCGCCGGTCGCCCTTTGAAGGGCGAGCATCCGCTGCGTGGATGGCCGGATCGGGGTTCGTGACGTGGCGCCCAATCTCGCATGCGCGGCCCCTAATCTCGCATGCGTGGCGCCGAATCTCGCATTCGTGGCGCCCAATGTCGTGGGGAGGGCGACAGACGAAGCGAATGCGGCGCCAATTGAGTCTCAATGGCCGCTCCATTTACCGAATGAAGCGCCACATGAGCGCTTGATGACGCCGACTCTCTGGCAAATGGCGCCGTGTCTCGTCGAATAGGCGCCTTATTGTGCTCAATCGTCGCCGAAGGAGCGCCATCGAGCGTCGCGTTAGCGCACGACGGCGCCACGTGCGCACGAATCGGCGCCACATGAGTCTCGCATGACGCCGTATCCCATTCATTCGGCGCCACGTCCGACGAACGCTCGAGCGCGAGTCGCCCGAGAGGCGCCGTAGCTCGCACATTCGCGTGCCGCTCCGGAGGACGGCAGGGCGAGCGCGCGACGCGGCAGGCCGGCTGTCGGTGGTTGCTGCTAGAGTGCTCGGCGTCCCCATGCCCAACTTCGACATCGTCTCGAAGGTCCAGTGGAACGAGGTCGACAACGCGTTCAATCAGGCGTCCAAGGAGATTGCCCAGCGGTTCGACTTCAAGGATACGGAGACGACCCTCGAGAAGACCGAGGAAGCCCTCACGATTCACTCGAGCAGCGAAGACCGGGCAAAGGCCGCGCTCCTCGTCCTTCAGGACAAGCTCGTCAAGCGAAAGGTCTCGCTGCGCTTCACGGACCCGGGCAAGCCGGAGCGCACGGGCAAAGGCGGATCGCGGATCGTCGTCAAGATGAAGGAGGGGATCGAAGTCGAGAAGGCCCGCGCTATCGTGCAGGTGGTCAAGGACGCCAAGCTCAAAGTGCAGGCCTCCATCCAGGAGAGCCAGGTGCGCGTCAGCGGCAAGAACAAGGACGACCTGCAGGCCGCCATCCAGGCCCTGCGGCAGCAGGACTTCGGCATCGATCTCCAGTTCGTGAACTTCCGAGATTGACCGAGTGAAGCCACCGCCGGCGCGAAAGCTCTTCGGCACGGACGGGATCCGTGGCGTCGCCAACGAGCACCCGATGACCCCCGAGGTCGCCCTCCAGCTCGGGCGCGCGGTCACGTTCGTGGCCGGGCGCGGCAAGAGCCACGTGCCCCGCATTCTCGTCGGCAAGGACACACGCCTCTCCGGCTACATGCTCGAGCAGGCCATCGCGAGCGGCGTCTGCGCCACGGGAGGGCGCGTGATGCTGTGCGGGCCGATGCCGACGCCCGCCATCGCCCACCTGACGGTGAGCATGCGCGCCGACGCGGGCATCGTGATCTCCGCGAGCCACAACCCCTACCAGGACAACGGCATCAAGGTCTTCGGCGCCGACGGCTTCAAGCTCCCCGACGCGGCGGAGAGCGAGATCGAACGGCTGATGGACAACGATCAGCTCCTCGGCAAGCGCTCGACGGGCCCGGGCATCGGCAAGGCCGAGAAGCTCGAGGACGCCCGCGGCCGGTACGTCGTCTTCCTCAAGCAGACCTTCCCCGGGGACCTTTCGCTCGACGGCATGCGCATCGTCGTCGACGCCGCTCACGGCGCGGCGTACCGCGTCGCTCCGCTGGTGCTCCAGGAGCTCGGCGCGCAGGTGACGGCCGTGGGGATCAAGCCCAACGGCGTGAACATCAACAAGGACGTGGGCGCCCTGCACCCCGACCACGTGCGGGGCGAGGTCGTGAAGCGTGGCGCCGCCATCGGCATAGCGCTCGACGGGGACGCCGACCGCGTGATGCTGGTCGACGAGAAGGGCCAGGTGATCGACGGCGATCAGATCCTGGCGATGTGCGCGGCGAGGATGATGTCCGAGGGCAAGCTGAAGAAGAAGACCGTCGTCGCGACCGTCATGAGCAACCTCGGGCTCGAGCGCTCCCTCTCGGGCATCGGCGCCAAGCTCACGCGGACGCAGGTCGGAGACCGATACGTCGTCGAAGCGATGCGGTCCGGCGGCTACAACCTGGGCGGCGAACAGTCCGGGCACCTCATCTTCAGCGACCACACGTCGACCGGCGACGGAGTCCTGGCGGCGCTCCAGGTGCTCGCGCTGATGCTGCGGACCGGCAAGCCCGTGAGCGAGCTCGCCGAGAGCGCGATGCAGCACGTTCCCCAGGTGCTCGAGAACGTGACCCTCCCGGCACGCCGCCCGCTCGAGAACATGCGCCGCCTCGGCGAGCTGGCCGCGAAGGTTACCAGGCAGCTCGGCGACGACGGCCGTGTTCTCATTCGCTGGAGCGGCACCGAGCCCAAGCTGCGGATCATGCTCGAAGGCCCACGCGAGGATCGCATCCACGCGTGGGCCAAGGACCTCGCCGCAGCGGCGAAGCGCGACGTCGAGTAGCGTCAGTAGCGGTAGTGTTCGGGCTTGAACGGGCCCTCGATGGGCACGCCGAGATAGCCCGCCTGCTCCTTGCTCAGCTTCGTGAGCTTCACGCCGAGCTTGGGAAGGTGCAGGGCGGCCACCTTCTCGTCGAGCTTCTTCGGGAGCGTGTAGACCTTTCGCTCGTACTTCGCGTGGTGCTGCCACAGCTCGATCTGCGCGATCGTCTGGTTGGAAAAGCTGGACGACATGACGAACGACGGGTGGCCGTTGGCGCATCCGAGGTTCACGAGCCGGCCGCGCGCGAGGAGAGTGATTCGCTTGCCGTCGGGGAAGATGAACTGGTCCACCTGCGGCTTGACGTTGTCCTCCTTGATCTCGGGATTCTTCTCGAGCCAGGCGACGTCGATCTCGCAATCGAAGTGGCCGATGTTGCAGAGGATGGCCTGGTCCTTCATCGCGCGCATGTGCTCGGCGCGGATGACGTTCGCGCAGCCCGTCGCCGTGACGAAGATGTCGGCCTGGGACGCGACCTCTTCCATCGTCGACACCTGGTACCCCTCCATCGCCGCCTGCAGCGCGCAGATGGGATCGATCTCGGTGACGATGACGCGCGCCCCGAGGCCGCGAAGTGACTGACAGCAGCCCTTGCCCACGTCGCCGTAGCCGCACACGACGGCGACCTTGCCCGCGAACATCACGCCCGTCGCGCGCTTCAGCCCGTCGCCGAGCGATTCGCGGCAGCCGTAGAGGTTGTCGAACTTCGACTTGGTGACGCTGTCGTTGACGTTCATCGCCGGGACCTTGAGCGTCCCCTTCTTGGCCATGTCGTAGAGGCGGTGCACGCCCGTCGTCGTCTCCTCGCTCAGGCCGCGAATGGGGTCCGGCCCCGCGAAGAGGTCGGCGTGGCGGTCGTGGATGATGGCGGTGAGGTCTCCGCCGTCGTCGAGGATCATGTTGGGCCCCTTGCCTCCCTTGAAGGCGCGGAGCTGCAGCTCGATGCACTCGTCGTATTCCTTCTCCGTTTCGCCCTTCCAGGCAAAGACAGGTACGCCGGTCTTGGCGATGGCCGCGGCGGCGTGGTCCTGCGTCGAGAAGATGTTGCAGCTCGTCCAGGTCACCTCCGCGCCGATCTCGGTCAGCGTCTCGATGAGGACGGCCGTCTGGATCGTCATGTGCAGGCAACCCGCGACGCGCGCACCTTTCAGCGGCTTGCTCGACCCGAACTCGCGACGCAGAGCCATGAGCCCAGGCATCTCGCTCTCGGCGATCGCGATCTCTTTGCGTCCCCACTCGGCCTCGCCGATGTTCTTCACCTTGTAATTGTCCGCCATTCGCTTAGCTCCTCTTCCCACTGGTCTTTCCGTTGCTCTTTTTTGCCACCATCACCTGCCACGGCAGGTGTTTGTCCGGACCGTCGCCGCAGAGCGGCGCGGGGATCGTCGTGACCCGCGGATCGTCGAGACCCGCAGCGCGCGCGAATCGACGGAGCTCCGCGGGCTCGAAGCCCAGCCATGCGTCGGCCTGCTCCCGCATCGACTCGTCGTCGTGCCGCGCATAGTCGACGACCACGAGCGCTCCGCCCGGCGCACACAGCGACGCCAGCTGGGCGACGACCTTGGCCGGCTGCGGCGCGTGATGGAGCACGCGGGAGGCGACGACGGCGTCCGCCCCCGTGCCGACCGCTCGTCGCAACTCCTTCGCGTCGAGGTCGCCGCGCACGAGAGTGACGTTCTCGAAGCCGCGGGCCGCGACGCGCTGGCGCGCGAGGGCGAGCTGCGTGTCGGATCGATCGACCGCCACCACACGCTCGTAGATCGGCGCAAGGACGTCGATCAGCCGCCCATCGCCCGTACCTGCGTCCAGCGCGAGAGAACGACGCGGAAGGAGAGGCGCGAGCGCGGCCAGGTAGGCGCCCATCTCGGAGGGAGCTTCGTCGACCTTGCTCTTCGCCGGGCGTGCGAAGAATTCGTGGGCCGCGGCCTCCCGGGCGCGCAAGAGGTCCGCGATTCGGGCCAGCCTCCCGTCACGCTCGCAGAGCGCACGGCCGCTCGCGAGGGCGTCGGCCACCACGGCGTCACGCGCCGCGTCCGACGAGATCCGTACGAGGGTCCGCGTCCCCTCACGCCGATCGCGCAGTAGGCCCGCCTGCCGCAGCGCCGCAGCGTAGCGTGAGACGTTCGGCTGGCTCTCGTCCAGCAGGTCGGCGAGCTCGCCGATGCTCAGCTCTTCCTCGGCGGCCAGGGCGAGCAGCTGCAGTCGCGCAGGCTCGGCCAGGACTCGATAGAGCTCCCAGCGGGGGGGAAAGGAGAGCTCCACGTCCGTCACACCCCTATTTATACATCCATACGCATAGACGCAACTATAGACGGCAACCCCCGGCAAGGGGCTCGAGGGCGCGGCTCGCACCTGGCTTGACGCTGCCCGTGTCCTTGTCGTCTCTTTGCCGTGACGATGGGGTCACAGACGACCGTCGAGGCGCTCATCGCAAGCGATGGCCGCTCGACTCCGCCCCCACGTTCGCGCCGATGGGCGGCGATTGGCCCGCGGCTCGTCGTCGCACTCCTGGTGCTCCCCGGAGCCGCGACGGCGGTGCTCGACTGGACGGCGCGACGCAACCAGATCCTGACCTGGCCCGGGAGGACGCTCCTCGCCTATGCGGCGACTCTGGTGCTCGGCGGGATGCTCTGGGCGGCCCTCTTGGCCGCATCTGCGGCGCCGCGCGCCTGGGCAGCGCGCACGCTTCTCGTACTCGCGGCCGGACTCGCCGTCGGAGCGCAGGCGTATTTCTTCGGGCGATACCACGCCTACATGAACCCGCGGGCGGTGCTGGTCGGCACCTCGATGATGCCCAGCGTGGGCCAGCAGCTCTGGAGCGATCGCGCGAGCTTCTTCGGTGCCGTCGTACCGCCCATCGTCGCGGCCTTGTTCCTCGCGACGTGCGTCCACCGCTCGGGCATCATCGGCCCCCGGCGAGCGCGGCTCGCTCTCGACGCCGCGCTGGCGTCGATCGTCTTCTCGATGTTCTTCGTCGACGTTGGTCGCGGCGGCGGGGAGCAAGCGGCGCCGCCCGATGTCCTCTACCTCGCGTCGATGGGGCGCCTCGCCCTGGCCCACTGGCGTCACGATGACGCCGTCGAAGGGGTGCACCCCGGGTCGCGCACCCCCGCCCATGTCCCCGTGGTCGCCACGAGGGAGGATCGACGGAGCCTCCTCTTCGTCGTCACCGAGAGCGTCCGCGCGGCCGACGCCTGCAGCGTGCCCACGCCCGGCTGCGCGACGACGCCGTTCACCAACGAGACGCTGCCCTCACGGTTCGGGTTCTCGCAGATGCGCTCTCTGGACTCGACGACGGCGGCTTCGCTGGCGGTGCTCTGGAGCGGCCTGCCCCCCACCTCATCGCGGGAGGCGCTCCACACGGCGCCGCTCCTCTGGGAGTACGCCCACGCGGCCGGCTTCGAGACGGCGTATTGGACGTCCCAGAACCTGTTCTTCGCGAACGCCGGCACGTGGCTGGAGGGCGTGCCCTTCACGCGCTTCGTGAGCGCCACGGACCTCGACTCCGATCCGACCTACGAGCTCGGCGCCGACGACGGGAAGCTCGTCGACGCGGTGCTCCGCGACCTGCCGAGCATGCACGCGCCGTTCGTCGGCGTCGTTCACATGTCGAACACCCACTTCCCTTACTTGATCGACGAGAGCGACGCACCGTTCCAGCCGCAGTCGCGGGCGTTCGGGAGGGGGGACGCGACGAAGGTGCTCAATCGCTACCGCGACGCGGTGCACCGGCAGGACGCGATCGTCGCTCGCCTCGTGAAGGGTGTGCGCGCCATGCCCGGCGGGGACGGGGTCGTCATCGCGTTCGTGAGCGACCACGGCGAGCAGGTTCGCGAGCGCGGAGCCATCGGCCACACCTGGGGCGTGTACGACGAAGAGGTGCGCGTCCCTTTCTGGCTCGGCGTGCCTGCGCGCGCTCTGTCAGCCGAAAAGGCCTCGCGGCTGCACGCGCTCCAGGACGTGCCGTTGACCCAGCTCGACATCCTCCCCACGCTCCTCGAGCTCGTGGGCATCTGGAACGCCCCCGAGATCGCCCCGTTCCGCCGCGCAATGCCGGGAGAAAGTCTGCTGATGGGAGGGACCCCCGGCCGCCCCGCGGTGCTGACGAACTGCAGCAGCATCTTCTCGTGCGCGTTCAAGAACTGGGGCGCGATGCGTGGATTCAAGAAGCTCGTCGCGACCCAGAGCGACTCGGAATGGAGCTGCTTCGACGTGGCGCGCGACCCCGACGAGCGGACGAACCTGGGCGCCGAAGCGTGCGGAGACCTCGCGGCCATCGCCGAGGCGGATGGGCGCGGAACGCCGTTCTGACTACGGGTCGTGCACGCAGCGGACGTAGAGAGGCAAGAGGGCCTGCTCCTGTCCCCCGTTGCCGTTCCCGAAGTCCACGTCGTACGCCGCACCGGCGGACAAGCTCAGCGAAGACGTCCAGTACTCGAGGAGCCCCGTCGCCATAGGCCCGCTCGTCTGTGGGAACGCGGTCTGTGGGAACGCGTTCGCATCGATCCACACCTCGATCAGACCGTCGTTCACGTATTCCGTGTGCGGCGTTTCATCCACCAGCGTGAGCAGCTCCTTGTAGGACGGTACCCGCCATCCAGTCGTTCCACTCCCTGGAGTTGCTAGCGACAGGGCTTCGCAATACTCGGCCGCGGCATAGAAGTCCATGGTCTCCGCCGACGCGACGCGCTGCCATATGAGCAACGTCCGTTGGTCCTGGATCGTCTCCGCGTTCATATCGAAAAAGACGTACTGATCGATGGGAGCATCGGCTCGCGCCGTCGCGGCGAGCGCAACCAAGACCGCCATGGCCAAGGGCACCCGGAGCCGTCGGCCCTGCCTCACGGTGACCCTCCTGCGACGCACCGTACGTAGTTCGCCTGAGTCGCCGGCGCGACAGTCCCGTCGTAGAACGACACGGACCAGTACTGAACCGCGGCGTCGGGCCCCGCGTCGGCCCAGACGACCGAGGAGGTCCAGTACGCGTACGGCTGCGTACCGGGGAACGCGATGCTGTCGATGGCTGGCGACCTCGTGAAGTCGATGAGGGACACGAGCTCGATTCGCGTCGGAAGACGCATGTCGATGGCCTGGCAAAGGCTCGACGCGCCGAAGTAGTCCGACGCCATCTGCGAACCGACCTCCCAGGTGAGCCCTGTCACGGTATCGAGCACGCTCCCCTCGGCGGCCGCGTCGTACGCCATCTGATTCGGCAGCAACGTCGGCGAATCCGGGGCGATCGCGGCGTCCGGATTCGGCATGGGCCAGTGCGCCCACGTCTCGTGGGGGCTGGCTGCCTCGGGAAGGACGAACTCGTCGAGCGCGTCGGGGACGAAGGTGGCGTCGAGCGCATCTGCCGCATCGCTTGCGTCGCCTGAGTCGCTCGCATCGCTCGCATCGCTCGCGTCACCCGAGTCGCCGGCGTCCGGGATGCTGGCCTCGACACTGGCCTCCGGGCAGTCGAATGCGCACGGAACGTCTCTGAACTGGCCGAGACCCAGCAGCGCGTCGCACCCGACTACGGCGAGGGCGAGCACAAGGGTGGCTGCAACGATCCGCCCCCTAGAACCGGCCATGAATTCCCGCCGCGCCCGGTCCGATCCACGGGAACACGCGCGCCCCGCCTTGCCCCGGCGCGGCCGCGTGGCCCCGCGAGAGCACCCCCGCCACTGCGGTCGCGACGCCCGCTCCCGCCACCGCGAAGGACACCGTGGAGACCGTGGCCCACGAGTACGCCATCGCGAGGTCGCCCGCCCCGCCGTGTGCCGAGTCGCACAGCGTTTGATTGCAAGCTTGATTCAGCTCGCTCCGCTTGTTCAACGCGACCAGGCCCGCCACGACGCCCACTGTGCCGGCGACCGCTGCTACGGAGACGCCGATCTTGACGAGCGGAGACGGGGGGCTCTCGACGAGCGCGAGCGGAGGCGCGGGCGGAGGCGCGGGCTCGGGCTCGAGCGGAAGGGCGGGCGCGGGCAGCGTGAGGGTTACTTGGGCCGATTGGCCCTCGGCGGCGTCCGGCGCGCCCTCGACCTCGCGTCCGTCTCCGGCGCGCACAATCACCGTGTGCTTGCCCGGATTCACCTTCTGCGGCTCGCTCATCGCGGCATCGGGGACGAGAGCGCCGTCGATCGAGACGTGCACGGCCTCACCGGCGACGAGCCCCTTGACCCTCACGACGAGCGTCGGAATCCGGGGCTTCAGATCATCGGCGACCTTGATCGCCTCCGCGCGAGCCTCGGCGGACTTCTCCGTCTCGTCCGGTGCGACGGGCATCCGAGCGATGTAGAGGCACACCTCGCGGGCTTCGACGATCCGACCGACGAGCACGTACGTCCTCGCCAGCTCGATCCCCGTCACCGGCGTATTCCCGAGCGCGTGCGCCGCCTGGAACTTCTCGAGGGCCGCACGCAGGTCCCCGCTGGCCCGCAACTCCTTGCCCTGCTTGTACAGCGAGCGCGCCGTTTCCAGCTCCTGCGCCGTCGGCGGGGATGACTGGGCGACGGCCTCGCGATCGGCTGCCGTCGCGGCAATGAGGACGGCCAGCGACAGGGCGAAGCGACTATTTGATGTCATCGTCGCTTCCTGGGCGCCTCGCGGGGGGAGGGGGCGCGGAAGCGATCGCCGGGGGAGGAGGCGACGGGCTCCGCGTCTTGGCGCGTGGCGAGGTCGGGGTCGAGGTCGGGGTCGGGGTCGAGG
>Ga0182018_10001846_pt1 | contig 22880 bp, 15 predicted proteins | sample 812P2MmetaG_FD_120490 | JGI IMG/M metagenome (GOLD analysis project Ga0182018, IMG submission 120490) | Permafrost microbial communities from Stordalen Mire, Sweden - 812P2M metaG | ecosystem: Environmental > Terrestrial > Soil > Wetlands > Permafrost | place: Sweden: Stordalen | collected...
ATTCTATTTCGCTTTCGGCGGAATAATCCCGAGCGGGCCGGAGTATACAACGGAAAAGGGGCATTGCGCTCCTTCCTTAAAACAAATCAACACGAAATTAATGCCATCATGAACGATCACATCCTGCACGACCACAACAACGACGGAATCGACCGCAAGGGATTCCTCAAGTGCATGGCATGGGCCGGCACAGGCGTCATCTGGACCCTTAGTAGCGGGGTCCTTACGTCGAGGGTCCTTGGCCAGACGCCCGCGGCCGACCTGCCGGCCGGCCCGGTCGGCACGCTGAACTTCGTGCAGATCAGCGACAGCCACATCGGCTTCAGCAAACCGGCCAACAAGGACGTGACCGCGACATTTCGCGAGGCGATTTCCCGGATCAACGCGATGCCCGTGGCGCCCGAATTCCTGATCCACACCGGGGACCTCACGCACCTGGCCGAGGACGATGAATTCGACGGCCTCTCGGAGATGCTGAAGGACTGCAGGACGAAGCAAGTGTTCTATGTCCCCGGCGAGCACGACATCCTGAACGACAATGGCGAGGCCTACCGCGCGCGCTTCGGCAAGGGAAGCATGGGCTCGGGCTGGTACAGCTTTGACCAGAAGGGCGTCCATTTTGTCGGCCTGGTCAACGTGGACGGGGTCACCGAGGGAGGCCTGGGCATCATGGGGGAAGAACAGCTTGCATGGCTCGCCAAGGACCTTGGCTCCCTTTCCTCGGAGACCCCCGTGGTTGTCTTCGCCCATGTGCCGCTCTGGGAGGTCTATCCGAAGTGGGGATGGGGCACCGCCGACGGCGCCCAGGCCCTGGCCCTCCTGAAGCGGTTCGGATCGGTGACGGTGCTGAACGGCCATATCCACCAGGTCATCCAAAAGATCGAGGGCAACATCACCTTCCACACCGCCCGCTCGACCGCATTTCCGCAGCCCGAGCCGGGAACGGCGCCCAAGCCGGGCCCGATGCTCGTCGACGCCCAGAAGCTCCGGTCGTTCCTCGGCCTAGCGAGCGTCTCCTATGTCGAGAGCCACCCCACGCTCGCAATCGTCGATTCAACCCTTTCCTCCACTTGAACGATGAACTCGGAAAACTGGGCGAAAATGCATGGGGCGACCGTGCATTTTCCGATAGCGTTGGTCCTGTGTTCTGGAGCGCTGGACGCATTAGGGTTCTTCTTTCCCGTCCCTGCGATCCGGCGCGGTCTTCACGCGGCGGGCTACTGGACGATGATTCTCGGCGCTGCCGGAACTGTGCCGGCTGTCATCTCCGGCCTCGTCATGAGCAGGGGAGTCATGCTCGGCCATGACACCCTGAGGCTTCATCACCTGTTCGCATGGCCCGCCTTCGCGTTGATCATAGGCCTCGCGACCTGGCGCTCGCTCGCTAGCGACTTCACGGCACGGAAGGCTCCAGCCGGCTACCTTGTGGCGGCGGCATTTGCCGCGGTGCTGGTGATGGCGGCCGGCTACTACGGCGGCGAGTTGATGCTGGGGCATTAGCAGCTACATGAAGAATTCCGCCACATCATCGCCCGAACTGGGCGCGGGCCTGAGAGTTTCCCTTGCCGCGCTCGCCGCAGCCTTAGCGCTGACCTCGGCCTACGGATTATCGCTGGGCTTGCGTCACCTCGAATCGAAGGCCTCGCATCAGCAGCCGACGCCCGAGGCTTGGTTCGAGACGCCCACCCCAAGCTCGCCGGCCCTCGTCTCGCAGGGACGCGCCCTGTTTCTCTCGAGCTGCGCGCATTGCCATGGGGCCGACGCCACGGGCGATGAGGGACCCGATCTCCATGACGTCTGGGTGAGCGACCGCTATATCTCTAATATCATCACCCACGGGATCAAGCACGAGATGCCGTCCTTCAAGAAGAAGCTGGGCCATGATGAGATCGTGAGGCTGACGGCCTACATCCGTTCCCTGGAGTGAGGCAGCGCATCCGAGCAGACGCCCCACGCCATCAATGACGACCTCCTGATGAACTTGCCGCCAAATAGTCTTCGAATCGGGCAACCCGCCTATCGCTTACCTCAAGTTCCGTTTGTTGAAATCGTCATAAAATAAATGTTCATCGACCGAAAAAGAACCTGGAAAATCTCCGGACTACCTACGCCGATCCGACCCGCGCCTATCCTGAACTCATGCGCAAGCGGGGCGACGCCGGGCGCTATAAACATAGTCATTAAATCGTGAATGTCGGCATTCGCAGGGAAAGCGTGCCCTGTCCCGAAAATTATCCTTGTAACCTTTAGACGGGTACTCCGTCTTATCGCAGCAACCACTCTTTCGATGAACCGCCAACACAGAACACCATGGACGTTCGCCCCGCACTCGCGGGAAGCGATCGTCGCTGCCCTGACCGGCAGCCGCTCTATGACCCGGGGTGGGTCTCGACGGGTAGGCTGACAAAGCTTCATTCAGCCTGATTCTTTCGGCCCACCTCGTCTTCGAAGGTGGGCTTTTTATTTCCAAACTTTCTCGCAACAGGCCCTTAAAAATTTCCGCAGATCATCCGTTCAGCACTTCAGACCGCCATTAAACTCACTTCAGCCATGACCCTCCATAATCAGTCGATTCTCGCCAGAGTCCAAAGGACACGTTCCGGACGAGGCTCGGCGACGCTTTGCCCAACGGGCACGGTCAATTGGAGTATAACCTCACAGCAAGGTTATCGGGCCAAGCCGGAGACCGTCGGCGCCATGGGAGGTGGATTGATCAGGTAGGGCGGCAAGCAACCGCGCACCGATCGGACCCACTTCCCGCCCGGGAGTGGGTTTTTTATTTTCTGGCGGGAGCCAGGCCACTTCCGGATCCGGGTAATACCCGTTTCCAGATTCCACAAGTGGCTTCAAAGCTGAGCCGAGGTCAATCAGCCAACGTCCGCGCGAAATCCAGCGGCCACCCAAACCGGAGAAATCCGAGAGGGGCGACGGTGTAAGTTCTTTTTCTGTGATAGATGCGGTGCGCCCGGACGGGCGTTAAACGGCGACGCCGGCCGCGCCTGTCGCCTATTCGACTACCAGCTAGGTCGGCGCCCTTTCAAGGCGCAGGAGTGGGGTCAGCACCCACATAGGCGACTCCTTTCACGACGGCTCGTTGGCCCGAGACCGCCGGTCGTCCCCCATCGGGCCACCAGCCGCTTCTGCGGCGGGCAAGCACGAAGCCCAAGCGTAGCGTGCAGGAAATGCAGCATTGGTTTAACAGTAGAATCCTTCGTCGCCATCGAGGGGAACGGGGTGCAATTCCCCGATGCTGCACCCATTTCGTGGATCGGTTCCCGTAGCAGCGAACGGTTCGGCCTTTTAAGCCGAAGAGCCACTGGCTCCGCCAGGGGTGCGAGTCCCTTCCGATCCACCATTTTCCAGGCGATTGGGTGATCAGCACAACCAGCAGTCCGCAAAACTGCGCAGGCCGGGGCAGCACCGGCATCGCCTTCCATTTTCACGGGGCATTGGTGTCAAAACCAGCACGCTCGGCCTGCAACCGAGAGGAGTCGGAGGGTTACCGACATGCTCCACCATTTCGCGTCGGTGGCCTAGCAGCAGGGCAACTGTCTTCCAAACAGTATCAGGTGGGTGCGACTCCCACTCGACGCTCCACTTTGTCGGCGGTGTGGAAAGCAGACACACATAGGGTTGGGCAGACGTGTCCTTCGTCCTTGGCCGTTAGCCAGCCGGCGTAGCGTCCGGCCCGACAAAAATTTTCATCCGGGTATGGCAGAGCAGCAATTGCGGCGCGCCGTAAACGCGCTGGCCTTACGGCCTACGGGGGTGCGAGTCCTTCTACCCGGACCATGGGCATGTAGTTCAAAATCAGAACACGCGGCCGATAACCGCGCGACCACGGCGAAATACCGTGCCTGCCCACCATTTTAGTTGCAGGGAGATGCGGCATCCGCCGGGTCTCATAAGCCTTGGTTCGCTGGTTCAACTCCAGCCCCTGCATCCCATTTCACGGGTCTCACGCTCGGAGCGACGGGATGGCTTCCAAGACCAATTCGGCGGGGTGCAACTCCCCGGGGACCCGCCAGGGACGTTTGGTGAAGCAAGTGCTCACGCTCCGCTGAAGACGGAGAGAAGCCCGCGCGATACGGGCAGCGTCCACCATTTTTTGACGGAACGTGGGTCATTAGCTGACCGCTCGGCCTGGGTCCGAGATCAAGTGAGTGCAATTCTCACCGTTCCGACCATTTCACGCGGTCGAGTACCAACAGCATGGTTTCCTCTCTGTCGAAGAGGATCGAGCCGGGGCAGCACCGGTCGGCCGCGCCAATTTATGCGTCGTTCGTCTAGCAGCTAGGGCACCTGGCCTACACCCAGGCTACGGGGGTGCGAGTCCCTCACGACGCACCATTTTCATTCCAGCGTAGCTCAACCAGTCGAGCGCCCAACTGTTAATTGGGACGATGCAAGTGCGAACCTTGCCGCTGGAGCCATCTTGGTGGAAACGTGGGTTCGAATCCCCCCTCAGGCCCTGAAAGCTGCGTCGTTCAGCGGACAGGACGCCACCTCACATTGCCGGGTAGAATAACCAGTAGTTCCCCGCTCTCTGAAAGCGGAAGGTGCAAGTGCGAACCTTGCCCCGGCAGCCAATTTAACAGGGTGTGGTGCCAAATAGGCGGCGACTCCGCTCGGAACGGAGATCATGCAGGTGCAAGTCCTGTCACCCTGACCATCTTTTGCGGTGTCGTCTAACCAGCAGGACGACGGGCTTTGAATCCGTTCATGGAGGTGCGAATCCTCCCGCCGCAGCCATTTTTGGGGGTAACTCATAGATAGCGATGACTCCGGCCCTTACCCGGAAGAGAGGCGTGCAAGTCGCCGTGCCCCCACCAATTCGTGGCTCAGTGGCGCAGCCAGTCAGCGCAGCTCCCTCATAAGGAGAAGGTCGCCGGCGCACATCCGGCCTGAGCCCCAATTTGCCGACAAAGCGTAGAAAGCGACGCAGGGTCCCGGTACGACCCAGAGCCGGGCGCGAATCCCGGTGTCGGCTCCACTTTAATGCGGTTTTGGCTGGAAGCAGTAGACGGCGGCGCCTGAGACGAGCTGGGGGAAACCCATGATGGAGCAAAGCCTGTCAACCGCACTCTTTGGCCATGTGGCTGGAATTAGAAGACACGCTGCGTTCAAACCGCAGTGCCGAAAGGCGTGCAGGTGCGAATCCTGCCATGGCCACCAACTCAGCCTGCCTCGTCGACCCGCAGGTTCTCAATCCCGGGAGCCGGGGCAGCACAGGCTCGGGCGACCACGCGCGTGTGAAGCAACGCAGACATCGCGGCCTCAAAATCCGCGTCCAGCCGGTGCGAACCGGGCCACGCGCACCTTTTTGCCGGCGTAGCCCAACCAGGAGAGGCATCGGCCTTAGAAGCCGAAAAAGTGCGGGTGCAAGTCCCGCGGCCGGCACCGCGGGCATCTAGCTTAATTCCAAAGCAGGCGGCCCATAACCGCCAGGTTCTCGGCGAGAATCCGGGGATGCCCACCATTCCCTGTAAGCATTTGCAGTGATGCACCCGTTTCGTAAACGGGATAAGTCGGCGCACCTCCGACACGGGGATCCATCTTCGTTCCTTTGTGCTCCAGCGAGCAGGCTTCCCTTGTAGCGAAGCCGGTGCGGGGCAGCACCGCACAGAGGATCCACCGGGTGCGTAGCTCAATCAGAAGAGTACCAGCTTGTGACGCTGGGGGACCGGGAGCATAGCCCGGCCACCTGACCATTTAGTGCCGCCATCGTCCAATCGATCGGACCCCTCCCTGCGAAGGAGAAAATCCCGGTGCAAGTCCGGGTGGGGGCACCATTTCCCCGCGTGGGTCGAACAGATCAGCCCGCCGCCTTCTAAGCGGCTGAATGCGAGTGCAATTCTCGCCGCGGGGTCATTTGCGCGACTCGGCAACAGAAAGTCCGCCGCAGTCCTAATGCGGAACAGTCCCGGTGCAACTCCGGGGTCGCGCGCCCATTTCGTGCCCATGTCGGCAACAGATAGTCAGCCGCGCTTCGAACGCGGATCAGTGTGGGTGCAACTCCCACCATGGGCGCCCCTTTCGGTGGGTTAAGCAGACAGGCGCGCTGCCGCTGTCCTGAAAACAGACGGACGGGCTTTGTCCCGTTGGGGGTCAGGACCTCAACCCACCGCCACTTTGGAGGATGAACCGGCCGAGGGCCGGCGCACGCCGGAAACGTGCTGGGCCGGTGGATAACCGGCTGGGAAGCGTGATCTCCGTCCTCCGCCACTTTGGAGAGTGAACCCGATAAGCGCACGGGCGTCGTTTCGAAAACGAATGGACCGGCTCGATGCCGGTTGGGGTGCAACCCCTCCGCTCTCCGCCATGGAAGGCTAAGCCGCCGAGGCGCGGTCGCGGATTGCTAATCCGACGGCTCGGACTCGCTCCGGGTGCAGGGCAGGACTGCAGCCTTCCGCCAATTTCACAGAAAAAGAACCTACGCCGTCGGGGGCTGGAGGTGTCGTTCGGGCGAAATTTTTCCCATGAACACCCCCATTCTCGACAAGCCCATCGTCCTGGCGCTCAACAGCGCCTGGCAGGTGATCGGCCACCGCACGGTGCGCCAGGCCATTGTCGCGCTTACAGGCGGAGACCGCGAGAACCCGCCCGCGGTGGGCCTCGACATTGCGTATCCGCGTCTGGACGAAAGCTGGAATTTCGCCCGCCCGGTCTACCTTAACCCGGTCAAGTGGGACGACTGGATCGCGCTCCCGGTCCGCGACTTCGACTTCTCGGTTGCGACCGCGACGGCGAGAATCCGCGTGCCGACCGTCATCATCGCCACCCAATTCTCGAAGATGCCGATGAAGCAGCCCCGGCTGTGCAGCGCGTCCGTTTATGAGCGCGACGGGGGTCGATGCCAGTACACGGGCGAGTTTGTCGGCCGCGACGGCGGCAACCTCGACCACGTGGTACCGCGCTCCCGCGGCGGCAAGAATACATTCGAGAACCTCGTCTGGGCCAAAAAGCACGTGAACACAGACAAGGCCAACCGGCTTCCATCGGAGGCTGGCCTCCGCCTGATACGCCTACCGGTGGCCCCAAAGAAAGTCCCGGCCTCCTCGGCCCTCCGCGAGGTCCGTCACCCCGACTGGAGCCATTTCATCAGGGCCTAGGAACGAGCAGAGAAACTCCGTTTGTGAATCCTTCCCTCGAAACGCCCCGGATGCTCCTTGTCGCGGACGTGCTTCCAATCGTCGACGCGGTGGTCGCGCAGATGAGCCGCCATCTGCCTCAGCATGTCTCCACCCAGGACCTCGCGAGTGCCGGGAAGCTCGCCTTGATGGAAATCCTGAATGATTTCGACGGCTCATTCGCCCAGGACCGAGGCTATGTCATCTGCCGCGTCCGAGGTGCGGTCATGGACGAAATGCGCCGGCTCGATCCGCTGTCCCGCTACGGTCGGAAACAGGTGAGGCGGGTCCAAAAGGCGGTCGCGACGCTCGAGATCAAGCTCAGTCGCGGGCCCACGGATGCCGAGGTCGCCGTGGAGTCGGGCCTTCCGGAGGCCGAGGTCAGGAAGATCAGCCAGCTCGGCATCGCGGCCGAGGCGCAGAGCACGGATGCACCCGACCACGGGAGCGAAAATGTTCGCTCGATCGCCGACCCCGATGCCCTGTCGCCCGCCGTTCTGGCGGAAAAAAGCGACAGCGCATCCGCCATCCGGGCCGCACTTAAGCGGTTGTCGTCCAGCCAGTCGGCCGTGCTTCAGCATTACTACTTCAACGGACTTACCCTTCAGGAGATTGCCGTAGTGCTTGGCCTCAGCGTGGTGCGAGTTCACCAGCTGCGTGCCGCGGCGGAGGCGCGCCTGCGAGGGGACATGGATGTGCTTGATGCCTGGATCGGATTGCGCCGAAACCAGGTACCGGACTCGGGCGTGCCTGCAAAATAAACGACGCCCCGCATTCCCGAACAAGGGCGATCTCGCCTACGAACCTGACCTCAGCTAGGCAAAATTCCGATCAGCCGTTAAATCGCTCATCGCACTCGGCTAGCGTACGTCTCGGCACCGGTGGCCGAAGCGATCTCAAGACCTTTCAAATCATTATGGAACACATACTCATCTATGGGGATTCACTCACCTGGGGGATTATCCCCAATGCGCGGCAACGGCTGCCTTTCGAGCAACGATGGCCGGGCGTCTTGGAGACGCAGCTGGTCGCTTTGGGTCGGCGCTGTCGGATCATCGAGGACTGCTTGAACGGACGGAGGACGGCTTGGGAGGATCCTGTCAAAGAGGGTAGAAACGGTCTCCACGGTTTGAGTCAGCGAATCGAAGCAAATTCTCCGCTCGACTTGGCGATCGTGATGCTTGGCACAAATGATTTTCAATCATCCCATCAAAATGAGGCGTGGCACTCTGCCCATGGTTTGGCAGCCATTGCGCGAGCGATACGGTAGGCTCCCATTGAACCAGGAATGGCAATCCCACAAATATTGATCGTGGCTCCCCCGCCGATAGACGCCCCATAGGAACAATAGCGCAGAAATTTCTGGGTGCTGAAACTCGATGCCGTGGCATGGCAGAGGCCTACAGGCACATCGCGCTGGAAGAATCGTGCGCTTTTTTTGATGCCGGATCCGTTACGAGTTCCAGCGTCGTGGACGGCATTCACCTCGATGCAGAGCAGCACGAACGTCTAGGTAGAGCATTAGTCAGCGAGGTCGTGGCGTTGCTTCCTAAATGAAAACAATGTCCGAAAATCCTTATAACATCATGTTCCGCGGAAGCTTGAAATAGCGGCGGATGCGCTGAGCGAGCCAATCTGCGAATGACGCCAGCTCATCCAGCACCTTAACATCTAGCCCGCCATAGAGCAGTCTTTTCTCTTTCGAGGTCGCTTTTTTGTCCTTTCAGCATTGTGGCCCACACACAAACTTTCTGACACGCTCCTACTTTTGGGTGGATACGCGTCCACGCAAACGACAGGATCCAACAACTGGAGAAGATTGATCACCGCAGCTTGAACGCCGCCTGGCGCCCCCCAGCGGAAACCTGGCTTCGCTGTCAGAGCTTGATCACCGTCTCTATAAACAAAAAGGTGTTACCCAATTATCCGCTAAAATATGCCTATAAATACGTTGGTAGCACACCTCCGGCAAGACGAGCTTGCGTTGTGGACTTTCCCACGTTCCTGGGGTTGATTAGGAAAATGCCGATGCCTATAAACGAATTCGACTTAGGACGCGGGAGTAAGCGGATTGAAAGCTCCTTATCCGGGCTCCGCCCCGTTACTTAGACGAGAATCGGTGCGCATTCGATCGCTACTTGCGTCGCCGCTACTTTTACGGCTGTTGCTTTTTGTCGCGGCTCCGACGCTGTTTTTCTGCGCTCTGGAGGGGGCGCTTTGGCTTGTTGGCTTTGGGAAGCCAACCGAATTTTTCATTCCGGACGAAAAACCGGGATTCTACCGCACCAATCCGAACTTCACGGATCTTTTCTTCCCAGCCTCTTTTGGGATTCAGCCACTCAGATTCTATATCCGTAAGCACAAGGAGCCGAATAGCGTCCGCGTGTTTGTCCTGGGCGAGTCTGCGGCATGGGGATTGCCCGATCCCGATTTTGGGTTTGCTGCCCAGCTGAAGGCACAGTTAAAGGCGCGTTATGCGGGAAAGACCTTCGAGGTCTACAATTTAGGTATTGTTGCTATCAATTCCCATGTAATTTATCAGATCGTTCGCAAGGTCGCTAAATTCGAGCCTGACTTGCTCGTCGTTTATATGGGTAATAACGAAGTGATTGGACCCTATGGTCCGGGCTGCCCCTATCTTTCCTCAACTCCCCCAGTCTGGTATGTTCGTGCCGGTGTCTGGGTTCGCGGCACGCGTATCGGCCAGCTGATAACCGCAATCCTGGGGAAGCTGGCCCCATCTGGGGCAACGGATCAGGATTATAAGGCGATAAAGACGTTCTCAATCGACTCGGTCCGGGGCAACGATCCCAGACTGGAGGCCGTCTACAGTAATTTTGCCACCAATCTTCAGGATATTGTCGATTGCGCCGACCGCGCTGGGATCAAGACGGTTCTGGCCACCGTCGTTGCCAATCTGAAGGACAATTCCCCCTTTTTGTCGCTCCATCGGAGCGGATTGTCATCGGAGGACGCGAATTCATGGAAGGCGGCATTTGATTCGGGAAGAATTGCATGGGATCTCGGCGACACGATGAGCGCCACCAAAAAGTTCGAAGAGGCTCTCCGAATCGATCCCGAGTTTGCGGAGACCCATTTCCGACTGGCTAGAATGAAGGAGTCGCTCGGTGAAACCGAACTCGCCCGCAGGTACTATATTGATGCCCTGCATTGGGATGCGGGGCGCTTTCGGCCCGACCCGCGCATCAACGAAGTGATCCGGCAGATTGCCATGCGAAATCGGGACTCTGTGACCTTGGTGGATTCTGCACGGGCCTTGGGTTTCGATGTCGACTCCTCCGCTCCGCTCGCGGGCCATGATATCTTTTTTGACCACGTTCACTTCAATTGGACGGGGAATTTTAAGATGGCTCAGATGCTGGCCGACGGATGCATCAAGGAACTTTTCGGACCGGACATAGCCCCAAAAGGCGAGCTGGACGCTTCCGGCTGCGTCAGGGCGCTCGGCTATACTCCTGACGCTCAGCTGAAGATGATCCAAAATGCCATCGAGCTTTCGCGCAAGATACCCTTTACCAATGAATTCACGTTCACCGAGGATCAGGCACGGTGGAACAGTGACCTTCAACTCACCTATGCCCAACTAAAAGCGCCAAATGCATCGGCAGCAAATCTCGACGCGGTGAGAATGGCGCTCGAACTCGACCCGGGAAACCCTTCTCTCATCATGCGGCTAGGGGCCATGGAAATGGCGGCAGGCAACCAGGATCGTGCGCTATCCTTGTTCGAACAGGCCGAAACACTGCAGCCTCGATCCGCTCTGCTTTCCTCACATGTGGCCGAAATTCTGGTGCGCCTGGGGAGGGTCGACGAAGCGGAAACGCTCCTGCTCCGAAGCATGGGGGCTTTTGATGATGACTATTTTATCGCGGAGGGGGCGTTGGTCCAACTATGGAGCGCAACCCGGCAATTTGACAAAGGGAAGCAATTTTTTGTCCATGCGTTGACGAAGGCGCCTTCAAATCGCTTTTTGCTTATGGATTACGCCAATTTTCTTGTTCGCGCCGGCAACGAGGACGAAGCCATGCGCGTGGCGCGCGGAATTTGGGAAGAGAACCCGGACACGCCGGAAGCAATGGCGGCACTGGAGATGATGATTCGTATATTTGGCGGCCAAAATCGGATGGCCGATGTCGATGCGCTGACTCTGGAGGCGCGGTCCCACCAGGTCGATGACTACAACAACAATCGACGCCTCGTGCAGATTTATACCGCGAAAAACGATCCAGTCGGCATTGTCCAGAGCTTGCAGGCCATGGAGTCGTGTGGACCGTTTAGTGCCTCACAACACCTCGACCTCGCCCATAGGCTGGCCGAATTGAAACGTGGATCGGAAATGCTGAACGAGCTGGCTGAGGCAAGGGAGGTCGCCTTGATCGAAGGATTCGGACCGCGGGTTGATTTGATCAACCATCTGATAGGGGAATACAGGCAGCTCCTTAGCGCCCAATAGGCTCGCTGGAGCTAACGGGTAGGAAAACGCTCCTTAATTTATCTCATGAAATCGGCGCAACGGCCCTCTTTTGCTTCCGTAAATAAAAGCAGGATCGATTGCGGGAGCCTATTTTCCTCGATCAATCCGATTCGCTGGTCGAACACGGGCCTCGCGCCGTATGACCCAGGGACGAAATACGCCGGGACTGCGGGCTTCGGGATCTGCCGCTCTCTTTTCACTTTGCTGAAGAAGGTGGATAAACGTGACCGAATGTGGCAGCGTGATCCATGGCAATCGACCCAACCCAGAGTCGGGTTCCGCGTTCATGCATACCGCTGGTCACGAGGCTCGAATACGATAATATCCGGGCGATCCTTCGAGGATGAAAGCAATTCTGGGCCTGTCGGCTTATTACCACGATTCTGCGGCCGCACTGATTGTAGACGGTCGGATCGTCGCGGCGGCGCAGGAGGAGCGCTTTACTCGCAAGAAACACGACAGCAGTTTCCCAAGCCAAGCCATCGATTACTGCCTGAAACAAGCCGGGCTGACGCCCGGGAACATCGACCACGTCGTCTTTTACGAGAAACCTTTCCTGAAATTCGAGCGATTGCTGGAGACCTACCTCGCGGTTGCTCCGGCAGGATTCCGGTCATTTCTCATGGCGATGCCGGTCTGGGTTCACGAAAAACTCCGGTTGCCGAGCGAGATGAGCCGTGGATTGGGCAACGGATACACCAAGCGGTTTATATTTCCAGAGCACCATGAGTCCCACGCTGCGAGCGCCTTCTTTCCTTCGCCGTTCGACGAGGCCGCCATCCTGACGCTCGACGGAGTCGGGGAGTGGGCCACGGCCACACTCGGGCATGGTCAGGGCAACAAGATTTTCCTGACCCATGAGATCAGGTTCCCGCATTCGCTGGGGCTTCTTTATTCTGCCTTCACGTATTTCTGCGGCTTCAGGGTCAACAGTGGTGAATACAAGCTTATGGGATTGGCGCCGTTTGGTGAACCTCGATATGTAGCGCAGATACTAAGTAAGCTCATGGATCTTAAGGAGGATGGTTCGTTTCGTCTGGATCTCTCATACTTCGACTACTGCGCCGGACTTACCATGACCTCCCGGAAGTTTGACCGGCTGTTTGGGGGTCCGCCGCGGCGCCCTGAGTCTCCGATCACACAGCGGGAATCCGACCTGGGCGCATCGATTCAAAAGGTGACGGAGCTTGTCATGCTTCGGATAGCCGCCCACCTGCATGGACTGACTAAATCCAGGAACTTATGCCTGGCGGGCGGAGTGGCTCTCAACTGCGTTGGAAACGGACGGCTGCTGCGCGAGTCGCCTTTCGAAAAGATTTGGATACAGCCGGCCTCGGGAGACGCAGGCGGCGCCTTGGGAGCGGCCCTCTTTGTTTGGCACCAGCTTCTTGAGAATGTCCGAGAGCCGCAGAAACCGGATGGACAGAGCGGCTCGCTCCTTGGACCTGCATATCCTTTAGCGGTGACCGAGGCTCTGCTTGTGGAAAAAAAGGCAGTCTACAGGCGTTTTACGGACGCGGAAGCACTGTGCAGCGAGGTCGCCCGGCTCATTGCAAACGGCAAAGTGGTCGGGTGGATGCAAGGACGGATGGAGTTCGGACCAAGGGCGCTCGGCGCCCGCAGCATCCTCGGCGATGCGCGCAAACTGGAAATGCAGAGCGAGATGAATCTCAAGGTCAAATTCCGGGAGTCGTTCCGGCCGTTTGCCCCAATCGTGTTGCGCGATCGCGCCCATGAGTACTTTGAGCTGAATCCCGACGTGGAGAGCCCTTACATGCTTCTCGTGGCTCAAGTGCGCGAGGACAAACGTTTGGGCGGCAGTGAAAGAGGCGTCACGGGTCTGGATAGAATCCAATTGATCCGCTCCGTGGTACCAGCGATCACACATGTCGACTATTCGGCCCGGATCCAGACTGTGGATCGCGGGCGCAACCCAAGACTTTTCGATCTCCTGGAAGCGTTTGCTAGCCGTACCGGATGCCCTTTGATGATCAACACGAGCTTCAATATTCGAGGCGAGCCCGTCGTATGCACCCCTCAGGACGCTTTTCGCTGCTTCATGGCTACCCAAATCGACGTCCTGGTGATCGATGATTTCCTATTACTCAAGGAGCAACAGCCCGAGAGCGCTCGTCCGAATCCCGAAGCCTACCTCAGCCATTATCAGAAAGACTGAGGTATGGGCCCAAATCCCCGCCACTGATAAATGTCCCTTATCCGAATCAATAGGAACCCGTCTACCCGCCAGCTTGCCGTTTTCGGCCTGGCGTGGCTCGTGTTTCTCGGGGCTTTTGGCTCGGTGCGATGGTTGCGGGGCCGACATGTTGCCGGGGAGATAGCGTGGGTTCTGGCTGCAGTCGTGCCGCTGGCTGGCCTTTTCATGCCCAGATTTCTCCGCCTTGTTTATCTCGCCATGAGCTACGCGACCTATCCGATCGGGTATGTTTTGTCTCACGTCGTTTTGGCAGCAGCTTACTATCTTGCTCTGACGCCGATTGGACTCACTATGCGTCTGTTTCGCTACGACCCGCTTTCCCGACGATTCGATTCAAAAGCTCGGAGTTACTGGAAGCCCAGGAGCGGGCCGAAGTCCGTCGAAGATTATTTCCGTCAAAATTAGGCATGCCAGACACACAACAAAACCCATTCAGCAAGCAGGCCGAGGCCAAGCAAAAGGGGACAATGGCCGAATTGTGGGCGTTCGTCATCCACAATAAGAAGTGGTGGCTTACTCCGATAATCCTTGTGCTTGTTCTTATCGGCGTGCTGGCGGTTGTCGGTGGGTCGGGCGTGGCCCCATTCATCTACTCGCTGTTCTGACGTGTTCCCATGCCGGGCTCGAATGGGGCGCCGACAATTTGCCACTGATTCGTCGGCAAATATTTTTTTAGCAGGTCCTCGATTCGTTGCTGATCTCCCTCAATTTCGGGCCCGGCCGAATGTGTTGGCCGGGGCCGCAGGGGCCGACAACGCTCGGCCGCTCCATGACGCTTCTGAGACTCATCGCCGACGACCTGACGGGCGCACTTGACACGGCCGCCCAGTTTGCGGCTCCGGGCCAGCCGATTCCGGTTTTTATGAACGGGCGGCTGCCGGCATCGATGCCGCTGAGTTTCGCTGTCGACAGCGGCACCCGGGAAAAGGATGGGGACGCCGCGGCCGCGGTCGCCTCGCGCCTCGCCCCCCTGCTTGAACCGATGCCCGGAGTCCTTTCCTTCAAGAAGATCGACAGCCTTCTGCGCGGCAGCTGCGGCGCCGAACTGGCCGCCGTCCTCGGGGCGGTGCCGGTGAAATACTGCATTATAGCGCCGGCTTTTCCCTTTCACGGACGGGTGACGCGGGGAGGGCGCCAATTCGAGAGGTCCGAGGGTCCATGGAGGCCTTCAGGTGAGGATGTGCTTGAGGAGCTCAAATCCAGAGGCATCGACGCAGCGCTCGCCTGCGCGGGCGATGCGGTGCCCGAGGGGGTCAGCGTGTGGGACGCGGAAACCGACGGGGATCTCCGGCGCATCGCGCAGGCGGGTGCGGCCCTTTCGTCGCCCGTGCTCTGGTGCGGCAGCGGCGGATTGGCGGCGGCGATTGCCGGGAGGCGCGTTCCGGTTTTTGGGGCGTTCGAGCGTCCGCTGCTTGGGCTCGTCGGGGCCGATCACGCGGCAACCGCGGCCCAGCTGGACGCGTGCGCGGACCATCTCCTGACGCTCGCGGATGGGGGAGCGGCCAGCTCCGACCGGCTGTCTGCCCATCTAGAGAAGGAGGGTATCGCAATCGTGCGCTTCGATGTGGCGCGCGGTGCGGATCGCGCCGCTGCGGCTGCCCACATCGCGCGCGAGATGGCCGACCTCACGCGCCGGATCCGGGCGCCGCGCAGCCTCGTCGTGACCGGGGGTGAAACATTGAGGGCGCTGTGTGCGTCCCTCGGGGTGGACCGGCTCGACGTGGCCGGCCAGGTCGTTCCGGGGGTGCCTGTTTCCATCCTGCGGGGCGGCCGATGGGACGGTATCGCGCTCGCCTCGAAATCGGGCGCCTTCGGGAATCGGATGATGCTCAGGGAAATTCTAGGCCTTGGGGCTGCGCCGGGCCTGGGACGACGGACGACCGGCTGACCGGGCGCCGCGACCGGCAAAAGAGTCGACTCGGACCCCCCGATCGGCGTTTCATCTCCCGTGTGACCCCCAAAGGTTTTCGTTTTGCACTCGCGATGTTGGCCGCGGGTCTATGTCACGGTGCGGAGCCGGCTCCCCTCAGGCTCTGGCCGGGCGCCGCGCCCGGGGACCAGGGGGATATAGGTGTGGAGAAGGACATGTTTACGCCGCAGGACGGACTGATCGCCGGCAAGCCCATCATCCGCCTCGGAAATGTCTCGGTTCCCACGATCACGCTTTACCGCCCGCCGGCGGACAAGGACACGGGCACGGCCGTCCTGGTTTTCCCAGGCGGAGACTACCGCGTCCTCGCGCTGGACCTGGAAGGCACGGAGGTCTGCGCGTGGCTGAACTCGATCGGCGTGACGGGGGTATTGCTCAAATACCGGGTTCCCCGGAGGCAGGGGCAGGCGCCGTTTGTGGCGCCGCTCCAGGACGCCCAGCGGGCCATGGGACTCGTGCGACTGCACGCCAAGGAACTCAGCATGGACCCGCTCCACATCGGGACGCTCGGTTTCTCGGCGGGTGGCCACCTGTCGGCGGCGCTCTGCGCGCATGGAGACGACCGGATCTACCCCCATTTTGACGAGGCGGACACGGTGAGCTGCCGTCCCGACTTTCAATTGCTCATCTATCCCCACGGCCTCGTGCGCGAGAATGACGGCTATACCCTTTCGGCCGAAACCATCGTCAACGGGAACACGCCGCCCACCTTCCTCGTCATGGCTCAGGACGACCCGGAGCACGTCGAGAACGCGCTCGGCTACGCGCTGGCGCTTCAGGCTGAGAAGGTGCCGATGGAGCTGCATATTTATCCGACCGGGCGCCACGGCTACGGTTTGCGCTCCACGTCGGACTACGTGACGAGCTGGCCGCTTCGCGCCGAGGATTGGATGCGCAGCCGGGGACTCCTGGAGACGAAGTGAGGATGCCCCGGTTGGTCCCGTGAAAAAAATCCTGCTCCTAGGCCTGGCATGCGTGGCCGCTGGCGCCGGGCGGTCCCAGGACGCCCCGCCGGTGCGCCTGGCGATCGTGGGCCTCGTGCACGACCACGTGAGGCCGTTCCTTCCCGGCCTCGAGGGGCGCCGGGACGTCCAGTTGGTGGGCATCGTCGAGCCGAATGAGGAACTGGTGGCCTATTTCGAGGCGCACGACCACCTCGACGCCGGCCTTTTCTTTCCCACGTTCGAGGCCCTTGTGGCCAAGACAAAGGTGGATGCGGTCGCCGCGTTCACGTCGACCCGCGACCACCGCCGCGTGGTCGAGATGTGTGCGCCGCTGGGCATCGACGTCATGATGGAAAAGCCGCTCGCCGCAACCTACGCCGACGCCCGCGCCATGGCGGACGCTGCGGGAAAGGGAGGCATCCAGCTCGTCGTCAACTATGAGACCACCTGGTACCCGAGCACCGCGGCCGCCTTTGCTCTGGTGGGTGCCGAGGCGATCGGCGACGTGCGCAAGATCGTGGTCCATGACGGCCACGAGGGGCCGAAGGCGATCGGATGCTCGCCGTATTTCCTCGGCTGGCTGACCGATCCCGAGTTGAACGGCGGCGGGGCGGGCATGGATTTCGGATGTTACGGGGCCGATCTGGTCACCGAACTGATGGGGGACAGCCGCCCCGTCTCGGTCATCGCCGTGGCGCAGCACCTCCAGCCCGACGCCTACCCCAAGGTGGAGGATGAGGAGACGATCATCCTCACCTATCCCCGCGCGCAAGCCATCCTCCAGGCGTCCTGGAACTGGCCCTTTGGCAGGAAGGACATGGAAATCTACGGCCGGGCCGGCACCGTGTTCGTGCCCGACCGGAGCTCGGTGCTCCTGCGAAAGCGCGGCGAGACCGAAAGCGCGCAGCCCGCGCCCGCGCTCCAGAGCCCCTATGCGGACTCGGTGTCCTACCTGGTGGCCGTCGTCCGCGGGAAAATCCGGCCGTCGGGCCTCTCGTCACTCAAGGTGAACCTCGTGGTATCGGAAATCCTCGATGCCGCGAAGGATTCCGCCCGCACGGGACGACGCGTCGACCTCGAGGGCGTTCCGGCGCGTTGACCGCGGGCCGCCTGTCAGGCCAGCGGGCGTCCCCGCAGCCGCTCCAGGATTCGCAGGGGCGACTTGTTCACGTCCTTCATCCCTGAAAGGGGAAGGTAGAAGGTCTGCTCAAACTGGTGCTGGCCGGAGAGCGCACCGTGGGAGACGGAATCGGAATAGACGATCCAGGTGGTTCCGGCCTGGAAGGGGACCGGCGTCTGGCCCACGGACTTCTGATAATCCGGATCGGACTTCATGCCGTCATGCATCTTCAGCATGATGTGGTCGTACTCGGATCGGACGGTCTTGGTGAGCCCGGTCAATTTCATGAAGGCAGCGCTTCCTGGAAACGGCCGGCCGATCTTCGGGAGGAACCGGCGCGCGACGGTCTCGAACGCCTCGCCGAGGCGCCAGACCCGGGGACGGCCGCTCGGGTTCACGTTGCAGAAAACCCGGATGATGCGCTCCCCGTGGGTGGGCTGCGAGGGGAAGGCGTCGACATGCAGGAGGGTGTCGTCCTTTCGCCATGAGCTGTGGCGTCCGGCGACCTCCGCGGGCCGCAGGCTGGTCCGCTTCACCTTGACCTGGTTCAGGTAGGAGGGAAACAGGTGGACGAGCAATTCGTGGGACATCCGGGAATAGCGGGACATCATGTCCTTGAGCGCCTGGGCCTCGGCCCCGGTGCAGCCCGTGCCCCCCAGCTCGCCGGTCGACGGCGAATAGCTCACGTTCTTCGACTTCGCGAGGATGCGCGGGTCGAGCAGGCTGGCTTCGAGCGCAGACAGGGGGAATCCCATCGATGGAAGGGAAATCACGGAGCCGGCCTCGAGGGAATCGGTCAGCTCGCCCTGCTGGGCGGCTGTCGGGACCTGGTCCCACCTGAAGGCCGGCACTTCGACGATATCAGACATGTTCATGGGTTTTGCGAATGGCACACCGGCTCGGCGCTTTTGGCGAGACACTTTGGCAACTTGCGGCAATGCTTAAGCTGCCTTTCCTTCTGGAGACGCATCCCTTCGGGACAACCCCAAAACAAGAAGCCAGGAGTTCATCATGAGACCACTCAGATTCACCTTCGCCATGATTTCTGCGGCCCTTGCGACCCTGCCGGTCGTGGCCCAGCAAACCCGCATTAGTCCGCACGAGACCCTCAGTGTGGTCTTCGGCGACCGGCACACGGGCAACCGCGTGACCCTCACCTATGGTCGGCCCTATACCCGGGATCCCAAGACCGGGGAGCCCCGAAAAATATGGGGTGACCTCGTGCCGTGGGCCAGCGCGTACCGGCTGGGCGCCGATGAGGCCACGCTCCTCGTCACCCAGCAGCCGATCACCTTTGGAAACACGACCGTCCCGGCCGGTGCCTACACCCTGTACATGGTCCCGTCGGAAAAGGGGACCTCAAGGCTGGCAATCAGCACGAATATCGGGAAATGGGGGATTCCCGTTGACGAGGCCCACGACCGGGCCCGAGTGGACCTGAAGAAGGACACCCTGGCCCAGCCGGTGGACCAGCTCACGCTGGCGATCGACAAGGGCGACAACGGGGACGGCATGCTGAAGATCATGTGGGAAAACACGCAGTACTCGGTCGCGCTGCATTCGGAGGGACCGGGTGTCGACTTTCCCGCGGCCAGCCCGACGGCCGACGTCAAGGAACGGGTGGGCGTCGCCGATATCGAAATCAACTATTCGCGTCCCAGCCTGAAGGGCCGGGTGATGATCGGGGAAATCGATCCCTATGGGGTGGTCTGGAGGACGGGTGCCAACAACGCCACCCGGATCACCTTCAGCACGCCCGTGACGCTCCAGGGCAAGCCCATCGACGCCGGGACGTACGAGCTTTTCACGATCCCCAACAAGGACGAATGGACGATCATCCTCCAGAAGCCGACCCATCAATGGGGCGCCTATGCATACGACGCCAAGAATGACGTGGCGCGGGTGACGGCAAACCCGGTCGCCGTCGCCGACCCGGTGGAGACGTTCACGATCGACATCAGCGCCATCACAAAGGATTCGGCCGTCCTCGACCTGGTTTGGGACAGGGTGCGGGTGCCGGTGAAGCTCCAGGTCGATGTCGTCGGCCTCATTCGGCCGAAGATCGACGCGGCGATGGCCGCGCCGGGCAAGAAGCCCTATGTCCAGGCCGCCCTGTTTTACTACGATTACGACCTCGACCTGAGGCAGGCGGCGGAATGGATCGGCGACGCGATCGCCGAGCAGCCCGGCGCCTACTACCTTCTCTACCAGAAGGCCCGGATCCTGGCGAAATCGGGTGACCGGTACGGGGCGCAGGCCGCGGCCCAGGAATCGATTGACCTCGCCGCCAAGGGCAGCGAACCGGCGAAAAGCGAATACCTCCGCTTGAATGAGGCGCTCCTCGCGGGACTGAAGTGACCCGGGCACCCACCGTCGCCGGCCGCCGTGGGCGGCCGGCGCTTCTCCGGGCCTGGGCCCTGGCCTCTTTCGCCTGCGCGCTCGCCTCGTCCGCAGCCGTGGCCGAGACCGCGCCGGCAATCCTGCAGGACCTGCGGAATTTTCGGGAAATGGGGAGCGTCCTGTACGTCGCGGCGCATCCCGATGACGAGAACACCCAGCTCATTGCCTACCTTGCCCGCGGCCGGCTGTATCGCACCGCCTACCTTTCGCTGACGCGCGGAGACGGCGGCCAGAACGTGCTCGGCCCGGAATTTGGCGACACGCTCGGCGTGATCCGCACCCAGGAGCTGCTCGCCGCCCGCCGCGTCGACGGCGGCCGCCAATTCTTCAGCCGGGCGAAGGATTTTGGCTTCTCGAAGGACTACCGCCAGACGCTCACCAAATGGGACCGCCAGGAGGTGCTGGCCGACATCGTGCGCGTCATCCGCATCTTCCGGCCGGACGTCATCATCACCCGGTTTGCGCCGGAGCCCGGCAACACCCATGGCCATCACACGGCGTCCTCCGTCCTCGCCCTCGAGGCGTTCAAGCTTGCGGGCGATCCCAAGGCGTTCCCGGAGCAGCTCGGCGCGCTCTCCCCGTGGCAGCCGAGGCGGATACTCTGGAACAGCTTTGGGCCGGGTCGCGGAGCCGAACCGGCGACGGGCGTCCTCCACGTCAGCATTGACGGCACGGACGGCGCGACCGGGGCGCCGTTCGCCACCCTGGCCGCGCGGAGCCGCTCGATGCATCAGACCCAGGGTTTCGCGAACTTCTCGGTCGCGGCTGCGGGGAGCGGTCCCCGCATCGAGTCCTTCCAGTTGTTGGCGGGCGAGCCGGCGAGCCAGGACATCATGGACGGGGTGGACACGACCTGGGGCCGCGTCCCCGGAGGCGCGGACATCGGTCCGCGGGTGGACCGGCTGATCGCCCAATTTAGTCCCGGCGATCCCTCCACAAGCGTGCCGGCATTGTTGGAGCTTCGGAGCCACCTGGCGGCCCTGAGCCGCGATCCCCTGGTCGACGAAAAGCGGCTCCAGCTCGACCGGATCCTGCAGGCCTGCCTCGGGCTTTCCGTGAAGACCGTGGTCGCCCGGTCCGAAGTCGTGCCGGGTGAGGCGCTCGCCATGGCCACCACGGCGCGGGTGAGCTCCGCCGTTCCAGTCCAATGGGTGGCGGTGCGCTATCCCGGCCTCGGTCCCGAGGATCGGGGCTCGATCGAACTGCGACCCGACACCGTCGCGACCATCGACACGATCCAAGTCCTCCCCGGGAGCACGCCGATCACCGAGCCCTACTGGCTCCGGGCCGAGGGCACGGCCGGCATGTTCCGCGTGGACGATCCCTCGCTCATCGGCCTTCCGGAGAATCCGCCGGCGGTCCCGATCAAGGACGTATTTATCGTGGGCGGCCAGACCCTGGTGGTTCCCGACGAGGCGGTGCAGGTCACCCAGGATCCGGTGAAGGGCGAGATCCGCCGCCGTTTGGATGTCGTTCCGCCGGTTTCCGTCAGCTTTGCGTCGTCCGTTGAGCTGTTTGCGCCGGGCGCGGCGAAGACCATCCGAGTCGAAATTGTTCCGTACCGCGCCGGCGAGGCGGGTTCGCTCCGCCTCGTGGCGCCCGCCGGATGGAGGGTCGCACCCGAGGCGCAGGCCTTCCATCTCGGCGCCGTGGGCGAGCGCGCCCCGTTCGAATTCACGGTGACGGCGCCGCCATCCGCCGCGAGCGGCACCTTGAGCGCCCGCGCGGAAATCGGCGGGGCCAGCTACGACACGGGGAGGATCGCGATCGGCTACCCGCATATTCCGCCACAATTGCTGCAGCCGCCGGCCCGTCTGAAGGCGGTCAGCTTGGACCTGGCGATTCGCGGGCACCGTGTCGGCTACCTGCCGGGCGCCGGGGACAGCGTGGCCTCCAGCCTCGAGCAGATGGGGTTCGAAGTCACTCGTCTCACGGGCGCCGACCTCACGCAGGAGCGGCTCAAGGATTTTGACGCCGTCGTCACCGGCGTCCGCGCGTTCAACACCCGCACGGACCTCGTTGCCGGTCTGCCGGCGCTTTTCGCTTACGTGGAGGCCGGCGGCACGCTGGTCGAGCAGTACAACACGCCAAACGGACTCCAGACGCAGACGCTGGCGCCCTATATGCTCAAGCTCTCCCGCGACCTGCCGCGTTTCCGGGTGACCGATGAGAATTCGGCCGTAACGCTCCTCGCCCCCGCGAATCCGGCGCTCACGACGCCCAATCGAATTATCCCCGAGGACTTTGAAGGATGGGTGCAGGAGCGGGGCCTCAATTTTTCGAGCGAGTGGGACAGCGCCCACTTCACCGCGCTATTGGCCTGCAGCGATGCGGGCGAGGCGCCCTTAAAGGGCGGGCTGCTGGAGGCGCGTTACGGGAAAGGTTATTTCGTCTACACCGGCCTGTCCTTCTGGAGGCAGTTTCCCGCCGGCGTCCCCGGCGCGTACCGGTTGTTTGCCAACCTGGTTTCGCTGGGACGATGAAGCCGCCTCCCGACGACGCGACCACCGGGCTGCCGGTTCTTCGCAGCTGGCGCCGGGTGTACCTTTTCGTGATCGGGACATTCATCGTGTGGGTTGCGCTTCTCTGGGTGCTGACGCGGATGTATTCGTGAATGCGCTCGATTACGCCGTGCTGGTGGTCACG
>Ga0182018_10001847_pt1 | contig 22868 bp, 17 predicted proteins | sample 812P2MmetaG_FD_120490 | JGI IMG/M metagenome (GOLD analysis project Ga0182018, IMG submission 120490) | Permafrost microbial communities from Stordalen Mire, Sweden - 812P2M metaG | ecosystem: Environmental > Terrestrial > Soil > Wetlands > Permafrost | place: Sweden: Stordalen | collected...
AGTCAATAATATGGAATGGCTTAGACGGAAACTGTATGGTGCCGGGAGGGGAGTTGAACCCCCATGGAGTTGCCTCCGACGGATTTTGAGTCCGCTGCGTCTGCCAGTTCCGCCATCCCGGCTCTACGTGGAAGTGATTGATTTTAAATACTATCTAACGCTATATTCCTTTGCCATCCAAAACAACGAATGTGAAACTGTGAAAGAAAGTGTGAAATTATTTGCGGATTTCCACAGGTCCTTGCCATTTGCCCATGAAGCGCTCAACGGCGTTCTCGGGGCTATGTGCCCCCGGCCCGCAAGTCCTAAGAGAGCGCCGGACGACATTTTACCACTCAGGGCTACATACCAATTCCCAAACCCTGCCCCTGCCCCTGCTCCTGCCGCGGTCCAATCTCCCGCTGCGGCGCAATTGTTTGATCCTGTTTCGGCTCCTGCTTCGCTTCCGGCGCATGCGCACTTTGCTGAGAAACGTCGTGCCCTAGGGCCGCGCCGAGCTTCTCGCGGTCGTTGGTGAAGAGCTGCGCATCGTAGGCTCCACGTGACACCGCAACATAGGCCATGCGGTTATTGAGCAGGTCTTTGGCAACGAGTTCGGTATCGACGTGGATCAACACGCGGTCCGCCGTCTGCCCCTGGCTGGAATGGCTGGTGACTGCATAGCCATGATCGAGATGGGGATTGAGCCGGGGATCGAGTTGTATCTGGCGACCTCCGTCCATCTTCAGACTAAGTCGCCCGTCTGGATCGATACACTGCACCGTGCCCAGTTCGCGGTTTGCCGCTTTCAGCGCGCGTGCGGGCGCAGTAAGTTGCACCCGATCTCCAACGGAGAACGCCCGCTCCTCCTCACGATAGACCGACACACCCTGCTGACGGCGGGGATCGTAGGTTCTTTCTCTCCCGTCTTTCAGCTCGACGGTCAGCCGGTTATTGGAAGCATCGACGCTCTTCACGCGGGCGTACTCGCCTTTGCCGATGCCAGTCTCTTGGGAGCTGCGACTGTAGCGCAGTACATCCCCGACGTTGTAGCGTTCGGCCCATGTACGGTCCGCTCCGGTGAGATCCTGACGCGGCACAAGAATCTGGATTCGCCGCTCATGGCTTGCGACCAGACCCTTTGCCTGCAATTCAGAACGGATAGCTTGGTTGACCTCCGCGCGGGAGCGGTTGTCAGGTGAGACCACCAGCGTTCCTTCTGGCGATTTCGCATACTCCTTCGCAATCGCCGCGATGCGTTCGTCGTGGCCCTTGAATTCATGGATGCGGCCCTGTCGCTCCAGTCTGGCAACGGCCTCTGCGACCTGGCCGCGCGCAAGCTGTTCGACGGTCTGCTTCAACTCGGGGTCCTTCTGGCGCACGATCTCTTCCAACCTCACTGTCTTCATCCCCGCATCCTGCAGTTGCGCGAAGATGCGGCCAGCCTCGACCGATTCATGCTGGCGGGTATCTCCCACCAGCAGTACCCGGTCGCTGGGATGCAGGCGGTCCATAAACTCGTGCATCTGTTTAGTGGAAGCCAAAGAGCTTTCGTCCAGCACATAGAGCCGGTGCTCGCCGATATCCGCGCTCTGGCCTCGAACCAGATGCGCCTGGAGGGTCATCGTCTCGATCCCGGCGCTCCCCAGCGTTTGCGCGGCACGAGACGTGGGCGCAAAGCCTTCGACTTTGTACCCGGCTGACTCTGCGCCCTCGCGCACCACGGCGAGAGTAGTGGTCTTGCCCGACCCGGCGATTCCATCCAAGCCAATGATCTTTTCGCGAGAGAGAAAGATATCTTCGACCGCTTGGCGCTGTCCGGCGTTCAACTCCGGGTGCCGGTCTTCGGTTTCGACGCGAATGTGTGGCGGAACCAGCATCGGATCGTCGTAGCCACACTGGTTGCCTTCTTGCATCTGGCCAATGATTTCGCGTTCCATGCGCAGCATCGCGGCGGTCGTGTACTCCTGTTCGGCACCAACATGCCCGACGGCAACGAACTCGCCCGCCTGCGCTCGGCGTTCAAACTCGTGCCGCACCTCGCGCACCGTGGTCTGTCCCATGCCACGATTGAGGGCCGCTTCCAGAATGGCGCGCCGGTCTTCCACCGCGGAACGTTCGAAAACATGATCGCGGGCATACGTCACGGCCCGCTGCGCCGCGTGCTCGGGTTCGTACACGTGCGGCCGCGTTAGTTCTTTTTCCTGCGTTTGACTCTGTCCCCGTCCTTGTCTCTGTGACTGTCCGTGACCCTGTCTTTGCTGATACTCGCGCGCCTGGGCTACGATCCGGTCGGCCTGATGCCCGTGCTGTGCGGCCAACTCGCGATGCCGCTGCAATACCTCTTCAGGAGAGAGCAGTTCCTTGCGGTCTCGGGTGCGGTGCGCCGCGACCTGCGCGGCTCCCGCTCCATCGATTCCCGACTCACGGAGATGATCTTTGATCTGTTCGCGCCGCGGGCTGGAGGCCTCCAGATATTCCTTGGTATAGCCCTTGATCTCGGGCTGCCCGTGCTTGCCGCGCTCTAGCTCATAGCCCAACTTTTCAAGCCGAACTGCCAATTCGGAGCGGTAGACACTGGTTGCGTAGCGCTGCGAAACGAATAGTTCCTGCGGCTGCAAGGCGCGGGTCTGCTTTGTGTTCTTAATTCCATCTTCAATTCCGTTCTGCGCCCCGATATCCCGCTCGGTGACGTTAAAGATGACCGCATGGGTATGAAGCTGCGGCGCGGCGTAGCCTTCGACCGGACGTGCCGTATCGTGCTCGAAAGTAGCGGCGACGAACTTTCCTGTGGTCTCCGGCGCACGCACATTGCCGATCCGCGCCTGCGTGTACCGCTCTAGCTCGCTCAACGCAACGCGAACGCTCTCCCTGTGCGCTTCTCTCACGCGCTCATCGCCGCCCACCAACGCAGTCAATGAAACAGATTTGGGCGCGGAGAACGTAGCATCCCATCCGGCGCGATGCTCAATACTGGTGACTTCCCTGCCGTACTTGCCGTCGTAGGTCTTGGCAGTCTGATGGCGCACGAGCTGCGCTCCTGTCTCGGGATGTTGGCCTTCGCTCAGCCGGGCAAAATGTTCGGAACCGACCGCGCCCTGCAATCCCCACTGCCCGGCAAGCCTGCCTTGCCATTCGCTGTAGCCCTGTTGGTCGCGACTCCAGTAGTTTTGGCCCTGCGCGGCGAACTCCTGCGCGTGGTAGGTGCGCGCTTGGCCTGCCGATAAGGGTTTCGAAATGGTCAGCATCTGGATGGGGATGTATTCGCTGCCTGCTGGCTAGTATATGGAATTCCGGACCCGACTGGGGAAATCAGAAACTCCGTTCTTGGCCGCGTTTCCTGCTCTCAAGCCACCGAAGTGGAGCTGGGCGCTTTGCCTCATACGCGCTAAGTAAGGGCAAAATCGCTTCCGAGCTGCCGACATACAGTCTGAACCGCGGTCGCTGACTTCCCGAAGCCCGTTTATTGGATAGCCCATACGCGCTGCATCTAGCGGCTACTACTCTTTCGACGAAAATGTGGATATAGTACCGGTCACAATAGCCGCCATGGATTCCATCGGCGCTCGTAGGAACGATGTTAGTCGTGCCGTAAGCTCCTCGCGGTGCGGAATCGCGTAATCTCCGCCGAAGTGCAAGACCCGCTGAACGGCACCCACACCCAGAAGCATCTCTCGCAGACTCGTCATCCAGGTCGACAAACTCGAGGCCAAGCGCCGATTCGCGCATAAAACGGGTAGCGATTCCCGCTCTGCAGGCGTGGGCGGATACACATGTCGCTTGAATTCAACCCGGCAAAAGCCCGCTCTTTCAATCAAGAATTATCGCAAGATATGACGCTAAGCAAATAAGGGGCTTACTCTTCTTCATCCCCGACCTCCGCCGCTCGCTCAACGTGCCTAAGGAGATCTTCCAATGAAGGAAATCTTTGCAGAATGGTTCCTTCACTGCTAGCGACTACCAATTCTGATCCCTCTGAAAACGCCTCAACGGTCTTCCTCATGAAACTCACGCTCTCTTCAATAACGCGCTCGTGCGAGACTCCTAAGCTGATCGCTAGCCTATTGACCTGCTCTGCATATCTCCCGAAGGCAATCAGCTTGGCAGATCCATCTTTTTCCGTGATGAAAAGGATTCCTGCTTGCGCATCGTAGCTAATTGTTATATCCAGTTCCTTTTCCAGCAAATCAATGAGAATCTTCGCCCCTACCTGCTCTTGTTCGAAACGATAGTGACGGGATTTGGTTCTTGCGAGGATGCGCTTCAAACCCTCTTCATCCAGCGTATTGTCGATAGGTACTTTAACCCTCATCGTTTTGGCCAGGGGGCCAGATGCATGTCCTTCCATAAATGTCTGAATGGACTCCCAATAGGTTACATCGTTCACGGAATCCCACACCGTAAGAATCACGGGTTCCCAAAACTTCTTCCAGTGTTCAATATGATCGGTCGCGACCGGATAAGTTACGTGACGTCGCTCTTTGTCTATATAACTTTCGATGTGGTCGCTACTCTTAGCCTGCACAAAGAATGTAAACGGTGTCGCCACACCATTCTCGAAAACGCGCACGAGACAATCCTCACCGTAGTCTTTCCCCAGGTCTTCAACCGTCCAGCCAACGGAATTGAACGCTTGATGGAGCTTGTTGCGTGAGAGGTCCTCAAGTTCGTGAGCGCGAGGTCTCTTTATCATGCTATCTTTTACCGACACGTTTTCTGAGCGAAGGTCTGCGACGGAAACAACAATATCGAGGCTGTTATCGATTTGCAACTACTCTCAGCCTAAGGTCACTACTCCGTTGGGCCTTCGTGTTTTCGGCTCCCCAAAGGCCATGACTCGAAGGGAAAGTCAGGTCAATGCCAGACTCTAAGACTCCAGATCCTGATAGGGATCGCGCCACTGCTCGGAAACTGGTGCGAACTGTCGTCTTGGCCCAGGGCAATATCTTCATCAGGGAGCTACTGCGTAAGAAGAAGATCCCAATCGGGATAACCAAACAAGACTTTGAAGGTAATTTGCTGCGGGCTATCAATGCCGGCGATCTTCAGCTTGGGGATCTGATTGAATGGCTGGAAGAAGTGGAAGGCTGGGGCGATCAGCATGTCTACCTTTACCACGTACCGGCTGCGATGACCACGGATCCATTATGGAACTCGGCAGACGCTGTAAAAGAGCGTCTACCAGCGGCAGCCCGGAAATTCTGGAATGCCGACTCGCTTGTGTTCCCGGAGAAATGGAGTCTGACTAGCATATCTTATGGTGAAAGATCATTACGGTACGTCTGGCATGAGCGGCTAACAACTCTGCTGCGAAGACCAAAAATGGATCGCCGGGAGAAGATTGACGGCGATTGGTATCAATTCCGCGCTCAGTTGGAACGCCCTGATCGTTCTGTGATGCGATTCGTAATCGAGCTCGATAGGCGGCTAGCGGCTGTCTTCATGCAGATTCCAGTGGAAGGTGATGAACACCAGATTGCCCTTCAAATGGTGCAGGAGGCAACAAAGCCGCTAATTGAATGGAAGGCGCTGGAGCCTTTTTCTGCATCGGACGCCATCAAGAATCTCGATCAATCTGCTCTCGAAAATGAAGCCATGGCCAAGGTTAAGTCGAAAAGGACCCGCCTCACCGACGCTGATAATTACGTGGAATTTGCATCAACTTCCGAAAGCGGCTATCGGCAATCGGAAGCCATCCGTTCTGTGCGGCGAGCCGTAAAACCAGAGAATTTTGCCGGCAATGTTGGCGTGTTTCTTTATGATGCGAGAACACCTACCCAACAGCAACGGCCTGTGAAAATTGACATTTTTGGCGAAGAGCGCCGAATCAAACTGTGGGCGCAACTCAAAGCCAGTGAAGTGTGGGAGATTCTTGAGTTGCTGAGGAACTCCGAGCAATGGCAGACCAAAGCCCGAACTGGGACATCCTGAAGGAGCAATATCCAAGTAAGTTGGTTGATCTGCTTCGCGGACATTTTGCTCGTGGTCCGTTTCGCATAACCGTCCACCAGCTGGCGATCGAAGCCAACGTGCGCGATGGATTGGCAACCGAATTCCTGAAGGAGATGGTTGCAGAGGGTGCCCTCGCTGTTAAGGCCGAATTCATCTGCCCTTGTGAGCGGAGTGAACCTCTTACCGCAGAGCAGGCGAATGAGGAATCTTGCATACACTGTTGCCGAGCTTTTGAAGTCGACTTGCTCAAAAAGCCAGTTGAAGTTGATGTCTTTGTCCACGAAGCACCGGAGACACGGGATGTGCGGTGGATGCTGGCGCTTCACGGTATGAATACAACGGGAACCTGGCAAGAGACGTTCAACTGGCTGGTATCGCGCAACTACAGGCGTTCGGTGCCAGTGGGCATTTATAAGTATGGAGTTGTGCGTCCTGGAGCAGTGCTCAAATTTCGGCAGCGGGCGCTGATTCGGGGACTCAACGCACGGATTCGTCGATTAAGCGGCGAGACTAGAGAAACTGGATTTGGTGGAATCCCGGACGTCATTGCCCACAGCTTTGGTACCTGGCTACTGGGTCATGCTCTGATGGACGATCAGACACTATGCGTCGGACGGGTCATTCTCGCGGGATGCATCCTGAGACCAGACTTCGACTGGGCGTTACTATCGCAGCGAGGGCAGGTGCAGGCAGTTCTTTGCCATGTGGCAACAAAGGACTTCTGGGCGCGCGTCGCGCACTACATCATTCCTGATTCAGGACCATCAGGGCGACGCGGTTTCAACGACAGGCTGAACGTTTCACACGAGGTGTTTCAGGGCGGACGGCACAGCGATTTCTTCAAAGAGACGGAGATGCCAGCCCTGTTCGAGCATGTTTGGCACCCTTTCCTCACCGCACCCGCAATCCAGCCCGTAGCTATTGCAAAGACCCTGCCCTCGCCGGAGTGGAGGGAGGTATGGTGGCCGTTCCGAGCTACGGCGTTCCGTATCGCGTTGCTCGCCCTTGCCGGAGGGGTTGCTCTAATTGCTCTCGCAGCTCTTGTGCTTGGTTTGGTCAGCTTGTGGCATCTGATTTGAGGAGCTCCAAACCTGTCGGGTGATTTCGGACCGAGCGGGCCAGAAGTCTTATTCTGGGAAGTCTGCCGCTGACAATCACTGAGTTCCCCCCCAGCGACGCGCAAATCGGAAACAACAGATCTTCACTTGGCGCTTATGGGGCTTTTTGCGCCCTAGTCGATGCCCTTGGACTTGTCCCAGAGGAAGCCTTTTTCTCCGTGAGCGGTTTTATTCTCACTCTTGTCCGTTTCCTCAGCGCTATCACTATCCTTACCCTTCTTCTGATTTTCATCTTTGGATTCGGGCGTGGGCGAATCAAACGGGAGCGCGGCCTGGGCAGGCCGCGATAACTTCCCTGGCTGCTTTTTGGGCGGCACTGGCACTGCTGGTTTTTTCGTCGAAGTCGCCTTCGCTTCGCCTGGCCGCGACGCAATTGCCGGCATCTTGCGCTCGACAAACTCCGGCTGCTTGTTGTGCTTTTTCGTCAGCCGAAACCAGACCGGCACGACCCGGTTCCCTTGCTTTATGAAGGCCCGCAGCGTTTCCAGTCCTGCGATCTCGGAGGCCATGACGAGCGGCTTAACGGCAATATCCATAGCATACGATTTCTTGCTGCGGAGCAGGCCCATGCTGCGCGATTCCTTGAGCCGCTCGACCTCGATCTCGCCGATCGCCTCAGAGATCCACTTGGCCGCACGCGGCTCACTGGTCTTGAAAAAGACTTTGGTCGCGGGCTGTGAGAGCATGGCTTCAGCGTCCTGCCCATAGCGTTTCTCCAGTTGGCTGCGCCCCTGAAATCCCAGCACAACCGGGTTCCCATACTTGCGGTTTTCCGTGACGGCTGTGTGGAGCTGCGGCAGCTTATTCAACGACGCCAGCTCGTCGAGCACGAACCACACCGGCCTCGCCGCGCGGTCTTCGCAATAGCCCATCATGCGAAGAATGAACAGATCGAGCCACACGCTATGTAGCGGCAGAAGCTTCTCGCGATACTCGGCGCTGGAGGTCAGAAACACCCAGCGTTTGCGTTCTGTGTACCACTCGGCCGTGGAAAAAGTCTTGCACTGCGCATCGTCGTATTCCGGCAGCAATTCCAGGCTGTCGGCAACCATGTTCAGGCTGGCGATCACGCCGGCTCGCTGCGGTGGAGCGGCGGGATCGAGCAGAGCGGCAAGCGGTGTTCCCTTCACCATCGCAGCCATCATTTCTGGTTGGGCCATCCACTTCAGGATGTCTCTGGGTTGCGGCTTCCGCTTGAGCAGATGAGCCAAGATGCGGCGCGGTGCATCGGTAAAGAACTCCCGCTCATACTCTGTTTCGGGAAGGAAGGCGGCGGCGATGCTGGTGGCCGTTTCCTCCCGGACAATCTCGGAGCCCAGGCCCCAATATGGACAGCGCGCATCGAGTGGATTGAGGATCAAATCTCCGCGCCTTGGGTCGTAAAACTCGCCCACAAAATGCATCGCCGGGTCGTAGACGATCGCGCTCTCGCGCCGCTCCTGGACCTGGCGCAAGATTTGCCGGATCGCTGTGGATTTACCGCTGCCGGTGTCGCCCATGAGCAGGACGTGGCTTGACTCCAGCTTGCTCGGAAACCGGTAGCTGGGACCAAAGGGCAGCCTGCCCAAAAGCGAGTTCTCAAAGCGCAGACGAAGGCGGATGCCATCGGCCTTGACCCCGCGAATCGATCGCAATGCCGACAGCAATTCGGGGCCTTTGGTGCGCCGTCCGTGTCGCTCTTCGCCCCGGGATCGCTCCTGAAGCGTGATCCACCCACCAAGCAAGAACAGCACCGCAGCCGCACCCCACAGCAGAGGCTGCAGCAACAAGCGCCATGCACTTTCCCCATCGAAGAAAGTCTCTTGCAGATAGGGGCTGAGTTTGTCTGCGGCGACGCGTTCGTGTGGTCCCAGAACCAAGCCGCTCCAGCCCTCAGCGCAGGCGGACGGCGAGAGCTTCATGGGCAGATGGAGGTCGTTGTCGGCGGAGTCGGAAACCACATCGCCAACCATCGCTAACTCCCGTTTCGTCCTCGGCGCCGTCTTGTACAGCCACTGCACCGGGACCGCCACGGTAGAGTGGTCGCCCATGAACCTGCTCTCGAAATAGGCTCCTAAGTAGTATTGCTGGACCGGCGGATAGGCCAGCCAATACCAGAGTCTCAGAGGCAGAAAAAGCACACCGGAAAAAGCCAGCAGCACCACGGCAATCAGCCAGGGAAACCTTCGGGGAAACTGCATCGGCCTCACGCTTTTTTCACTCCGGCGTCGCCTACCTGGGCAAAGAAATCCTGGAGCAGCTTGCGAGCTTTTTGGAGCTTCTGGGCGTCAGCCTGGTCGCGGATTTTGAGCACGGAATCGGGAAGCAATTGCTTCCCTTCCGCGCCCGCCAGGGCGGTTGCGTGGAACAGATTGAGCAGGACATAACGGGTCGCCATCAGTTCTGCCAGCAGCAGCTCAATAGGGTCGGCTGGCCGCTGTCGAGCCGACCGCAACGCCGTCTCGCGCAGCCACTCAGCGAGGGACTTTCCGTCGCGCTCGGCGGCACTTTCGACCTCATGCAGCTCCTCGGGAGTAAGCCGAGTGGCGATGGTTTTGGCACGCAGACCCAGTCGCGCTGCATCGCGCGGAGGCGTCGGAGAATTTTGCGATGGCGGAATACGCGGCATGCTCATAGGAATCCAACGTCGAAAACGGTGCCCCTGAAACGGACTTCAATAGTCAAGCGCGGGTTTTCGATGGAAAGCAACAACCACATCAGAATCAATGTGTTTACAGAGTCATCGGCAGAGGACGATATTTTGTTTACGAACGTAAACGTGGAAATTCGCAAGAGAATCTAAGTGGCTGATTTAGAGAAGGTTGACGCAGGTAAAACGCCCGGAGCACTCCAGGTATCGCCACAGTTCCCGTTTGGGGGTGACGTGTCATTCCTCCACCCGCTGCGCAGCAGCGTGCCAGCCCGGCGCCCCAACCCATGGTTCCGCGAGCAGACTGTCGCCCATCTCGGGAGCCGGCATTTGGCTGTCCAGGAACCGGCGGGAGCTTATAGCTCTCACTGCCAGGGCTATTAGCAGCCATCCACAAATACGTGTGCTGACCCCCGCTTCGGGCTCCATGAGCGCGAAGAGAATCAATGTCTGATCCCTTTGGGAAAGGTATCAGCCTTGGCTGCATGATCTGAGGCATGCTTTTGCAGTTGATCGACTGACCACTGGATCAAGCGTGGCGCGGACCTGAACCGGACGATTCCAGTTCTTTCGGCCTATATAGGACAAGTTGGCCTCGGCTCAACGGATCGCTATCTGTCTCTGACTCCGGAGCGTTTTCGTACTAAGCTCGACAAATTGAGTCCGCGCCGAGGTAAGGAGCGATGACGCAACAATCTGGCTTTGATGAAGTTCCTGACAGAGCTTTGAAGTAGAATCTGCATTCCGAGAATGCCTAAACGAGAGCACGTGAACAGCCTTTGTTAATCCGTGTCTGTGGGGCTAGAATGTGCTCCATTCGAGCTGCGGTGAGTTCGACGAGAGGGACAGGAAGGAATTGAACATTGGTAGCCACAGCTGAATCGCCCCCAACATGTCTAGTGCTGATGCCTTTCAACGCTGCGCAGGACGAACTATACCAAGAAGAAATCAAGCCTGCAATAGAGTCGGTTGGGCTGACCTCCGTCCGGATTGATCAATTGGTCGCTCTTGGGCCGCTGATCTCCACGCTCTGGCAACACATTCAAGATGCTCGCTGCGTAATCGCGGACCTCTCCGGGAAAAATCCAAATGTCTTCTATGAGCTGGGGTTGGCCCACGCTGCTGGAAAACCAACTGTGATCCTGAGCCAGTCGGTGGAGGATGTGCCGTTCGACCTTCAACACATGAGGATAATCCGATATGACCGTACATTGCATGAGGCCGGCGGTCTCAAGCGGCGAGTAAGTCAGGCCCTGAAGGAAATAGTGAAGCAAGGGACGGATTTTGTCGTTACTCCCGCGGCCGCCGGCGTTCGGCGCCTCCGGAAGAGCACGAAAGGAAAGTCCAAGTCTCCGGACGAGCTCGTTCGGGGTGCTGAAGCTGCGTATAAGGCTGGTCGGACGACAGAGGCGATATCTCTACTCGAACAGGGAAAAACGGCGTACAACGCCGTCGGAGACAATCATGGTCTGGCAAACGCGCTGCTCACTCTCGGATCTCTTTACCAGCGAACCGGAGACTATCGAGGAGCCCTGAGTGCTTTGCAACAGTCTCTAGAGGTCCTGAAGGCGCTCGGCGACCCACGTGGAGAAGCAGCTGCTTCTGCAAATCTTGGAAATGTCTTCGAGGCGATGGCCGACAGCGAACGGGCGGAGGAATTCTATCGACGTGCCCTCGTGATAAGCGAAAGCCTTGCGGACAAAGCGGCTATCTCTTTACATTTGGCAAATCTTGGGACCCTGATGGTTCAGCGCGCAGCCTATGCAGAAGCCGAGCATTACTATGAGCGTTCTCTCGCTCTCTCCAAAGAGCAGAATAATCGGCCCGCGATCGCGCGAATGCGAAGCAATCTTGGAATCCTCCGGCTATATCAGGGACGCCGGGATGAAGCCGAAGAGCTGTTTCGCGCCGCTCTTCGCGATTACGAGGAGCTTGCCACTCCAGCCGATCGTTCCCGCACTCTGCACAACCTAGCTTCGATAATGCAAGAGAAAGGCGATCTTTCGGCCGCCGAGCGCTATCTGCACGAGAGTCTGACCATAAAGCGAGAACTTGGGGATCGCGCAGGCTTGGCAGCGACCATAGCGAATTTAGGTAGCGTTGCGGCTTCTCGCGGCGAACTTGACGAGGCACTGCGTTTCTACACGGAGGCCGTCCGCATATATGAAGAAACAGGAAACTATTACGGGTTGACGCAAGCTTACTTTGCCACTTCCCGCGTTCTGCAGGCAGCGGGACAGACTTCGAAGGCCGTGGAATTACTCAAGCGTGCCGAAGAAATTGCGCGATCTAGTTCCCCAGCTCAACACAAGAAGATCGTGGAACTCTTGCAGGAACTGAAACCTGCCTAAAGCTGCCTCGGCCGCTGGGTAGAATGTGACGAAACACTTCCACAAATACGACGTGATTATGAAAATGCTCGAAATCATCGAGCAGGACGAGGCCATCGATCCAGGCAGCGTGTCCGAGGAGCGGGTGACCCAGATAACGAACATAATTCAGCATATGGATGGGAGCATCGTTCAGGAGCAGATCAGCAGGAAGGAGGTCGTTATGGGAGACACGTTTGAAAATGTGAACCAATCCGTCATAGCTACGCGCGGAGCTTTCGCTCATGGCGTTATTTGTGTGCGGGCACAGCACGGAGATGGGATCGCTGACGCTTTCAAGACTCTCGAAGCCGCGCTTACCGGCCAGGCGGCCGCCGAGCTCACGACAGAGCAGCGAAAAGAGGCTCTGGATCTATTAGACGAGTTGGCGCAGCAAGGGTCAAAACCGAGTGCCTCGAAGTCCGTTCTTAAATCACTAGGCAAAACACTGTGGAGCCTGATTGAAAGCGCGGAGCCTCTCTCAAAGGCGTGCGCGGTTGCATGGCCAATCCTGCAAAAACTCTGGACGTGAATCGAAAGGCCTTAAAACAGGAGTTGTAAACGGAGAGTGTGATATCGCTCAGGCTGCTAAGAATCCAGCGATCTTGTTGAGGTAATCGGCTGCACGCTGGGCATGAGCGGATCGCGCGGTTGTCATCTTTGAGAACTTCCAGTAATCACCAGAAATTCATAATGTGACGGAGGGTTGAGCGGGCTCGGTCGGGCAAGGAAAAGGCCGAGCAATCACCGTCAGGACCACGGTTCTGCACCTACACGACTCTTTGGGCTTGCTGGTAGCGACCGGAATGCGGGTGAACGAAGCTCTCGGCCTGGACCGAGTGCAGGTTGATCTCGAGCGCGGAATCCTTCACATCCGGCGGCCGCAGTTTGGAAAATCGCCTTATGTGCCGGTTCATCCTTCTACGGTGGAGGCTCTGAAAAAGTACGCCGTAGTCCGAGATCGCCTTTTCCCCGCACCACTCACTCCTGCATTTTTCATCTCCGAAAAGGGTAGTCGGATCACAGAATGGATAGCGCGATAGACCTTCGCCAAACTATCCCAACGAGTCGGCCTCCGCGCATCGGCCAAAGGTCACGGCCGCGGTCCCCGGCTTGCAGGACATGCGTCATCGATTTGCCGCCCGAACCTTGATCCACTGGTATCGCGCCGGGCTCGATGTCGAACGAGAACTCCCCAAGCTGTCCATGTATCTAGGGCACGGGGAAGAGAGAGGCAAAATCGTTATCGCCGGCAAGCGGCGGCTAAAGTGCCCGCGTGTGGCCTGGTAGGGGGCATTGCAAGGGGCCAGAACTGGAGGAGAAGAAGCTAACCTGCCTTCACCGATGGATGTCTGCTTAAGGGAAGGGGACCTCTGGTAGAATTTCAATGCCGCGCATTTCCTTGAAATAACGCGATTTAGCGGCACATCACGTCCTCAATGGACTGAGAGTATGACGTTACGCGCTCTGAATTTCGTGCACCTTTCTGACATTCACTTTGTCAAAGATTTTTCTGACGTCAGCAAGTACGATCTCGATCTAGGGCTTCGCCAGGCAATCTTGAGAGATGTTGCGAGGCAGAGGCCGAGATTCGTCGGTATTGACGGGGTTCTTATCAGTGGAGACATCGCCTTCGCAGGCAAGGTCGACGAGTACGCCCGCGCGATCAAATGGCTCAACGAGATATGTGACGCGGCAAAATGCGATCCCGGTCTGGTCTGGTGCATTCCGGGAAATCACGATATCGATCAGTCCGTTCAAAAGACCTATCCGATGCTTCTCGACAGCTACAAGGCTCTCAGAGAGTCAAGTACTCTCGATCAAGATTTACGCGAGCGATTGGACAACGACATCAACGGTCCTCTGATGTTCGAACCCCTTCGAACCTACTTGGACCATTTTGGGGCGTCTTACGATTGCCCCACTAGTCCAAAACAACCGTGGTGGGAAGATGAACTTAATTTGAACGATGGATCTCGCCTTCGGATTCGCGGTCTTAATTCTGCCATCTGCTCAAGTCGGCAAGATGATAAGAAAGACGCACTAGTCATTGTGGGTGCAATGCAAACTATTTACGCGCCCGAGCCTGACGTAGTCTATATGACTCTTTGCCATCACCCGCCGGCTTGGCTGGTAGACGAAGAGGAATGTGAGGAGGCACTACTCGCGCATTCACATATCCAATTGTTCGGCCACAAGCATCTTCACAAGCACCGAAGAATCAACAATAGCGTGGTTCTTTCGTCGGGAGCGGTACATCCTGTTCGAACTGAGGTCAAATGGGAACCGCGCTTTTATTTCCTATCACTAGAAGTTGAAGGCAAAGGAAACAATCGCGCCCTAAAGGTAACGCTTTATCCCCGAGTGTGGGACAAAACAAGCCGTGAATTTATCGCGGATAAGGGAACAGATGCGGATGGGGCTGTCACGGAGACACTCTCGTTGCCTCCCTGGGAAGGCTCTACCAACCGCGATGAAAAGCCTGAGGAGGTTGCAATGGCCGCCGCCGTGAACCGAAAAAGACTGATCCACCAGTTCATGCTCTTGCCATTTCACATGCAGCTTGGCATTTTGCAGAAGTTAGACTTATTCACTGAAGAAGAGATAAATAACAAACCTGATACGGATTTATTTATAAGCTCTTTTGCGCGTGCGAGAGACAAGGGCCTATTGGATTCGCTCTGGGAAGCCATCGAAAGTCAAGGAAGGTAGGTTGGTTATGGATCTGAAGGATTCTTTTTCTGAATGGTATTCGGTAGTCGATCCAGGTTTCACTGGTGAGAAGATCACCTGCCGCCTTACTTCGATCACTAAGATCGCAGGCTCGACAACCACTAAACGAGTCGTCAACGTCGTATCCCTGTTTTACGGCGTCACCACAGACCACGTTTTTATTGATGAGATACGGGCAGCGCTCAGGGATGCTGATGATACTTACGTCTCCCACGATACTGCTGAGCTCGCAGTAGTCGCGGCGGGAGTGCTCTATCTCATACTGAGTAAGCCTGGCAATGTGGCGAATACTGCCGCACTTTTTCTTCTTTGTGGCGAATACGGAGGAATGAGGGGTACCCCGCGTATTGACGCTGTTGTGGTTAGGGCGCGCAATTACTTATTTGAGGAGGGCTCCCGCGTTCGCGAGGAAGTACTGCATCTTCCGAATATGGCAGAGTTGCTAAAAACTCCAACCAAAAAGTTGCAGGCTGTCGCCAAAGAGGGGACCGCGGCCGCGGAAGCAGAATCGGATACCAATGTTGGTCTTGAAATCCAAAGTGACATTTTGACCGCCTTTAAAGCCTATGCATCCGGAATGGCGGAGGCATTAAACAATTTGGAGAAGCGTCGACAGGAGGAGTCCAGCGTTCTTTACTGGTTGCTCGGCGAGCGGACTTTGATTTCAGAAGAGCCGTTCGAGAAGGTTGACAAGGTCCGTCTAGTGCTTCTCGCAGCAAACGATCTGGCAAATCAAACCCGTCACTTACCAGGTCCAGCGTCATGTCGTTCCATTTTGCGCACAGTGGTTGGACGTGGTAAAGGAAACTCTCACCAGAGTTCGACGGAAAATTGCATCGGCAAGCTGACCGCCGCCGACGGGGCTAGTCTCTTGAAGCATGCTAGGGCTTATTCTCCATTATTTATGCCTATTTCATTCGCGCTTGAGAAGAACCAAGAAAACGGTTGGGGAGGCGGATGGGAAAACGCGTTCACCTCTCAGACGAAGATGGCAGCGGAGGCGAGTCGAACGTTGGACGAGATTGCAGAGCAGTATTTTCGCGAACTTCTGTTGTCGCGGCTTCTCGGCGAGACAAACTTGTCATGACGACCGCAAAGAATTCGAAAGATATTGGAGGCATTCCTCCATATCGAATGTTAAGCGGTGCGGCCCTTGACATCACCCAAGTAGGCCGAATATGCCGTCGTGCATTCACTCCGATTGTATTTATGGCTGGGGAAACGAAGTCTGGCAAGACGACCCTCATCGCTAGTCTGCACGATGCCTTCCTTTTTGGTCCGCTCGGGGATTTTTGGTTCGCAGGCAGTGAAACACTCTATGCGTTCGAAGAGAGAGCGTTTGAGTCGCGGGCGAAGGCCAAAGGAATTGAGCCAAGGACTCCTCGAACGCGATATGAGAGCGGCCAAGAATACTTTCACCTGAGGCTTCAAGAGCGAAGAACAGGAAGGTATTTTGACATTCTCTTTGCTGACATGTCCGGAGAATTCTATGAGAGGTCATTGTATAGCAAGTCCGAGGTGGAGGAATTCAAGGACCTTTCCCGAGCACAGGTTCTTCTTATACTCCTTGACGGCGCTAAACTAGCAGACTCAACCACTCGACAGACAGTTCGTTCCAATGTCATGCAGTTCCTTCAACGGTGTAGAGAAGCGCGTTTATTAAGGGCCGAAACTAGACTTCAGATTCTGATTTCCAAGTGGGATCTAGTTCCGGAGAGTGAGCGTCAAAACTGTCTTAGATTCGCCCAGTCTAGGCTCACTGAGGCGTCGTTAGGACGGCAGGTTGAAGTCTTGCCTATTGCGTCCCGTCCGGGGATCGGGAAAAAGGATCAAAAGCTCTTCGGTGTGCGCGATCTATTTTCGGCATGGGTGAAGACAGTGCCACACTTCTTGGAAACAACGTCTGAAGGTCGGGCCGAATTAAGGAAGGCGGGCACAGCGTCCCTCAATGCCTTCAGGGAGAGAAATGGATGACCCCTTCCGTCGTGGTGCTAGGTCTCCCAGAAGCAGGCAAGTCAAGCTTCATTGCCGCGTTGAGTCACATACTGCAATTTCAAGAAGTCGCCACACTGCTGAGACTCGATCATCTCGCGGACGAGGATAAATACCTCTTCGAGATGCGATCCTTATGGCAGAATTGTCAGCCATTTGGCAGAACGGTAGGCGGGCCGGTTCACGCGATCACACTTCATCTCAGAAACGACCAAGATTTTAGAGGAGATGTGTTCTTCCCCGACGTAATTGGCGAGGAGTTTGAGGAGCAGTGGCGCGGGCGTGAGTGGAGCGTCGATTTCACGCGCGCGGTGTCTTCGGCTTCAGGTCTGCTGATATTCATAAATCCGCTCACACTCGAGAAGCCGTTGTCGAAGGTTGATATCGCCAACACCGAAATTGCACTCCTGGAGGTTACGGGGGGCGAGGAGGACCCGCAAGAGTCGACACTGACCGATTTCTCTGCAGAGGTAGTCCCACTCGTCGAAACTCCAGCGAACAATACTGGTGAAGCTATTGCGCGCGAGGTGGCGAATCAGGGAGCCGAAGATACGATTACCGTTAGCGACCCAACCCTTTGGAATCCGAGAGATGCCGATTCACAAGTCAAGCTAGTCGACCTACTTCAAGCCGTAGCTTCATTCAGCGATCAGAAGCGACGGACGCTCGGCGTTGTAGTCTCAGCATGGGATGTCGTGAGGAAGCAGTGGAAGGGACGGACTCCTACCAGCTGGTTTGAAAAAGAATGTCCTCTCATCTCGCAATATTTGTCGACAAACCCGGACGCGTTTTATTACAAGGTGTTCGGAGTAAGCGCTCAAGGCGGCAATCCGAAAGAGGATGCGCCAACGCTGAGGGCCTACGACTCGCAGTCCGAGCGGGTCCAAGTGGTCTATGACGATTACGAAGGTCATGATCTTACTCGTGTGCTCTTGTGGGCAATGGAACCTCAATGACTTCGGATTTCATAGAGCTAGACCAGACTCTTCATGGCTATGAGAACGGACATCGGTTGTTAGCGTCCTCTCTGCGACTTGACCCGCGCGATGAGCGAGCACTTTTGGCAATGAGTGACCTATCTGGGCCGAGCGCTAGCGAGAACTTTCTCGAATACCTGACCGGATACATGTTACCTAGTGGTAGCCACTATGCAATAGCCAAGACCTGGTACGCAAACGAGATGGAGCGTCCGGGGTGCGTGTGGACACATACTTTCTTAATCTCTATAAGCGCTATCGACAAACTCCATTCGCTCAAATCTATTCATAGACAATTCTTCCGGCCGAGGCTTCGCTCAGGGTATCGCTACAGCGAGAGGGTTCAGGTTCTGTCGAGTGAATACGGGCGCCCAGACTACGGGATCTTGGAAGTCAGAGATAGACAACCCGTGCTTTGTGCGATCGAAGCGCTCTACAGTTCGGATGAGGATCTAGTCTCTGTCGTCGCTGATTCTGGGACGGAATTTGAGGATCTAGCACTTCGCTTATGGTCTCAATTGTGGACCACGCTTAGGCCAGAGTTTTCATTCTGTACGGGTTCTTTGGCGAAACGTATCCTCATGGGCAAGCCGTTAGCGCTCCAGTTTGGTCCGGAGCGGGCCATGAAAGAGATGAGAACGCGGTCTTTTGAGGGATGCGATCGCGCTTCCTGGGTAGACGCAATCGTCTCCGATCTCGAGGGAGAAACGCCTCTAAGAACATTTTTATCTAAGAACGCTACCGGGCTGTCGCGGCGCTCGTCCGTGTCCAGGTTGACTCGTGTTTATGTTCTGCTTCGGCAAAAGAAAATATCCGAGGCCGTGCGGGTTGTCGTTAGTGATTACAGTGCGGAGGAAGTAGACGCATTGCGAGAAGTAATCTTAGACAAGGCGAGAGGAGTTCTCACGCCTATTGCATTGCTCAAGGAAATAATTGCGCCCGATGTCATCAGGGTCCTTAGACCTACTCCGGAAATCTTAGATGCTACGATTGCATTGGCTGTCCATCAGGACGAACCCGGTACTTTGGAGGCGATCAGCAAGTCCCTAACCAGTTTTGGATCCACAAATCGGCCGATTGCTATGTCTGCCCTCGCGGACAATGTGGATACGAATTCTATCGTGAGCATTGCGGAGTCGCATTCAGAATTGTTTGCGGCATTGATCGAAGAGAGGCCAGACCTGGCCTTTCTGCCGCAGCTCTGGAATTCCAATCTTTCTTTACTCGATAAACTCGAATTGTTCGATGCTCTGAGATTTAGGGGCGATGTTGATAAACAGCGTTTGTTCGAGGCAATTCTCAAGTCTCAAGACGCCGATCTGTGCTCCGAGCTCATTGAACATCTTTCTGAATCCGACCTTCCGGGGGTGCTCGATTGGTTGGAACAAAGCGACAAGACCACAGCACTGCGTCCTCAGTGGTTGCTTTTTCTCAGGCGATTCCAGGGCCAAGTGCTCACATGGGCCAACAATCGGCCTGCTTCAAAACAACTCATTCTGATACTTGCCAATGTGATTGATTTGCCGTCTTCGGCCTCGCTTCGGTTATCAGAGGAGACGATACTTGCGCTTTCTTCCGAAGGGCGTAGCTTCATCACCGAGCGCCACGAAGTCGCAGCATTTATTTACGTAACGACTACTACTGTTCGCAATCCGGGTGCAGCAAAGTGGTGTTTTAGCGCATTTGCTGTACTACACCAATCCATCGCGGAGTCGCGACTAAGCAACCGTGCGTGGCAACTTCTGGAGCACAATTTGAAACCCTTGCCCGAGGAGGAATGGAACGCCTGCGAAAAACTTAGGCGGTCTGTCCTCTTCTACTCCTATAAACACGGTTGGCCTACTGAGGAACTATGGCACATTGTCGCGTACAACTCCAATCTCTTTCATGATTTCTTGCGAACCGCAAGAGCCTACGATGAAGGGCGTGCATTTTTCGCTAAAGTTCGCGATGCCGGAGTGCGCGGAGAACTCCAGCTGACCAAGCAGCAGTTTAAGGAAATGAAGAAGCTTCTGCGATAAAGTGATAAAGTGGAGGCATCTTTTGTTTCAAAGTAGGAAAGCTCGGTGAAGTGGTGAAGTATGGTCGGTCTGGACTTTCTCTTCACCCTCTGACGCGGAAAATACGACCGAACCCCACGCCGCAGGTCTCCCGAATGGCCTCTGGAGTCAGGCGTCTGCCTTGGACAATTCGCGATGTGGTACGAATCGAATCAGTGACAGCGCCAAAGAGTGTTGCCGCTGCGCCTTCGACCGCGCGAACACTGGTGGCGTGCAACTAGTGCCGGATGTTCCTGACCTATTCCGCGCTTAAATGCTTAAATCATCGATTTTCGTTGCGAAAGTGTCGATCGTGTCATGGATGTAGAGAATGTCTTTCGGTCAAAACCCCGGCTGCTGTCTCTACACTCTACGCAATTTCATCCAATTTCACGGCTTTCGGTCACTAGTATCAGCCACACCCTCAGCTGCCAGCTCCTTCCGGCGGAGGCTCATTGTTGAATCGGTCAGCCTCCTTGACTTGAGATAACACACTGGCTTCGATCTCAGTGGGCGTAGCCTCGGCGGGCACAGCTAAGATATACGTGCGAGGTTTTCCGCCGATGGTGGTTCTTATGTCGAACCGAATATCGTTTCCACTCGTCGCCAGCCGATTAATCGCGCCGCCGACATTCTTGTGAACGGCTCTAAGTGCTTTCCAAGAGCGACTATTAAGGATCACCCACTTGTCCTCGTCAGTTAAGGCAGTGACTGGAGTCCTGTTTTGATTTCGAACGAAGCCCAATATTTCCTCAAGGACATCTCGATCCGTGCGAGGGGGTTGGGCGCTGGTTCCCTCAGTGGGTAACGTCTTGAGTTGTGAATCTAGTTTCGGCCACCAGACCTCAAACGCTTCTTCAATATGACCATCTGAAAGAGCGTCTTGGTCAAGCCCGCTATTCAATGTCTTGATCAGTTTGAGAACATCTCCCTTTACCACGCGCGTGGCCTGAAACTGCGCCAGTGGTCCCTTAACGTCCGTTGGTTCCAAGTCGATCAATAGCGGACAAACGTATGTTTTCTGGATCGTTTTCGAAAGTGCACCCGCCTCGAAGAGAATCCAATCAGAGTGCAGGTTGCCGGGCGTGAGGCAGATGATGCCGGCTTTCGCTGATTCTAGTCTGACTGCAATATCGGAACTCCATCGCGCACCTTTATCAATGTCGGCGGAAGATAGCCAAGGCTTAATAGCGTTGATGATCTTCGGCAGCCAAGTCCGCAGCGCTTCTGCTGCAGCCCCGCTCCTGGGTCCCGAGCAACTGATGAATATGTCCATGGTATCGCCGATTATGGCACAGTGTTAGTGCGCCAGCCAGGGACAGCAAACACGCTGGTCGACTGCTCGACTCGCTAGTTTTGTTGCCGTTCTGGTTGGAAAATCCGCGCAAAACCAACATTGCAGGTCTCTCGAATCGCCTCTGGAGTCAGACGTCTGCCTTGGACAATTCGCGATGCATCACGAATCGAATCAGTGACCGCGCCAAAGAGTGTTGCCGCTGCGCTTTCAACGGCACGAACGCTCTTCGCGTGCAACTCGTTCCGGATGTTCCTGGCCCATTCCGTGCTTAAATCATCGATCCTCGTTGCGAAAGTGTCGATCGTGTCATGCATGTAGAGAACGTCTTTGGCGCGCTCATCGCGATTGCGTCTCCGATGGATGAGCACTTTTTGTGCGAGGAAATTGACCGGATTTGCAATCTGCACTCCGGTTTCATTTGCGAACGGGAAACCATTGGCCGCTGATAGGGCAACGCTCCAAGGTGCCGCTAACAGGACTTCGATGTAACGCAGGTTTTGCGAAGAGACGCCGCCCACCTTCTGTGTTGCATTCTGTTTCCCCCTCCTACCCACGGCACAACCTACCAGCGGCGTAAGAAATTCCGCATAGAACTGAATGCCAGGATCGGTCAGGCGATAGTGGGCAGCGGGAGGTCGGTGATGTCCTAGAAACTCGGCTTCAAAGCCTTTCGCAGCGAGCCGCTGGTAAATTTGATCTCCGGCGACTCTCATTCCCCTCGGAAGAGCTACATCCGCATCAAGTGTTGCCAACGGTTCGTATTGCAGTGGTTGGGCTAAAGGATGCAATCGGTGTAGGCGGTGCGCCCAACCCCCAATGATGACCACCTGGTCTAGCCAGGGCGTCAAAGATTCCACGAGCCTCGCGAAGGACGCAAACTCGGGATTCGCATTCATGCATTTGCCTTATTGAGAATGTGGGGAAATACTTGCTTACGGAGAAAATCGGCTTGACCTTTCCCCCGTGCCGGATGGTTTGAAACATCAAGCCACACCTGCAAAATATCGGTGGCCGGCACACCATCGCGTTCTACTGCCGCGCGGAACACTGCCTCAGGATGTTTCGGCACCCTCACGAATACATCTGCCTGATGGTCTGCAACTTCAAGTGACAAGCCGAGTTCTCGGAGAACCTTCCTATCGAGCCGCTCTATATAGAGATGCGGCTGGGTTCCATGCACGAACTTGAAGCCCAAAGCTTCTGCAGCGGCAAATAGTGCAAGGCAGAGCCGGGGCTTCCGTCTGCGCAGCTGGTCAGTCTCAGAGTGTGGAGCACTGGATCGCATTCTACTTGCATAGGATCGAAGAGCGGCATGAAACGTATCCTTTTCGCCGCTTAAGATCCAACGGGCCGGAGTTTCATGCATATGGGAATGACTCGCTCTCAGCCATCGTTCCAGCAGTTCCTCGGTTCGGACTAGCCCGATCCCACCTGCTTCGTCGAGAAACCCTTCCTCGGAAAGCTGACGCACAAACCGGAACGCACTCATCGTGGAAACGCCCGCTGCGTCGGCGAGCTGAGAGACATTTTCATAATGTCCACGCGGAGCCGAGAGCAAGGAATCCGGGATGCTTCGTGATAAGAGAACTTTCAGCATCCACTGATTTAGGTCAGAGAATAGGTTGCCCGGCGAAACCTCTTTGGGAGGGCCTTCGATGACCCGCGACCTCTCCGCATTGAGAACTTCCAAGCCATGGCCCGCAAAACGGCGGAAGCCTCCGGCGTCAATGATCCCGACCCCGACATCGGGAGCATTACGCAAGGCGAAGTCTTTGACGTGTTC
>Ga0182018_10001848_pt1 | contig 22856 bp, 12 predicted proteins | sample 812P2MmetaG_FD_120490 | JGI IMG/M metagenome (GOLD analysis project Ga0182018, IMG submission 120490) | Permafrost microbial communities from Stordalen Mire, Sweden - 812P2M metaG | ecosystem: Environmental > Terrestrial > Soil > Wetlands > Permafrost | place: Sweden: Stordalen | collected...
GCCAACGGCCCTTCCGACCGCCGGAAGGAGTCAGCTTCTATGAGCAACTCCAGCGATTTGGGCTGGTGCGCTTATAAGGCTGGCAACCGTCAACTGCCTGTGCAAGCCTGCGGCAGTACGTTTCCAGGAGAGCCGGATGCCGGGAAATCCGCTTGTCCGGTTCGACGAGGGGAGAGTGGGTCGCACCGCAAGGTGTCGCCCTCTCTCCTACTCTACCGAGAAACAAAAGAAAGCCGCTATGACCGAGAACGCCATCGCCACGAAGATCGTGGACGCCGCTTTCCGCATTCACACCACGCTAGCGATGTGTGGTGCGCTTACATGTCGCCCCGGAAATCATAGAAGACACGAATGAGGTTGCCATCAAGATCGGCGGCCATAAACTCGCGCAGGTTCCACGGTTTGTCCTCGGGCTCGGAAACGATCTTCGCTTGCGCGGCCTTCCACTGTGCGAAGAGTTCGTCCACCTCAGCCTTGCTGTCGAGATTGAGCCAGAAAAGGATAGGGCCGATGTTGCCGTAGGACTCTCGGAAGGAGCGATTGGTGATAAACAGTCTGCAATTCCCCCTTGAGATGCCTGCAATGCCGCCCTGGTCGTCACCCCAATCGAAGGTGAAACCCAGCGTGTTGACATAGTAGGCTGCGGCTTTGTCGACGTTGGCCACGGGGATTTCCGGGACAGGAGCGGGGAACGTCATGGGGTTGTTGGGTTCATCGTAGCACGAGCACGCGGCGTGGACGGCCCAGGAATAAGAGAGTTGAGTCCAGGCCATAAGTCCGTTGATGGCTCGTGATTAACGGCGAAGGGTTTAGAATCCGGTTCCCGTCACGAAACCCAATTCCCACTAGCAGTCGTTCGCGGTGCTCCGCCTGCGGCCTCGCGTCTATCTTAGACTGGGGGCGTATCGTCCCCTACTCGGAAAAAGGACCCCCTCGCCCACCTCCATTCGCTCCTGGCAGGATTACTCCCCACAAGTCGGCTTCCCACCGGGAGTCTTGGATCAGCAGGATTTCTCCCGTGACACGCCGCTCCATGAAAGTGGAGATGCTCGACCGGTCATCCGCCACCTGGACGTGTCGTCGTTCCGGAAACTGCCCCACGCTCAAATAAGGAGCATAACGAGCTGAGGACGGCATACGGGATCAGCCAATCTCGGTCTGTTCGGCTTGAAGGAGCCGTGATAACCTGATAGCGAACTGATGGTGAAGGGGCGTATAGTGAGGGCACTGCTGCTTGCCGGGGTGGGTATGGCGTGTGCCTGCGCGCAGAACGGGACCGCCCCCATCGTCATCGACTATCCGGCCGACGGGTCGGTCTTTCCGCCCGACATGGCCGCCCCAACCTTCCTCTGGCGCGACCCCGCTCCGGGCGCCGTCTCCTGGCAGATCGACGTTGCGTTCGCCAATGGTTCCGCTGCCATCCGTGTGGCGGCCAAGGGCGAGCGGATGCAAATCGGCGAGATCGACCCTCGCTGCGTTTCGCCCACCAATCGGCCTCCCAGCCTGACGCCGCAGCAGGCCGACGCCCGCACCTGGTTACCCGATCCCGCCGCCTGGGCCGCGATCAAGAAGAATTCGGTTTCCGCCGCCGCCACTGTCACCATCAGCGGTTTCGCCGCCGGGAACGTCCGCCAGCCGGTATCGCGCGGGCACATGCTCCTGCACACGTCGCCGGACCCGGTCGGCGCGCCCATCTTCTATCGCGACGTGCCGCTCATGCCGTCGAAGAATGCGGCGGGCGTCATCAAACCCTTGGACTCCCGTGCCGTCCCCCTGATTGCGTGGCGCCTGCGCGACGTGGCGGAAACGCGCAGCCGTGTGCTGCTGGAAGACATGCATACTTGCGCCAATTGCCATTCCTTCTCCGGCGACGGCAAGACCATGGGGATGGACCTCGACGGTCCCGAAAACGACAAGAGCCTCTATACGCTGGTGCCCGTGCAACCGAAAATGACCATCCGCAACGAAGACGTGCTTTCGTGGACCGCGTTCCGCGGAGAATTGGGCACGCAACTTCGCGAAGGCTTCATGTCCCAGGTCTCACCGGATGGCCGCCGCGTGGTGACCACCATCAAACCACCCGGCACCGCGGGCACGCAGTTCTACTACGTCGCCAATTTTACGGACTACCGCTTCCTCCAGGTCTTTTATCCCACGCGCGGCATCCTGGTCTGGTATGACCGCGACGCCCGCAAACTCCAGCCGCTGCCCGGGGCCGACGACCCGCGCTACGTCGACACCAACGCCGTCTGGAGCCCCGACGGCAAGTACCTGGTGTTCGCGCGCGCCGAGGCGAAAGATCCGAACCCGGCCGGCGGCAAACTGGCCACTTACGCCAATGACCCGGTCGAAGTCCCCATTCAGTACGATCTCTATCGCATTCCCTTCAACGACGGCAAAGGCGGCAAGCCCGAGGCCATCGCCGGCGCCTCCCGCAACGGCATGAGCAACAGCTTCCCGAAGATCTCGCCCGACGGACGCTGGATCGTTTTCGTCCAGGCCCGCAACGGGCAGCTCATGCGCCCCGACAGCCAGCTTTACATCGTCCCCGCAGAGGGTGGGCAGGCCCGCCGCATGAGCTGCAATACGTCTTTGATGAACTCCTGGCACAGTTTCTCCCCCAACGGCCGCTGGCTGGTATTCTCCTCCAAGAGCCGCTCGCCGTATACCCAGATGTTTCTCACGCACATCGACGCGGAGGGGCGCGATTCCCCGGCCATCCTGATCGAGAACTCCACCGCCGCCAATCGCGCCGTCAACATCCCCGAGTTTGTGAACATCCCGCCACCCGGCATTGAGCGCATCGACGTTCCGGCGGGCGATTTCTACCGCCAGTTCGACGTGGCCGCCACCCTGGCGAAGAAAGGCGACTACCAGGCCGCCATCCGCGAGTGGACCAAAGCCCTCGCCATGGGTACGGACGATGCGCGCGCCCACAGCAACTTCGGCGCGAGCCTGGCGGGAGCGGGCCGCATGGAGGAAGCCATGGCGCAGTACCGGCAGGCGCTCGCCGCCATGCCCAACTACCCCGAGGCGCACAACAATCTGGGGAACGCGTTGGCCGCCGCCGGCAAGCTGGACGAAGCCATCGCGCATTACCGGCAGGCGCTGCAGGGTGACCCCGGCTCGGCCGAAGCCCACAACAACCTGGGAACCGCCCTGACCAAACAAGGGCACTTGTCCGAAGCCATCGGACACTTCGAGGCGGCGCTTGAGACCCGCCCGGATTACGCCGAGGCGCACAATAATCTGGCCATCGCCTTGGCAGCGGCAAACCGGCTCGACGAAGCCATCGACCAGTATCGCCAAGCCATCGAGAGCGATCCCGCGTACCCCGACGCCCACAACAACCTCGGCGCGGCGCTGGCGCGGCAGGGCAAGCTGGACGAAGCCATCGCGCATTTCCGCAAAGCGCTCGAATTGAACCCCGGCAGCGCCCGGGGGGAGGCCAACTCTGGCCGCGCGCTGCTGGCTCAGGGCAAGTTCGACGAGGCCATCCCGCATCTGGAGAAGGCCCTCTCCGCCGGTCCGGAAACGGCCGGCCTCCACAACGATCTGGGGATGGCCTTGGCCGAGAAAAGCCGGCTGAACGAAGCCATTCCGCACTTTGAAAAGGCCGTGGCGCTGGACCCCGCCAATGCCGATGCGCAGGCCAATCTGGGACGCGCCTACGCCGACGGACAGCGGTTTGATCAAGCCATCCCGCATTTTGAGAAAGCGTTGGAGCGGAATCCCGGCTCGGCGGAACTGCACAGCCAGCTTGGGCTTGCGCTGGTTAACCGGGACCGCGTCGCCGAAGCCATTCCCCATCTGGAACGGGCGCTCGAGATCTCTCCCGGCCTGGTGGAGGCGCGCTACCATTTGGGCACGGCGCTAATGATGAATGGCCAGAGAGCGCAAGCGCTGGTGGAGTGGCGGCAGGCGTTGCGCCAAGCCCCGGACGATCTCCGGGTGCTCAACGACCTCGCCTGGGTGCTGGCTACCTGCGCCGACGCCTCCCTGCGAAACGGGACCGAGGCCGTCGCCCTCGGCGAACATGCCGTCGAGCTCACCGCGGGACGCGAACCGGCGCCGCTCGCCACCCTGGCCGCTGCCTACGCCGAAACCGGTCGTTTCGACAAGGCGGTGGAATTGGAGAATCGGGCAACCGAACTCGCCACTCAGCAGGGAAACGCGCCCTTAGCCGCCACCCTGCGGAGCAGGTTGACACAGCTACTCGCGAAGACCCCGATCCGGCAAGTTCCGTAACATTCGTCAATTTGGTTTTGGAAGCAATGCAACCGAACTCGCCACTCAGCAGGGAAACGCGCCCTTAGCCGCCACCCTGCGGAGCAGGTTGACGCAGCTACTCGCGAAGACCCCGATCCGGCAGTAAAACCAGTAGCATTCGACAATCAATTCCGGCAGCAATCTACCATATTCGGGAGATTCGCTCGGAAAACCTCTCCGCATTTCCGGAGATTCGCGCGGCAAGCCTTTCCAACCCGGTTGCGACCCGGAAAACGCAAAAGTAACCGTTACCGGCCCGAATATTCGCCGTGACCCTGCCTAGTCGAATTGGGTGTCGCGTCAACACATAAGCGCTTGTAAACAAGCGGCAAACATCTCAGTCGGCTGAAGTGCGCTAAGCCCATTTCCGGACACTGGTAGTGTAAATCGAACCGCTTTACACGTACGGTGCCAGGAGTTATACTCACTCCGAAACTCCGAATCCGCGTTCGGCAGAGTCCTCGGGTCGCCGTGGCGGTTCGGGTATTTTACGGCAGTTTTAGGGGAGATTGATGAAAGTGAAAAATTATACTTGTGTTGTACTCGCGCTGCTGTTCTGCTGCGCGACCATGTTAGGACAAACAGTCACGAGTTCCATGGTGGGTTCGGTGGTCGATCCGGCGGACGCCGTGGTCAGCGGCGCACCCGTGACGCTGACCAGTGCCGACACCGGCGCGGTTCGCACTGCGACCACGGACAGCCTCGGCTCATACCGCTTCGTCGAACTCGAGCCAGGCACCTACAATGTGACGGTGAAAGCGGCCGGGTTCAAGACGTTAACGCAGATGGGCATCCTGGTAGTTGCCCAGGAAGTTCACAACGCCGGCAAGATGGTTCTCGCAATCGGCAACTTAACCGACTCGGTAACCGTCTCGGCCGAAGCTGCGCAAGTGCAATTGAATAGCGGCGAGAAGTCGCAACTGGTGGACTCCAAGGACTTGGAAGATCTCACCTTGAAGGGCCGCGATCTGTTCGGCTATATGCGGCTGGTTCCCGGAGTGATTGACACCGCTGCCAGCCGCGACGTAACCAGCCACGGCGCCATCAGCGGCATCAATATCAACGGAGCCACGTCGGCGCTCAACTTCACAGTGGACGGCGTCACCGACATGGATACCGGGTCGAACACTTCGCTTCAATACGAGCCGAACCTCGACGCGATTCAGGAGATGCAGGTTCTGACTTCGAACTATGCCGCCGAATTCGGGCGCAACTCGGGCGGAACGATCACCGTGGTGACCAAGAGCGGAACCCAAGACTTCCACGGCTCGGCCGCGTGGAACCACCGGCACGAGGAATTCAACGCCGATACGTGGGTCAACGACCACACCATCAAGAACGGCGCCGCTACTCCGCGCGTGCCTTACCGGTATAACATCTTTACCTACAGCTTTGGCGGTCCCGTGTATATTCCGAAGCATTTCAACACGGACAAGAAGAAACTCTTCTTCTTCGTATCCCAAGAGTGGGTCAAGCAATTCGTAACCGGCGGCCAGGAGTTTCAGTACACCCCCACGGCGCTGGAGCGGACGGGCGATTTCTCGCAGAGTTTGAACAACAACGGAACCCTGATCAAGATCCTCGATCCGGCCAACAACAACGTACAGTTCCCGGGCAACGTAATCCCCGCATCGCGGATCAATCCGGTGGGCCTGAATGTGCTCAACTTCTACCCGTTGCCAAACTATAGTCCGAGCTTGGCCGCGCAGTTGAACGTGGTGAACTACACCGAGCAGGGCAGCGCCACGCACCCGCGGCGCAACGACGTGATCCGCGCCGATTACAACTTCACGTCGAAGCTCAGCGGCTTCTTCCGCTACATCAACGATTACGACACCTCGAACATCCTGTACGATGGGGTCCAGTTCAGTTCGGATGTCGGGGGCGTTCTCGGCCAACAGGGAATTTCGCCCATCGTCCATCCCAACGGGGGACATGGCTACGCGACGACCCTTACTTACACCATCTCGCCGACCATGGTCAACGAATTCACCTACGCCTCGGATTGGGATCAGTACACCTACACATCGCTCGATAACTATAAGAGCGAAGACCGCTCGCTGATTCCGGGCCTGCCCGAGTTGTTTCCTCCGCCCACGGCGAACACCCAGGGTCAGGTCGCATCGCCGCTCAATGGTTACCAGAACCTGCTGCCGACCATCAGCTTTGGCGGCACGCCCAGCAACGCGATGTCCTATTCGCGTGTCGGCTCGTTGGCGGGAGCGGACTATACCATTAACCCAACCTGGTACTGGCAGGACAACTTCAGCAAGGTGGTGGACCGTCACTCGTTCAAGGCGGGCGTCTACCTGGAATACAACACCAAGTGGCAGCCGGCCCAGAGAAACTTACTCGGGGGCCTTCAGTTTTGCCTCCTCCACTTCAAACCCGTTGCTCAACACCAATGACGGCGAGGTGAATGCCCTGCTCGGCAATGTCAGCAGCTATAGCCAGTACAACAACAGCACGACGTTTAACGTCACCTACTGGAACGCGGAATTTTATCTGCAGGACAACTGGAAAGTGACCCGCAGGCTGACGCTCGATATCGGGGTGCGATTCTATCACCAGACGCCTCAGGAAGACCACAACAACACATTTGTCAACTTCAATCCGTCACTCTATTCCAAGGCGGCCATGCCGCGGATTTACGTTCCGGCCTGCACCAATGGGGTCACATGTACTTCCAGCACGGGTCTGGTGGCGAAGGATCCCGCTACCGGCGCGACCGCCAGCAGCGGATTCATCGGCGACTTTGTTCCGAACACGGGCGATCCCACGTCGGGACTGCAAGTCCTCGGCGTCAACGGCGTACCGCTGGCTCCCTACCATCTGGCCCCGCTGGCGGTGGGACCGCGTTTGGGCTTTGCCTACGACTTATTTGGCAATGGCACCACGGCGCTCCGCGGCGGCGCGGGAATGTTCTACAACCGGCTGGACGGAAATCAATATTACGGGCTTTCCGGACAGGCGCCGACAACCTATCAGCAGACGGTCAATAACGTCACCTTCGCGCAAATCTCGACGATTGACGGGGGCGCTCCACCGAGCTTGAGCAGTTTGAGCATCGCACCTATTTCCCCCACTGCCTACCCTAAGAATGTTCCGTGGGACAAGGTCATCAACGCCAGTATTGACATTCAGCATACTTTCGGCAGCAACATCGTGGCCTCTATCGGCTACAACATGAACTACAGCTTCGACCAGCACCTCACCTACGATGCGAACCCCATTCCCATCGGAACGGGCTGGCCGTTCACGGCGTCGAACCTGAACCCGACCACCACCGGTAGCACCAGCGCCGACGTCGGCTCTATTTTCGAGCGGACCGCCTTCCCGGGGTACGGCTCGATCACCGAGAATGCGTTTTGGGGGCACGCCAATTACAATGCTCTGACCACTACCTTGCAGAAGCGCTACTCACACGGATTGGTCCTCGGCGTGGCGTATACGTTCTCCAGAGCCATGGGCCTAACCAGTTACACCCCCGGCATCCCCAACAACGAGGAATGGAATTACGGGCGGCTGAGTACCGACCGGCGCTCCAACCTCCAGTTCAACTACTCCTACGATCTGCCCAACCTCGGCAAGAAGCTCGGCGTCAAACCCTTGGGGCTGGTGACCGATCACTGGGTCTTCTCCGGGATCTTTTCCATTATTAGCGGCTCGCCGTTTAATCCGGGTTGCAGCCTCACATCGGGCGCGGCCGGCGTGAGCGGCGGTTATACCGGCACTCCGGACATCGGTCAGCGGTGCGAAGTAATCGGCAATCCGCTGGCCAATATTCCCGCGGGTACTTACTTCAATCCGAACGCGTATGCCATGGCCGCGCTGGCTACCGGCCCGGACAATTCGCTGGTCGGGCCGCCCGCTCTGGGCAATCAGGGCGGCGGCGCCGGAGCTCTGACGTATCCGCACGTCACCAACCTCGACTTGACGTTGACTAAGAACATCCCGTTAGGCAGCGAAAAGCGCCTCCTGAAGCTTCAGGCTCAGGCGTACAACGCGCTCAACCACCCGGAGTTCAACGGCATGAATACCGGCATTCAGTTCAATCCCACTACCAACGCCGTGTCCAACGCCACGGCCGTTGGCCTCCCAACGGGCACACTGCCGGCCCGTGTGATGGCGTTCTCAGCCCGGTTCCAATTCTAAGGGAACCGGCAATTTGATCCACCCGCGGGCGCGGGGAACTTCGGTTCACCCGCGCCCGTTTCCTTTCTTGCCGAACTCAACCCCGGCGCTCACGATTCGAGTTGGCCGCCGAACCCGATCGCAAACGGAGCTTTCACGCACCCGAACCACCGTCCGCGGCGGCGCCGAGCCGGGTCCGATTCAGTTTCCCGCACCGTGCGTGTGCTTCCTGCTCCCAGCGCTCGACCGCAATGCTCGCGCAACCAATGGCAGGCCATCCCGGCGAGTTCCAAGCCCCGCCGTCCCTTCGGAGGCGCGCCTGCTTCTCCGCGTAGTGCGCATAACATCCGCACCGCTCGCAGCCGGCGCGGCGCCATGCAGGGGCGGGAATAGGACAAAGCCTGGAAGTGAACTTCCCATGGGCGCGATTTTGCGAGTACGCGCGCGTATTCCGGCGCTCCGCTCCTTGATGTTTCCCCGGACCCTTGTGCGAAATCGCGCATGGCGGTATCGTGTCGTCGATATGAAACTTCGGTACGTGCTGCCCTGCGCGGTTGCGATGCTCGGTTTCAGCATGGCGGATGCCCAGTCCGTTTCCACTTCGTTCCTTCCGCATCTCGAAAAGCGCGGCAAAGCCACCCAGTTGATCGTGGACGGCCGCCCATTCCTGATCCTGGCCGGCGAGTTGACCAACTCGGCCTCTTCCAGCATGGAGTACATGGAGCCGTACTGGCCGAAACTGGCGGCGGCTAACATGAACACAGTGCTGGCCGCGGTCACGTGGGAACTGGTGGAACCCGAACCGGGCAGATTCGACTTTGCACTGGTGGACGGCGCGATCCGCGAGGCCCGCAGGAACCACTTGCACCTGATCTTCCTTTGGTTCGGAAGCTGGAAGAACGGTGAGTCCACCTATACGCCGCTCTGGGTAAAGAAGAATCGGAAACAATATCCGCTGTTTCTGACGGAGAGCGGGCAGTCGATTACTTACCTTTCGGTCTTCAAAGAGGCCAACTGGAACGCGGACGCGAAAGCTTTTGCCGCGCTTCTGCGGCACATCCGCGAAGTGGATGGGGAAGCGCACACCGTGATCATGATGCAGGTGGAAAACGAGGTAGGTTGCCCGGGAGCTACCCGCGACCAAGCGCCGGAGGCCAAGGCCGCGTTCAACGCTTCCGTGCCCAAGCAACTCATGGACTACATGGCGAAAAACAAGGAGAACCTGGTCTCCGAGTTCCGCCAGTATTGGGAAGCCGCCGGTGGCAAAACGTCGGGAACATGGGGGGAGGTTTTCGGTAACCAGCCCATGACCAACGAGATTTTCATGGCCTGGCACTACGCCCGGTACGTGGACAAGGTGGCGCAAGCCGGAAAGGCCGAGTATCCGCTGCCGATGTTCGTCAATGTGGACCTGGGCCAGGCCATCGGCGAGTACTCAAGCGGCGGAGCGCTGCCCATCCAGTTGAATGTGTGGCAGCAGGGCGCGCCAGGCATCGATATTATCGCGCCCGATATCTATCTGCCGAACTTTGCGGAATGGTGCGCGCGCTATGACCGTTCCGGGAATCCGCTATGGATTCCGGAAACCCGTGGTGACGCCGCGAACGCGTTCTACGCGATCGCGAACCACGCCGCGATGGGGATTTCGCCCTTCGGCATCGAACGGCAGGCGGACGCGGCGACGCCTTTGGCACAGGCGTACGGACTGCTGGCACAAGCGGCCCCGCTGATTCTGGAGGCGCAAGCCAAAGGCGCCATCAAAGCCGTCACTCTGAACGCCCAGCACACCGAGGAGACGGTGCAACTGGGCAACTACACGCTGGCATTCTCGATGGCGAGGACGCGGCAGCCGGCGTCGGCGCCCCCGGCTGGCGGCAATGCGCAGACATCCTCATACGCCATCGTGATTTCCACCGGACCCGACGATTACGTGATCCTGGGCAGCGGCCTGCAAGCCACGTTCAACGGGCCGGGGCCTTCGGCCGCCGCGGTGGCGACGCTGGAAGAAGGCACGTACGTGGAGGGACGCTGGGTTCCGGGGCGCCGCCTCAACGGCGACGATATCATGTTGAACTACGATGCCCCGAACAAGGCCATCCGGAACGAGTCCGGGCAGGGTTTTCGCCTGGCGGGCGGTGCTCCCAAAGCGATTCACTTGCAGGTTTACGGCTATTGACGCCGAAAGGAATCCATCCTATGAAGAAGCGACAGACGCTCCGATTGATCGTCCCGACGATGGCCGTTGCCGCCCTGTGTGCGGTCACGCCTCCGCGGAGGCAGGATGCCAAACCCGAAGCGGCGGTGAAACCCAACTTCCCCGGCATCTTGCCCGGCAAAGGCCTGGCGCAGCACGATTTCTTCTACGCCGGAGAGGCCAAGACGCAGGACATGTACATCGTGCGGAACGGCAAGGTGGTGTGGGAGTTTCACGATCCCGCGGGAAAGGGCGAGATCAGCGATGCCGTGCTGCTCTCGAACGGCAACGTCCTCTTCGCGCACCAATTCGGCGTCACCCTGATCGACCGCGAGAAGAAGGTGCTCTGGCACTATGACGCTCCGCCCGGAACCGAAGTGCATACCGCGCAGCCGATCGGCCAGGACCGCGTGCTCTACGTGCAAAACGGCGACCCCGCCAAGGTGGTGGTCGCGAATATCGCGACCGGCAAGAACGAGCGCGAGTTTGTGGTGCCGGTCAAGAATCCGAAAAGCGTACACGGCCAATTCCGGCATGTCCGGCTCACCGGCGCCGGCACATTGCTGGTGGCCCACATGGACATGAACAAAGTGGTCGAGTACGATTCCACCGGCAAGAAACTCTGGTCGAACACGCCGGGGACCGCTACCTGGTCGGCGGAGCGTTTGAAGAACGGCAACACCCTCATCGCGGGAGCGAGACTGGTCCGCGAGGTGAATCCCGCCGGCGCCACCGTCTGGGAGTTTACGCCGGCCGACGTACCGGACTATCTGTTCAACTCGATGCAAATCGCGAAGCGGTTGCCCAATGGGAACACGCTCGTCAATACCTGGTTCAATCAGTGGAATGGGCCGGCCGATCCCGCCACGGCACCGGTTCAGGCGCTGGAAGTGACGCCGGACAAGAAAATCGTCTGGGTGTTGCGCGCGTGGGGAAGCCCCGTGGATCTCGGGCCCTCGACTACGATTCAATTGCTCGACCGGCCGGGCGCTCCCGAAGCGGTGCATTTCGGAGATCTGAAATAACGGCTGCCATGGGTCGTCCGGGGCCCATCTTCGAGTGCGCGCGCCGCTTGCCGCTGGCCGGCGGAAGTCACAGGGACCGCTCCGTGGAGCAAACTTTGCAGGTATGCGGTCCTTTGAGATAAATAGCTCTCATTGGTCTATTTAGAGTTACAATCGATGCTGTCCGGAGTGAAAACGGAAGTCCTGCTTTAGGCTTCGTCGAAGGAGGAATCGACATGAGAGAAATCACCGCGCGGTTGGGCGCTTTATACCTCGCGATGGGACTCGCCCTGGCCCAGACGCCCGCCCCAAACCAATATCGGTATCCATTTCAGAATCCCAAGCTCCCGATTGAGGAAAGGGTCACCAACATCATCTCCTTGTTAACCCCGGAGGAGAAGGTCGACGTCCTCGGCGCCAATTACTACCTGGGCAGAACCCCTCCCACTTTAAACCGCCTGGGGATAAAAGGCTACAACCAGACCGAGGGTTTGCACGGGCTGTCGCGTGGCCGGGCCGATAGCCCCAATGCCACCAAGACCACGACGTTCATACAGTCCATCGGTCTCGGGGAGACCTGGGACCCGGAGATTCTGCGGAAGGCCGCCGCAATTGAAGGCTACGAAGCGCGCTGGCTCAACCAAACCGCGAAATACAGCCGCGGCGGATCGCAGTCCCTGGTTATACGCGCGCCGAACGCGGACCTCGGCCGGGACATCCGCTGGGGCAGAAACGAAGAGTGCTACGGCGAGGATGCTTTCCTGAACGGCACGCTCGCGGCCGCGTTCGTGCGAGGGCTCCAGGGCAACGACCCGAAGTACTGGCAGACCGCCGCGCTGTTGAAACACTTCCTGGCCAACAGCAACGAGAACGGCCGGATGAGAACTTCCTCCGACTTTGACGAACGGCTCTTGCGCGAGTATTACTCCGTGCCCTTCCGCATGGGCGTCGAGGCGGGGGCACGCTCCTACATGGCCGCTTACAACGCCATGAACGGCATTCCCATGACCGCCCAGCCGATCCTGAAGGACATCACCATTGCAGAGTGGGGCGTGGACGGCATCATCGTCACCGACGCGGGCGCGCTTGACGGCATGGTGAGAGGTCACAAGTACTTTCCCGATTTGCCGACGGCCGCGGCGGGCGCCGTCAAGGCGGGTATCAACCAGTTCCTCGACAGCATCTACAAGGACGCCATCACACAAGCCCTCCGGCAGAACCTGATCACCATGGCAGAAATCGAGGAGGTCATGCGAGGCAGCTTCCGGACGATGATCAAACTGGGACTCCTCGACCCTCCCGAAATGGTTCCCTACACCACAATCAAAGACGGCCCCGAACCCTGGACGAGGGACGAGAACAAACTGCTGGTCCGCCAGGTGACGCAAGAAGCGGTGGTGCTCCTGAAGAACCAGAACAACCTGCTGCCATTGGACAAGGCCAAGCTGAAGTCGATCGCGGTGGTCGGCCAGCGGTCCAACGACGTCGCCTGGGACTGGTATAGCGGCGCGTTCCCCTATACCGTCACTCCGCTCGATGGAATCAAGAATAAGGCTGGCTCCGGCGTCAAGGTGAACTTCGCCCTCACTAACGACAACAACGCGGCGGTGGAAGCGGCCAAGGCTTCCGACGTCGCCATCGTGGTGATCGGCAACCACCCTACCTGCGATGCCGGCTGGGCCAAGTGCGAACCTCTCAGCGACGGCAAGGAAAGCATCGACCGCCGGTCCATCGACCTGCAGCCCGCGCAAGAGCAGTTGATCAAGGACGTCTTCCAGGCCAATCCGCGGACCATCGTGGTGCTCAAGGCCAGTTTTCCGTTCGCCATCAATTGGGCCCAGGAGAATGCGCCGGCCATCGTTCACATGGCCCACAACAGCCAGGAGGAAGGTAACGCGCTGGCCGACGTTTTGTTCGGCGACTATAACCCATCCGGCCGGCTGGTGCAAACCTGGGTGAAGTCCGAAAAAGATCTGCCGGAGATGATGGACTATAACATCCGCCACGGCCGCACCTACATGTATTTCAAGGGCGAGCCGCTGTATCCGTTCGGATATGGGCTGAGTTACACCACCTTCGCTTACTCCAACCTGCGCACCAGTACGGCGCGCCTGGCCAAAGACGGCCAAGTCACCATCAGCGTCAACGTCCGCAATACGGGCAAGCGCGATGGCCAGGAGGTGGTCCAGTTGTACGTGAAGCACCTGGGCTCCAAGGTGGAGCGGCCGATCAAGGAACTCAAGGGCTTCCAGCGCATCGCCCTGAAGGCCGGCGAGACGAAGACCGTCCGGATCGCGCTGCCTGCAAAGGACCTGGCCTATTGGGACGCGACCAAGAAACAGTGGGTGGTGGAGGACGAGAAGGTCAACCTGATGCTGGGCGGCTCCTCGGCTGACGTCAAGGTGCAGCAGACGATCGTCGTGGGATCGTAGCTCCGGGAAAGATCGAGCGGTCCAAGTCATCGTGAGCGATCGCAACGAATCCATCACGCGGCGGAACCTTCCGGGACGCGCGCCAGGACCGCGGTTCCGGAGCGCGTCTGGGAGCGCCGCTTCGAAGCGCTGAAACAGATGGGCTGCAATGCCATCCGCGCGAGGCTTACCAATTGAGAGTCTGAGATCTACAATAGAGTTTCCGGCTGAAAGGATTTCGTTCGATATGACTACTGTGTTTCGTACCTTCGCGGCCCTCCTGGCGGCCTGCAGCGTTGCCATCACGCTGCATGCGCAGGTCAAGGAGCAGCCCATCCCGCGGGTAATCGAGAAAGACGGCCGTTACGCACTGATGGTAGACGGCGCGCCTTTCCTGATGCTGGGCGCCCAGGCGCATAATTCCAGCGGCTGGCCGGCCATGCTGCCGAAAGTGTGGCCGGCGATCGAAAACCTCCACGCCAACACGTTGGAGATACCGATTTACTGGGAACAGTTCGAACCGAAGCAGGGACAGTTCGACTACACGGTAATCGATACCATCGTCACCCAGGCGCGCGAGCACCGCGTCCGGCTGGACCTGCTCTGGTTCGGCACCTGGAAAAACGGCAGCCAGCACTACATGCCCGAGTGGATGAAGGCGGACCCGGAGCGCTATTTCCACCTGATCGACAAGAACGGACGTCCGGCGGATTCGCCATCGCCGTTCTGCACCGCGTCCCAGGAGTTGGACATCCGCGCGTTCACGGCATTCATGCGCCACCTCAAGGCGTTCGACCCGCAGCGCACCGTAATCATTGTGCAGGTGGAGAACGAGTCCGGCACTTGGGGATCGGTCCGCGACTACTCCCCGGCCGCTCAGAAGCTCTTCGAAGGCCCCGTCCCGCCGGATGTACTGAAGGCGATGGGCAAGCAGGGAGGCGCTTCCGCCACCTGGCAGGAAGCCTTCGGTCCCGAAGCGGAAGTAAACTTCCACGCCTGGGCTGTGGCCACTTACGTGGGGAAAGTCGCCGCTGCCGGGAAGGCGGTCTACCCGCTGCCGCTGTATGCCAACGCCGCGCTGCGCGACCCCATCAAGCCGGGCGCTCCCGGCAGCTACGAAGCCGGCGGTCCCACCGACAATGTGATTCCCATCTGGAAGGCCGCGGCGCCGGCCATCGATATCGTCTCGCCCGACATTTACATGAACGACCCCGCGCAATATCTGAAGGTGTTGGAACTCTATCACCGGGACGACAACGCCCTATTCATTCCGGAGACCAGCGGCGGCGCCTCGGTTGCCAGGTTCTTCTTCTCCGCCCTCGGCCTGCAGGCGATCGGCTTCTCTCCCTTCGGTCTGGACTACAGCAACACCCCCTCCGTCCCGGCCGCCGCTCCAGCCGCTCCAGCGGGTGGCCCCGCTCCGCAGGATCAATTCGCCCCCACGGCGCAGAACTACAAGCTGATCGCCCCGATGATGCGGGTGATCGCCAGCCTCAACTTCGCAGGCAAGCTCCAGGCCGTCGCGGAAGAGACCGGCAAGCCCACGAATACCCTCGCCTTCGGGCCTTGGAACGCGACGGTCTCCTACGGAGCGGGGCGCAACAATCGCGCACCAACGGGTAATCCGGAGCCAACGGGACGGGCCCTGGTGGCTCAGCTTGGGGACAACCAGTTCCTGGTGGCCGGGTACTCATGCAGGGTCGATTTCCGGCCTGCCGCCGCGGACAAGCGCCGCCAATTCATTCGCGTCGACGAGAGGACTTACGAAAACGGGGTCTTCAAGTTTCTGCGCATTCTGAACGGCGACGAGACCGACAACGGGCTCAACCTCCGCGCCGAACCGATCGCGTTGCGCGTCTCTCTGGGCGTTTATTGACCGGGCAAGTGGCGGCGACACCGTTACCGGAGTGCCGGCTGGTTGGTTTCTTGCTTGCGCGCGCGGCTCGGTAACGCCGCGCCGATTCCACGGGACTGGTTACTGAAGCCGCGACCGTTACGCCCCGGAAATCCGCTGCCGCGGCCCTATCTTTCGCACGGCGTTCTTGAGTGGTACAGTTGACCGGGATGAGCGAATTTCCTCGAAGAACGTTCCTGACGTCCACTGTGGGCGCTGCCCTCGCAGGCGCAATCGGCCCGGCGGAGGCCCAACCGCCGCCGGTTCCCATCATCGACTGCCACATCCATTTGTTCGATCAAACCAGGCCGCAAGGCGTTCCCTATTCGGGCGGCGGCATCAACAAGCTGCCTGCTTTGCCGGCACGGTATCGCAAGCTGGCAGCACCGCTGGGGATCGTGGGAGCCATTGAGGTGGAAGCCAGCCCGTGGATCGAAGATAATTTGTGGGTGTTGGAAATTGAAGAGAACGACCCGGCGATGCTCGGCACGATCGGCAATCTTCAGCCCGACAAACCGGAGTTTCCGGAGTACCTGGAGCGTTATCACAAGAACGGGCTGTTCCTGGGGATCCGGTATGGGAATATTTGGGGCTACAGCCTGGTGAATCAGGTGAATAATCCAGCCTTCACCGACTCGCTCAAGTTGGTGCAACAGGCCGATCTGGCGATGGACACCGCGAACCCCCAGCCGGATCTTATCGAGGCGGTCATCCGGGTCAACGACAAGGTGCCGGGTTTGCGGATCGTCGTCGATCACCTCCCCTCGATGATGTGGAGGCTGGACGCGGGCGAGCGCCCGGCCGTCGAAAGGAACCTGCGCGAATTAGCGAAGCGGCCCTCGGTGTACGTCAAGATTTCGGCAATCATGCGCGTCGTGGATGGCAAGGCTTCCACCGATCCGGCACTCTACAAGCCGCTTCTCGATCACCTCTTCGATATCTTCGGCGAGGACAAGTTGATTTTCGGAAGCGATTGGCCGAATGAGGCGGCGGTAGACAATCTGCCCGCGATTGTTCAAATCGTCCGCGATTACTTCAGCATCAAAGGCCGGCCCGCCGCCGAGAAATACTTTTGGAAGAATTCACTGGCGGCATACAAATGGAAACGGCGCGATCCCAGCCAGCCTCGCTGAGTTGCACCGTTTCGTAAGTGCGGTAACGTGTGCCAGAATCCGTTAGTGAGATCTGAAACCTCGTACTTAGCTATAACTATACAGAGCGTCATAAGTCATAAGTAATCGCGATAATCCGCGTCGGGCCTGGTCATGCGCAATTATTTATGACGCTCTGCATAGCCAAAAGAGTCTCACTCCTCAACCAGCCGAACAACTCCCACAATACCCGGGGACGGCGGCGGGGCGGCGGCGCCGCGGCCGGACGCGGGTTGCGCTCCGCCGTTCGGACCGCCGCGGCCGGCCGGCAGCGTTTGCACTTCGATCTCGATCCGGTTGGCGCCGGCAATCATGGCTTCGGTAACATCCCAGCGGTACGGCTGCCAGGCGCGCGCTCCGAGATCCTTGCCATTGACGCGGAGGCGCGCGTAGTCGTGAACGTCGGCGCATTCCAAATAAATTCTCTTGCCCGCCGGCTTGGAGGCGAGACTGACCTGCTTCTGAAACTGCGTAGCCGGCGTATCGACGGGAAATTCCGCGATGGTGTCCCCGCCGGCGAAGGAAGGCTCAGGCGCGGCGGCCGCCAGCGGGGCTGCGCCGATGACCACAATCTTCGCTTCGTAGGGTGCGAGCGCCAGCGAAAAGCGGAGCGAGTCCGTGCCCGCGGTAGCGCCCGTCATGAAGTGAATCTCGCCGGTGCCCGCGTCCCAGACTTGCGCTTGCCCGCGGCCGGAGACTGAAACTGTGCGCGATTGCGGTTTGTCGCTTTCATTGAAGAAGAAGTACAGGTCGGCGTCGCGCCAGGCACGATGGGTATACTTCAGCGCGGGACACGGGCTATCGAGCGCCACATCGGGTTTCGGCAGCGCCGCCACCACGCGCGCGGTAATATCGCCGGCCGGATCGAGCAGCGTGGCGAAACTCAGGTCGGGCTTCGCGGTGGCATGCAAAAACGTCTGGTCGACCACGATCGAGGGCGCGACGCCGATGAACAGCACCTTGCCGCCCTGCGCGGCAAAAGCCTTCAACCGATCGAGCCCCACGCGCGAGACGACGGTGGACGATGGAACGATCACCGCGCGGTAGACTTGTCCGCTCAGATTGCGGAACGCGCCGTTCTCCAGGGTTGCGACGGCGCCGAGCGACTGCTCGTCGAAGTAGTCGAAATCGATCTGGTGCTCCAGCAATTGCTTGCTCAGTTTGGTGGTGCTGCGATCCGCCTCTTCGTCGCCCATCCACATGCTGCTGGCCGGATGGTAGAGGGCCACCTGCGCGGCGGGCCGGCCAATCGCCATCAAATAAGACGCGCGGTTGGCGTACCAGGCCAGCATGGCGGCTTGCGGCGGCGCGTCCAAGGTGCTTCCCCCGGTGCGGATGGCGGGGATGCGGATCTGCGGTGCATTGACGCCGCGCACGAACTGGTAGTCCAGTTGGAACTTGCCGTCCACGCCGGTGCCGCCGCCCTCTTCCGACCACACGCGCGGCCGCCCGAACAGGTGGGCGGCGGAGGAAGCCAGCTTAGGGAAGTTATTGTTGATGGAGTAAGTGTTGTCTTCGCGATTCACGGCGCTGGGAACGAGCTGACTCAGGTTATCGATGCCGGGAATCTGCACATGGCGCATGTCGCGGAAGAAATCGCCTTCGTTGCGGATGAGATCCTCGCCGCGCGACAGGTTGAGCATCAACTCCTCGTGGTTCAGGTGGACCAGGTATTCCAGGTTGTTCCGGGCGCACCAATCGGCTTGCACACCGTAGAAGCTCTCGCGGAAGATGCCGCTCCAAACGTCCCAATAGTCGGCTTTCACTCGTTTGGCCTCGTCGGTCAACTGGGGAGCGAAGAAAAGCGGCAGGTAGGGCTGCAGGTCGTAGCCCTTTTGCTCGCGGAAGGTGTCGAGTAGTTTGGGAGTCCAGGGGATAAAGCCGGTGTAGTCGGGTTCGTCGCCGAAAAAGCCGAGTACGGTCTTCCCGAACTCTTGTCCAAAAAGTTCTTTGTAAACCTCGTGCGTAGTCTTCAGAAAAGCTCGCGTGGCATCGGGGTTGAGGTAGTCGATGAGCGAGTAGAGGCTGTCCTTGGAGTAAGTGCCGTCGGCGCGATTAATATAGCGGGTGGGCGAGCTGCGGAACAGGTGGCGCACCAGCAGCACTTCCGACCGGCCGTCGGGCGGAGCCGTCCATTGAATCCGGCCGGCGCCGAGGGACAGCACCTCCGCGACCGCGGGCGGAGCCGGCGTATTGGCGGCAGCCCTGGCCTGCGTGAGCGTGAGCGCGCCCAGCGTATCGGGAAGCACCGGAAGGGAAATGGTCTGTCCGGGCGCCACACCGATCCGCGTGTCGGCCACGATTCCCTGCATGGTGAGTTGCGGATATTCCTGGCTGATCTTGCCGCCGGCGAAGCCGCTCGGGTAACTGCCTTCGTCGGCCAGCCAGACCTTCATGCCGCGCTTGCGGGCCTCTTCGATGGCAAATTTAGTAAGCGCCAGATGTTCGGGCGAGAGGTACTTGGGAGTCATCCCGCGGGCGGGGCCGAGGTTGACCACATACACCCCGTTCGCTACTAACTGGTCGAACTCCTGCACGATGCGCGCCTGAGTCAACTGGTCGCCCCAGATGGCCCAGTGGATGGCGCCGTATTCCCGCGGGGGCGTGCGGAAGTTCGCCGCCGCTTCGCTGACGGATGGGACCGTGATCTGTTGCCAGGGCCGTTGCGCCGGCAACCCGGCGGCGCAAGTGGCAGCGGCAAGAATCTTGAACGCAGTCTTCATTTCACTTTTCCACGGGCGCGCGCAAATGTTGCGGCACAAAGTCCGCCAAACCATCGACGATCTTGACCGGCTTGGCAACCAGCTTGATTTGAGCGGACTTTAGACCAGGCCGGCTGGCAGTGACGGTAATGGCACCGGCCGCAAGAGTAGAACGAACGGAAACGCGGTTAATCCCACATTCGGTATTTAAGTACAAGTTATTAGTGGAATCGATCTTCCCGCTGTTATAGCCGCCGCGCCAGTTTGCCGGCCCTTCGACCTTAAAGTCGACTCGCGCGTCGTCGGTGGGGCAGCGCTGGCCTTTGGCATCCACCACCTCCACGTCAATCAGCGCCACATCCTGCCCATCGGCCTGCAGGCCTTGCGGACCGGCTATCGACGTGAGTTTGATTTGCGCCGGCGGGCCCGCGGTGGTCAGCTCCTCTTGTGCTACTGCCTTGCCTTCGTTCCGGCCGATAGCCTTCAAACTCCCGGGTGTAAATTCCACATTCGGAAAAGCGAACACATAGCCGTTGACCGGCTGGGAATTGACTCCCATCGATTTGCCATTTACCAACAGTTCCACGCTTTGCATATTGGCAACGACATTGATTGTCTTGACCGTCTTCTTTGCGTCCGGGCCCGTGGGATAACTCCAATGGCCCAGAATGTGGATGTCGGGCCGCTCGTTCTGCATCACACGATGGGCGAAATAGATTTCCTTGGGGAGACGGGCGGCATCCACCTTGCCGCTCACCCGGCAGACCTCGCTCGAATCCTGCCGTCCGTCAGCATCGGAATCGGAGAAATAGATGGATGCATAGCCGCCCCACTTGGAATGCGCGGGGTCCGGGTTGGAAATCCGGTTCTCCCAGTAGGCCGAGTATCGTTTGACGGAGCCGAGGGCGAAGCTCTCGGAGGTAAATTGCCAGGTGTCGTTCGGTCCTTTCTTGAAACCGAAATACGGCGGCGAATCGTCGTCCCAGAAGCGGCGCGCGCCTTCCTCGCGATAATCCTCGGTCTCGATCAGCGGCGCCCGGTCGCGGCGTTCGGCGCTATATCCGCGGAACATCGCGGCGGGAGTGGCCAGTTGGTCGGTCCGCGGATCCTGGCCGATCATGATGCCAAAGAATTCGGCAATCGCGTTGATGGCGGTATTGGCCGCGACGTTATCGTTGCCGCGCGCGCCCATCGCGCGGCCTCCGTCGGGATCCCACTGCTTGCGCAGGGCCAACATCTGTTGCATGTGTTCCACCGTGACCACCGTGTTGCCAGCCTCCCAAAACAGAATGCTGGGACTGTTGCGGAAGTAAATCATGGTGTCGCGCATCACTTCCAGACGCTGCTCCCATTGCCTGCCTTCCACGTCCCTTTCCTTGTCGCCAGCGGGGCAGATTTGGATGATGCCGTAGCGGTCGGCCGTATCGGCATCGACGCGCTGCGGCGCGATGTGCATCCAGCGGACGTAGTTGGCGTGGCTATCGCGGATCAACTGGGCCTGGTAGTCGTGCATCCAGTCCGGATAGGCCTGCCCCAGGCCGGCCCACTCGTTGCTGGAACGCTGGGCGAAGCCTTTCAGGTAGACGAACTTGCCGTTGAGATACACGCCGCCGGTTCCGGCGCCGCCCTTGAATTCGGCCTCGCGGAAACCAGTGACCACTTTGTCGACGTCCACCGTTTTGCCGTCTACCGTGAGGATGGTGTACACGTCGTAGAGATACGGGTCTTCCGGACTCCAGAAACGTGCGCCCTGGAGCGCCGCGGTGGCCGTCAGGACGGTCTTTTCGCCATCGACCATGTCGACCGGACTGCCTGCGAGCCGGGAGCAAACCTTCCCGTTGCGATCGACAATCACGGCCGACAGCTCTACCGTGGCGCGATCGCCGGAGGAATTGCGCACCTCCGAATCGACCGTAACGGCTGCGCTCTTTCCGGCAATATTGAAGTTGGCGGCATGCACGTAGACCCCGGTGCTTTCCAGGCCGTAGTAAAGCGGCAAGGTCTGATAAATTTTGCCGGTGACGTGCAGCCAGACATGCCGGTTGATGCCGCCGTGGTCGGGATTGAAGTCGTTGGCGTTCCATTCAAACGTGGCGCCGCTGGAACGCTCCTGGTAATCGGTGCGATTATCCACCTTGACTGCCAGCACGTTCTCTTCGCTCCCGAAATGAACCGCGCCGGAGATGTCCAATCCGAAGGCAGTCACCCCGTTTTCGTAAAGCCCGGCTGGTTTGCCGTTCAGAAAAATGTCGCCGGCCTGTCGCATACCTTCAAATTCGAGGAAGACCTTGTTGCCGGCAAGTTTGGCCGGAAGTTTGAAATGCTTGCGGTACCAGACGAGACCCTTGAAGGTGCCGCGGTCCCCGCCGCTGTGGGAAATGATCTGACGGAATGAATCGACGTCGTTGAAGGTGTGCGGCGTGCTGATCGTCGTCCAGGCGGAGTCATCGAAGCCGGGCGCTTCCGCGCCAGGCACGTCCTCGCGAACAAATTTCCAGTTCAGATCGAAATTCAGCTTGGCGCGCGGCGATTGGGGAGGAGCATATGCGGCGGTTTGCGCCGGGGCGGCGACCGATAGCATGCTGAGCATCAATCCCATCGCCCCCAGGTGCAGGGCTGTGCGGTATGCTGGCGTGCGTTGTGAGGCCTTAGATGAGCTCAAGCGAAATCTCCTGGAACTGCGGTGTTGCAACTTCTGCCGGTGGGAGCTTATCACTATGCAAGGCAGGGAGCAATGAACTTCAGCTCGTGGCGCCTCCATTTTGCTCTGCAAAACGAAGATGGCTGCCATCTGGCTGCTAATCGCATAGAAACGAGCAATAACTGGTCTAGCGGCAATTTGGTGCGGCCGGAAGCCGGGGGGCCGTTTTGTTCCTCAATGCGGAACAGGGCAGCCTTTCTTCGCATGCCGGTGGGCATGCTTTAGCTCAATGCCACTTACTTTGCCGAGAGTAAACTGTCTGCATGAAATGAATTGGGTGTGGCTACTTTGGAACGACGCCCAACCATACATAAAATCAGTAGTTTATGGTCATTCGGCCTGTTTGCGGCGATGACTTAAACCGGGAATATCGGAATAACCCCGGTTTTTATGTCA
>Ga0182018_10001849_pt1 | contig 22850 bp, 18 predicted proteins | sample 812P2MmetaG_FD_120490 | JGI IMG/M metagenome (GOLD analysis project Ga0182018, IMG submission 120490) | Permafrost microbial communities from Stordalen Mire, Sweden - 812P2M metaG | ecosystem: Environmental > Terrestrial > Soil > Wetlands > Permafrost | place: Sweden: Stordalen | collected...
CCCGCCGGGTACGCCGTCACCGGCGCCGGATCCCATCGCGCAAAATCGAAGTTGCCGCGATCAGATTCGGGCGCATCGCCGCCCCAGGGATACGCCCTCTCGAACCCTCTAGGAGTCCCATACGCCGCGCGATGCCATTGCGCTTCGCTCGGCAATTTCTTCCCCGCCCAGCGCGCGTACGTCGCGGCCTCGGCATGGCTCACGTACACAGGCCAATCCATCGGCAGCGGGATCTCATCGAACATCGTGCGCAAGAAAACCCGCTCGCCGCGAAGCACCCAGAACGCCGGCCACGATGTGCCGCTCGATTGCAGCCATTCCCAATCCGCATCGTCCCAAAGCGAGCGCTCTTGGTATCCGCCGCTCGAAACAAAATTCAGATAATCGCCGTTGGTCACCTTGTGCGCGTCAATCGCGAATTCCGGCACCGTGACGCTGTGCTCCTCGAATTCGTTGTCCCAGCCGAACGGTCCGTCATCAGTCCGCCGCATGCCGAGCGTCGCCAGGCCCGCGGGAATGCGCACCATACGTTCAATCACCGGCGGCGCGGCAAGCGCGGGTGAATCCGCGGGAGCGATTTTGCGATCCGGCGACAATCGGTGCAGCATGTAAGCCAGCGTTTCAGCGTGCATCAGCCGATGCTCGATGGCCACGTTCACGAGTCGCGCCGTCTCGCCGGCGGTTTGCGCCGATGCACCCAGCGACGCCGCGAGCCGTTCATCGAGAGCATTGCGCAGGCGCAGATTGTAAGCGTCGACTTGCGCGCGCGCCGGCCAATCTTCTGGCGTGTCGTTCGGCAGTCCGCCGCCCACCGGATCGATGCCGAACGCAAACAATTGATCGAAGGTCGCGTCGAACGCGGGCAAATCAAAATGCCCGCGCCCCAGCAGATTCCAATCGAATGCTTCCACGTGCCCAATGTAAAAAATGATCCGGTGCCGTTCGGCGATCGGCCGGTCGTAGAGCGCTTCGGGCCGCACGATTCCGAATAGCTCGTCGGTGCGCGCACGCGCCTCGGCAAGTCTTAGCAAAAGGGCCTGTCCTCGCGGACCGCGGTCCTTAGAAGGGTTGCGTGCCGTAGCAGCCGAACTGCCCATCTCACTCTCCCGACGATTTGATGCCGCCGATCAGGTTTCGGCTCAGGGTGGGGTGCCACAGATATGAAGGTTCCTTATTTAATCGTTTTGCGGCGCGGAGTCAACCTGCCGAGCACGCAATCCCCGCGCCGGCAGAATCGGCGCCCTCGATGTACCCGAAAGCCCGTACTCGTGCTCTAATACTTACCTGTTCCAGTTCAACCCAGGGGGGCCGAATGTCGTCCACACCTGCACCAGTGCCCAGCGCGCTCGACGCCAAGAATCAAGCCTTCCCTATTTTGACGTCCGCTCAAATCGCGCGTATTCGCCCCGTCGGCAAAACGCGCCACGTCGAAAAGGGCGAGATCCTCTTCGATGTCGGCGACACAAATGTGCCTTTCTTCGTGCTGCTCTCCGGTGCAATGGAGATCGTGCAGCCGGGCTTCGCGGGGGAAAGCGCCGTCACCACCCACAAGCCGGGCGGATTCACCGGCGAGATGACCATGATCTCCGGGCGCCGCTGCCTTGTGCGCGGCCGCGTCACCGAGGCCGGCGATTTTCTCGAAGTCGAGAATGGCACCTTGCGCTCGCTCGTCGCGAAAGACGCCGAACTCAGCGAAATTTTCATGCGCGCCTTCATTTTGCGCCGCCTCAACCTCATCAACAGCGGCCTCGGCAATCTGATCCTGATGGGCTCGCGCCACTCGGCCAACACGCTGCGCCTGCGCGAATTTCTCACGCGCAATGAACATCCGTTCAACTACGTCGATCTCGATACCGACAAGACGTACCAGGCTCTCCTCGATAGCTTCAACGTTCAGGTGGACGATGTACCGGTGGTTATGTGCAACGCCACGCGCTGCATCCTTCGCAATCCCACGATTCAGGAATTGGCCGAACGCGTCGGACTCAACGTCGCCATCGACGAGTCTCAGGTTCGCGATGTGATTATTGTCGGCGCGGGACCTGCGGGTTTGGCCGCGGCCGTGTATGCCGCATCTGAGGGCCTCGACGTGCTCGTCATCGAGACGGAAATGCCCGGAGGCCAGGCCGGATCGAGTTCCAAGATCGAAAATTATCTGGGCTTCCCGACCGGCGTCTCCGGTCAGGAGTTGGCCGCGCGCGCCATCGCGCAGACCGAAAAATTCGGCGCCAAGATGATGGTCGCGCACAGCGTCGAGCATCTCGATTGTACCCGCCATCCTTTTAAGCTCATTCTTGACAACGGCACGAGCCTCGGCGCGCGCGCCATCATCATCGCCACGGGCGCGCAATACAATAAACCGCAAATCCCGAATCTCCTGAAGTTTGAGGGCCAGGGAATTTACTACGGCGCGACGCACATGGAATCGCAGCTCTGCGGAGAGGACGATGTGATCGTCGTCGGCGGCGCCAATTCCGCCGGACAAGCCGCGGTTTATCTTTCGCAGACCGCGGGCAAAGTGCACATGCTCGTGCGCTCCGGCGCGTTGTCGGACACGATGTCGCGCTACCTGGTCCAGCGCATCGAAGAAAATCCCAATATTGAAGTGCACTACCACACGGAAATTGTCGCGCTCGATGGCGACAACCATCTCGAACGCGTCACCTGGAAAGATAAATCCACCGGCGAAATTTCCACCCACGACATTCGCCACGTATTCATCATGGCCGGCGCATCGCCGCGAACCGATTGGCTCAAAGGCTGCATCGCGCTCGACGAAAAAGGATTCATCGTCACCGGCCGCGACATGAATTCCGGCGTGGGCGACGCACTTCCGTCCGACCCCACACCCAGCGCCAAGTCCAATGGCTCCGACGTGCCTCAGTGGCCGCTCTCGCGTTTCCCGTTGATGCTCGAAACAAGCTTGCCTGGCGTATTCGCCGTCGGCGACGTCCGCGCAGGCAGCGTCAAGCGCGTAGCCTCCGCCGTAGGCGAAGGCGCCATCGCCGTCCACTTGGTTCACCGCGCTTTGGCCGAGCTCTAAGCGCCAGACATCAAAATTCAGGAGGCAACGACATGCCCGCATGCACGCACATGAATCAAATCACAAAAGGCATCAAAGCCCACACTCACGTCTGCGCCGAATGCGTGAAAATGGGCGACACTTGGGTTCACCTGCGCCTCTGCATGATCTGTGGCAACGTCGCCTGCTGCGATTCCTCCAAAAATAAACACGCCACAAAACATTTTCACGCCTCCAAGCACCCCATCATGAAATCCATCGAGCCCGGCGAAGACTGGGGCTGGTGCTACATCGACGAAATCGAATTAGATTTCTCGTAAATCGCGATGGACGCGTGCGAGCGCGCCGTAGCAGCCCAACGGCCGCCGTCTCCGCCCGTGGGTGCCGCACCCTTCGCCTTTAAGGGTGCGGTTTTTGACTTTCCCGGCAGCGACAACTCTCGCGCGCCGCGTTGACTTCACTCCACCCGCCCCCCTAGAATCGCGCGGTCATGTCCCATCCCGAACTAAAAAACAAAGTCGCCCTAGTCACCGGCGCCTCCTCCGGCATCGGAGCCGCCGCCGCAATCCAACTCGCCGCATCCGGCGCCAAAGTCGCCGTCAACTATTTCCGCAATGAAAACGGCGCAAAAGAAACCGTAGCCGCAATCGCAGCCGCCGGCGGCGCGGCCATCGCCCTACGCGCCGACGTGCGCAAATCCGCCGAATGCGAGTCCCTGATCGAGGCCACCCTCGCCCATTTCGGTCCGCTCGACATCCTCATCAACAACGCCGGCTCGCTCGTCGAGCGTCAACGCCTCCTCGATCTCACCGAAGAGCGCTGGGACGAAGTCCTCGATTTAAATTTGAAAAGCGCCTACATCTGCTCGCGCATCGCGGCCGCAAGCATGATCGAGCGAAAAGCCGGCGTGATCGTGAACGTCAGCTCCATCGCGGGCCACAATGGCGGCGGCCCCGGCGCGATTCATTACGCCGCCGCGAAAGCCGGCCTCTTCGGCTTCACCAAAGCCATCGCCAAAGAACTCGCGCCCCAAGGCATCCGCGTGAATTGCGTTTCCCCCGGCGTAATCGCCACTCCTTTCCACGAGCAATTTTCCACGCCCGAAGCCATGCGCAGTTTTATCGCCGCCGTCCCCATGGGCCGCGCCGGCACTCCGGATGACGTAGCAAACGTAATCGTTTTTCTGTGCTCCAACGAAGCGAGCTACCTGTGCGGCGAAACCATCGAAATCAATGGCGGCATGTTGATGCGCTAGCGCGCGCCGCCGGCCTGCTGCTGGTTTTCGCAGCGTGGCCCGCCGCGCGCCCCGCTCGCGCGCAAGACGCTCGCGAATCTCTCGGCACGCGCCAGCGCGCCGGAATTTCCGCGCCATCTCCGCTTCTCGCCATCGAAGCGAAGCACCCCGCCGCGCTCAAGCCCGAACTCGCGGGCGTTCATCCACGCGTCTTCGTCACCTCCGCCGAACTCGACGAGTTGCGCATCCGCGCGCGCACCACGCACAAAGCGCTCTGGGATCGCGCCCTCGCCAACATGCTCTCCGTGCAATTCGAGCCGCCTCCCCCACCCGCCGCCGCCCGCCGCGCGCAGAATGACGTCGCCCTCGCCATGGCCGAAGCCGCATTTGTCTATAAAATTGAAGGCGATCCGAAATATCTCGCCATCGCGAAAAAATTCATGGACGCCTCCGTCACCTACGACACCTGGGGCTACGCGTCCGACAAGCCCAACGTCGATCTGGCCGCCGGCCATCTCCTCTACGGCCTCGGCTGGTCCTACGATCTGCTCTACAACGATCTCACCGACGCCGAGCGCGCCCGCTATCGCGATAAACTCGTGAAGCAAGCGCGCCTCGAATACGAATATCTCTCGCCCAAGCCCGGCAAAAGTTATTCCTACAGCCAGAATCATCTCTTCATTCCCGCCGCGGGACTCGCCGTCGCCGCCTACGCCCTATACGGCGAAGTTCCCGAAGCCGCCGAATGGGCGCGTCTGGTGCGCGCAATTTTCGATCGCGTTCTCGCCACCTATTCCGCCGACGGCTATTACTACGAAGGTTTCGAGTACTGGGTTTTCGCCACGCCCTGGATCGTCCACTATCTCGACGCGCTCGCGCACTCCACTGGCGAAGATCTCTACGATCAGCCCGGCCTGCGCAACGCCTATAAATACGTCGCGCAAGAAATGCTTCCCGACGGCAAAAATATTTTCGATTTCGGCGACGCCTTTGAAGGCTCAAGCACTCGCGCCGGCACCGATGACGATTACGCGCGCACCCATCCTGGCGGCCATCTGCATTCCAATTACATTCTTCTCTACCGTTTCGCCCAGCGTTTCCGCAGCGGCGCCGCGCAAGGCGTCGCCGATTGGCTCGCCAGTCTCGGCCAAACGAATTTCGAAGATTATTGGGCGCTCGTTTGGTATGACCCGTCGGTCGCGCCGATCCCCATCGCGGCCCAACCGCGTCTTACATATTTTCGCGATCACGAAGTTGTCTATTGGCGCAGCGATTGGACTCCCAACGCCACGGCATTCGCATTCAAGTGCGGCCCGCCAGAGGGCCATCACACCGCCGCGCTCATCAAAACCATGCCCGATTGGCACCTCGAGGACGGCCACGCCCATCCCGACGCCGCCAGTTTCATCCTCTACGCCAAAGGCAAATACCTAACCGGCGATTCCGGTTATGCCGGCATCCCCGCCACAGCGCAGCACAATACGTTGCTAATCGATGGCCGCGGCCAAGCCCACGAAGGCGCCGGCCACAACGCCTTCGACGGTTTCTCCTACGCGCGCCTAAACGCCATCCGCATCCTCAGCGTCCAGCCGTTCCCGAATGGCATCGAAATCTCCGCCGACGCCACCGCCGCCTACGATCCCTCGTTCGGCCTGCAAAAATTTGTCCGCACAGTAATCCTGCGCGGAGACACGCTCACCGTCTCCGACGAAATCGAATCGGCATCGCCCCACACCTTCTCCGTTCTAATCCACTCCGATTCCGATTCCGCCCACGCCACCGCCGCCAGCGCGAGCGCCGCTCCCAGCACGATTACGTCCAGCGGTGCGGGCGCCGCTGCCGGCCCGTTCGCATTCGCCGGTTTATTCGTAACCGTGCAATCCCCGAAAAACGCCATCACGCGCACCGAGCCCAACACAATCACCGCCGCCGGTCCCCCCGGCGCCGTAGACCAAGGCCCCAAAGAACAACGCGGCACCCGCGAAGTAATCTCCACCCCCGCTCCGACGCGCGCCACCCATTTCGACGTCATCCTGCATTGGTAAGCTGAGCGTGCCGCCCCGCAAATCATTGTTTAGAGAAGTTCAGTAGAGCCTGCGGGAGGACCGACGTGATGCGTCAGGGCACACCTTTACAATCTGCGAAAAAAGTGCTTCTTGGTTCTCGTTCCGCCTCTGCGAGCCTTCGCGCTCTCTGCGCCTCTGCGTTATCCTCCTCCTCAGACGAACAAAGTTCTCACCCACGCTCGAAGTGGCGACACAAGCTTCGAAGCAACCCAGCCCGCCGCGCATTCATCCATCACATTTCAGGCGCGCAGCGAAAGGAACTCGTCCTCCGCGATCGCGCCGCCAAAGGTGACCTGCTTGGTCCGCACTCCATTTCGCCCATCAATCTTTCAGATCCTCGCCCTCGCCCTCTCGCCATCATTCGTTCCCTCGCCCGCCGCGGCCCAAGAGGTCGTCTTCAAAATTCCCCCGACAACCCGCTCCTTCGACGTCGCCGGCCAGCCCATCACCATCATCGCCTCAGGCACCGTCTCCGGCATCACAAAACAAGCCGATCAAGACGTCTTCAAACTCAGCCTGACCGCCGACCTCTCCGACCTCCAACAAAACATCACCGTCCTGCTGCAATCCCAACTCAACCGATCCGATCCCTGCGGCGACCGCATCGCCGTGCAAAACGCTACGCTCGTTCCCGTCGCTCCCGCGAGTCTCGCAACCGTCGAGCTCCACTACGAGCGCTGGGCCTGCGCCAAAGTGGCCGGCACGCGAGTGACCCATAAACTCGTCGCCGGCGACGCGCAAGTCGCAATGAAACTCACGCCAGTGGTCGAATCGGACAGCACTGTGCGCCTAATCCCCGAAATCGAATCCATCCAAGCCAATGGTTCCCTGGGCGACCTGCTGCGCTCCGATCCGCTCGGCACGATGCTGAAAGAAAAAATCAGCGACGCCATCCTCGCCGCCATGCAAAAAGGCTCCGACCTCAGCGCCACGCTCCCGCCCACGGTCCAGCCCTACGCCGCAATCGCCAACGCTGAATTCCGCGACGCCGGCTCCAGCCACCTCCTCCTCGTTCTGAATGGCGAAGTCCGCATCCCCTCCGGCCAATTGCAACTCCTGGCCGGCCTAATTCGCGAGCACGCACAGTCGCATTAACCCCGGAGGGGCGGCACAAGCTTGCCCGGTGCGGAAGCCCAGGGCACGCAACTCAGTTTCACGCAAACCCCGTAGGAACGACACAAGCCCCGCGCGTGATCGCGCCCGTCCTCGGACAATCGCGTTTCGAATTCCTGTGGATTTCCATTCGAATAACCAACAAGTTTCTATTGACGCATGTGCCATAACTATGCTATCCTTTGGTGTGTCCCGCAAAACCTCAACCCTTACTCGAACCCTTCCGCCAGCTTGCGCGATTCCTCGCAATCCACACATTCTGCGGCATTACAATTCCTCCAGAATCAACACTTCCAAGAATCGCGCGATTTCCGGCATCTCACTCACAGAACTAGCTTTAAAGCCTCCTATAATCAACACTTCTGGGAATAAGGACTTAAAGCCTCCCAGAATCAACACTTCTGGACATAAGGACTTAAAGTTCAATCATTTCAACACTTCCAAAAAAGGGGGTAGGGGGGCGGTGGATAACTCCGCACATGCCTGCCGGCAGGCGGGCCCGGTCGTCCGCCTCCCGCCGCGCACTCAGCCTTGCATTTCCCCCGATCATGTCCAATGACTGCGACTATCAACAACTCGCCATTCCTTCCCGTCGCCAACGAAGCCCCGCTCGCGCGCCGCACCGTCCCCCGCCCGCAGGTAGCGGCGATGCGCGCACGATTCTGCTATTCTCGAATCGTGCGCACACGGAAATTCCTGATTTTCCTTCCGATCGTCGCAGCCGCCGCGCTGCTCGCGCGAGCCGGACCCGCACCCCAAACGATTCCCCCGCCGGCCGCAGCGAATCCAACTCCCAGCGCGCCGCAAACCGCGTCGCCAATCGCGCCCGCCACTGCCGCGAACGCCACGCTGTTCACCGTCATCCTCGATCCCGCGCACGGCGGAGCCGATCCCGGCGCACACGGTTCAACCGGAATCAACGAGAGCGACGTCGTGCTTTCATTCGCGCACCAAATCCGCTCCGCACTCCAGGTGCAGGGCGTCAACGTCTTGCTCACGCGCGACGCCGACGTCGATCCGTCGTTCGACGACCGCTCCGCCATCGTCAACGCCCAAGGCCACGCAATTTTCGTGAGCCTGCACGTTTCTTCCACCGGCATTCCCGGAACCGTGCGCGTTTATTCCCTGCCGCTGGTACCACCGCAAGCCTTCGCACCAGCGCCGCCGAATTCCACCGGGGCGGCCATGCTCCCACCGCCGGTCGAGCAGCCAAATCCGCATCCCGGCCTCAGAAGTTGGGACAACGCGCAGGATTCTTTTCTCTATCTCAGCCGACGCCTCGCGGAACTTCTGCAAACGCAGCTCACGCAGCGATTCCGCGGATCGCCGCTCGCGCCCACGGCAGTGGCCGTGCGTCAATTGCGCACCATCGCCGCGCCCGCAGTGGCCATAGAAGTTTCAAGCGTCTCCATCGCCGATCGCAGGCAGCTCGACGCGATGGACGACCCGCTCGCCGAAGCCGTAGTGCGCGCGGTGCTGAATTTTGAGCCGCTGTATGCCGCTGGCGGCAGCGCCTCCGCGGCGCCAGCCCCCGCGGGAGCACAGTGATGTCGCGTCGCTGGGTTATCGCCGCGCTGATTTTGGCCGTACTCGTGGTCGGCGGCGTGTTCGAGTTTTCAAGACTCCGCCGCCGCGTCTCCACTCTCAGCGCGCAGCAACCAACCGAAGCCGAAGCACGTCGCGATGTCGTCGCGCCGCAAATTTCAACGCCCACCGACGTGCAATCGCCCGCGCAAATGTTCTGGCTCGCGCCCGGTTCTTCCGACACGCTCGCGCAATCGACAATCCAGATTGCGCTCTCAAGCGATCCTGTCGAGCGTGCAAAGCAAGTCCTCGCCGCGCTCATCACGCAAGCGCCCACCGCCGCGCAGCGCACTCTGCCCGCCGACGCCACGTTGCTCCAGTTCTATATCCTGCCGGACGAAACCGCGATCGCCGATTTCTCAGACGAACTCGCGAGCGAAACGCCCTCCGGGATCTTGAGCGAACAAATAGCCGTCGATTCCATCACGCGCACGCTCGCCGCGAACGTCAACTCAATCGTGCGGCTCAAGATCCTAATTCATGGCCAGGAAGCCGATACCCTCGCCGGCCACGTCGACCTAACCGGATTTTTCCCGGTCGGCGCGCAGCCCGCCGTACCCGCGCCCGTGCCAAGCATCGCGCCCGGCCTGCTGAATCAACACGATTCAACTACACCAGGCGCAAGAGCCACTCCAAGTTCCGCGCCGTTTCCAACTGCAGCGCCGGGTTGACACCGTGACGAGCGCCCCGCAAACTCGCGCGGTACTTGTGATGTAGGAGGAATTATTTTGCGCACCGACGGACGAACAGCGGATCAAATGCGCGCCGTGAAAATCACTCCGGACTTTGTGCCCACCGCCGAAGGCAGCGTGCTCATCGAAGTCGGCCGCACGCGCGTGATTTGCACCGCGACGGTTGCCGACGGCGTGCCGCAATTCATGAAGGGCTCCGGCAAAGGCTGGGTCACCGGCGAATACGGCATGTTGCCGCGCGCCACCGAGCAGCGCACTCCGCGAGAATCCTCGCGCGGCAAACAATCGGGACGCACGCTCGAAATCCAGCGACTCATCGGCCGCTCGCTGCGCGCCGTCACCGACGCCGAAAAACTCGGCGATCGCACCATCTGGCTCGATTGCGACGTGATCGAAGCCGATGGCGGCACGCGCACCGCGTCGATCACTGGCGCGTTCATCGCGCTCGCGCTTGCACTCGAGCGCCTGGTCGCCGCCGGCATTCTGAAATCCGTGCCGCTCACCGATTCCGTCGCCGCCACCAGCGTCGGCATCGTAGACGGCGTCGCGCTGCTCGATTTAGCGTACGACGAAGATTCGCGCGCCGAAGTCGATATGAACGTGGTCATGACCGGCTCCGGAAAATTCGCCGAAGTCCAAGCCACGGCCGAAGGTCGCCCCTTCGGCGGCGATCAATTGCACGATTTGCTTGCCCTAGCCGCCGCCGGCATTCGCCGCCTCACCGAACAGCAGCAATCGCTCGTGCAAATGAATTTCCGTGCCCGCCCTAACCGCTAACGCCAAGCTGTATCTGGCGACATCCAACGCCGCCAAGCTCGAAGAAATCCGCGCCCTGGCCGCCGCCTTTTCCTCTGCATTTGTAGGGGCGGAGCTCGCCTCCGCCCGCCTTTCCGCGCCGCCGATTTCCTCGCCATTTGAAATTGCCGCGCTTCCAGGGTTTTCGTCGCTCCCTGCATTCGATGAAATCTGGCCAACGTTCGCCGAAAACGCCGCTGGCAAAGCGCGTCATTACAGCCGCTCGACCGACGAATTAGTGTTGGCCGACGATTCAGGCCTGGTAGTTCCCTCTCTCGGCGGCGCTCCCGGCGTGCACTCCGCGCGCTACGCCGGCCCCGGTGCGACAGATGCCGACCGCGTCAGGAAATTGCTGGACGCACTGGGCGGGCGCGATGGCGACGACCGGAAGGCCCACTTCGTATGCGTAATCGCGATCGCGCAGCGCGGCGCTGTCCACGCCGTTGTTTCGGCGCAGGCCGAAGGGCTGCTCCTCGATCGCACGCAGGGTGCCGGTGGCTTCGGCTACGATCCGATTTTCTTTTTTCCGGCGCTGGGCAAAACATTTGCGGAGATTTCGCGCGAAGAAAAGAATTTGTATAGCCATCGTGGCATTGCGTTCCGCAAAACCATGGAATTTCTCGCGAATGAATTATCCTCGGCAGCTGAGCCCAGGGCGGCTCAAGATCGGCACGCGCGGAAAAATCGGGACGATCATGGTGTGTGGTATAGTCCCCAACCAAAATGAAAACAAAAAAGACCAAGACGAAAAAAGCCCCGGCGAAGAAAACTCAGAAGAAACATTCGCCCAAGGTGGCGGCGAAATCCTCCGCAAAGGCCGCTGGGGCGACACCCGCGCGCGTGCGGGCTATCCTCGATAAACTCGATGAAGCCTACCCGGCGGTGACCTGCGCGCTCGATCACGAGGACGCGTTCCAGTTGCTGATCTCAACGATTCTGTCCGCGCAATGCTCCGACGTTCGCGTCAATCAAGTGACCGCGACGCTGTATCCGAAATATCCCACGCCCAAGCATTTCGCGTATGCCAATCCGCTTGAACTGGAACAAGACATCCGGCCCACCGGATTCTTCCGCAACAAAACGAAATCGATAATCGGCGCCAGCCGTATGATCGTCGAAGAACTCGGCGGCGAAGTGCCGCAGACGATGGAAGTATTGCTCACACTGCCCGGCGTCGCGCGCAAGACAGCGAATGTCGTCCTCGGAACTGGCTTCGGCGTCGCGAGCGGCGTCGTGGTGGATACGCACGTGCAGCGGCTCTCCGCGCGACTCGACCTTACGCGAAACACCGATCCGAAGAAAATCGAGCAGGATTTGATGCAGGTGATCCCGCAGGACAAATGGATTCTGTTCGCGCACCAATTGATCTGGCACGGCCGGCGCGTATGCGTGGCGCGCAAGCCGCGATGCGTCGAATGCAATCTCGAGCGAATCTGCTACTCGAAGGACAAAACGATTTGAATTCGGTTCGTCGCGAGCGCCAGGCAAAGACTCAGCGAGTCAGCGCTCCTTCGGCTTCGAGGCGCAGTCGATCCGCGGTGGAATAAACGACGGTTCTTCGCGGATCGACAAAAACAAAACATACCGCGGCGATAAAAAACATCGCGGCGTAGTAGTACAGCGAGACTTTCCAGTTCGGATGGCCCGCCGTTCCGGCCAAACTCGCAAGCTGCGCCACAATCGGCACCGAAAGCACCTGGCTCATATTGCCGAACGAATTCATCAGGCCAGAAACGGTTCCGGCGTAGCGCTGGCCAATGTCGATAGTGATCGCCCAGGTGGCGGCCATGCCGATATCTTTCGAGAATGACGAAAGGCAAATCGCGACCAGCGCCAGACCAGCATGATGCGTGGTCACCTTGAACGCGACGAGCATCAGCGCTCCCGCGAACCCGTAGCCGATGGTCCCGATCAGAGTGCGGCCCCAGCGCCGCCCCAAGGCTCGCACCATTCGATCGGTCAAGAAACCGCCGAGAAAGCAGGCGATGCCGCCGCACAAAAGCGGCGAGCCGGATGCCAGCGCAAGTTTCATTCCCGTGAGACGCAGATCGCCTTCGAGGTACGGCGTGATCCAACTGACGAAAAACGACCAGCCGGCGTTGCTGCAAAAATACATCAGCAGCAGAAACCAAACCGTCGGACTGAGCAGCAAAGTGCGCCAGGAAATCGGCGCTGGTTTTGAGGTATCGCGTTTGCCATCGGCAATCAGCGCGCGCTCGGCATCATTCACTTTCGGATCTTGCGCGGGCGTATCGCGGAATCGCGCCCAGAAGAAGCACACCCAGACCACGCCGATCGCGCCGATCACCACAAACGTCCAGCGCCAGCCGAACAATTCCGTGAGCACGAGCAAGGAAGGAAACGCGATGGCTCCGCCAAATCGCGCGAGCATCCAGACGTAGCCCTGCGCGAGTCCGCGCTCGCGATACGGAAACCATTCGCGCGTGGCGCGCGCGATGTTTGGAAACGCGCCCGCTTCTCCCGCGCCAATCATGAAGCGGAAAAATACCAGGCTCGCAAGACTCCACGACGCGCCGGTGAGCGCCGTGAAAAACATCCAGCACAACACGACGCGCGTGAGCACCTTGCGCGGGCCGAAGCGGTCGCCGAGCCAGCCGCTCGGCACCTCGAACAGCGCGTAGGAAAGAGTGAACGCAGAAATGGCGTACGCCGTGAGCTTGGGAACAAGATGCAGGTTGAATTCGATGTTCTCGCGGATTTGGCCGCTGATTCCGACGCGCCCGATGTAGGTGAAAACCGAAAGGCAGCACAGCCAGGCCAGAACTTTCCAGCGCTCCCAAGTGGGACTTGCGCCAGCGGGAGCCGAGGCGCGGATGTCAGCGACGCCGTCCTCGAACATGGAGGAGCCCGCGCTCACGGAATTGCGATCCTGAAGATCACGAAGTGAGCACCGGCTTCCAGCGTTCAACCATCGCGCGGACTTCCTCGATTTCAGCGGGGCGCAATTTCGGAAGCGGCGGCCGAACCGGTCCGCCGGCAAGGCCCGCGAAATCCATCATCTGCTTCATGACCGTGACTTCGTAGCCTTTGCGGCGTGCGCGTAAAGCATAGAGAGGTAACACGTATTCGCGCATCAAGCGATCCAGTTCCTGTTGATCGCCAGCCGAAGCCGCGGCGTCGAGCATCAGCGGAATCTTCGGCGTCACCGTCGCGATGCTCGAAGTGAACACGCGGATGCCGATGCTGTAATAACCCGGCACGCAGTCGTCGCCGATACCGCCGATCCAGTGAAGGCGATCGCCAAGGCGCGCGATGATTTGATGGTAGCGACGGATATCGCCCTGGCCGTCCTTCCACGCCGCAAGCGTCGGCACGCGCGCGGCGAGGCGCTCCACCCACTCTGCGCCGGGATTCACCCAATCGCGGCTATATATGATCAGCGGCAGCGGCGTGGCTTCGCCAATCGCAGCGTAGTAGTCGGCCAAACCTTCATCGTCCGCGTTGGGATAATACGGCGGCAGCGCGAGGATGGCGTTTGCGCCCGCGCCCTGCGCTTGGCGCGCGAGTTCCACCGCGAGCGCGCGATTAAAACCCGTGCCGGCGATCACCGGGACGCGACCGGCGACTTCCTCCACAATCGCGCGCACCACTTCGACGTACTCATCCGGCGAGAGCGAATAAAATTCGCCTGTGCCGCCGGCCGCAACCAGGGCCGCGAAGGGATGCTTCATCAAGTGCTGAATATTTTTACGCAGGCCGGCAATGTTCAGCGAAAGATCGGCGTTGAACGGCGTAACAGGAAAAGCGATTACGCCGCGAAGTTTTTTGCGAAATGCATCAGCGGTCATTTTTCACCATCGAGGAAGAGTTCGTTGCCAAGTCGGATCCACATGCTTGCGCATTTCGGCCGCGTCGTCGCGATTACGATACGCACACGTCGCATAGCGCTCCCGGCCGCGAGCCAGTTGATCGTAATCGAGATCGACGCCGAGGCCCGGCCGATCCGGAATGCGCACGGTGCCATTCTCAAATCGTATGCGGCCGCCCGCCAGCACTTCGTCCCGCTCCGATTGCCAAGGATAATGCGTGTCGCAGGCATAGGAAAGATGCGGCGTCGCGGCAGCGGCGTGAGCCATGGCCATAAGCGAAACGCCCAAATGCGAATTCGAGTGCATCGATAGCCCAAGTCCGAATGTGCGGCAAACTTTGCCCAGATGCTGCACTTGCTGCACGCCGCCCCAATAATGCGGATCGCACAGAATTATTTGGACCGCGTCACTGCGCACGCTTTCCGGAATGTCGGCGAATGACGTCACGGCGACGTTGCTCGCGAGCGGTGTGGCGATTGATTCGGCAAGAAGACGGCGCCGCACTTCAGCCATCGCGCTTAGACCCGCGGTCGGATCCTCGAGATAACCGCCGCCGGAGAGTTCGCCGACGAGCGATCGTCCGACGCCGATTGAAGTCTGAACCGACCACGCGCAATTTGGATCCAATCGCAAGGGGATGTCCGGTCCCAGTGACGCGCGGAGTTGGCGGATGGTTTCGATTTCGATTTCGGGGTCGAGCACGCCCGCTTTGAGCTTCACGTCGCGGAAACCGTATTCGGCCATCATCTGACGAACCTGGCGCACCAAGGATTCGGGCGTGAGCGCTTCGCCGTAAATATCTTCGCGTGAGTCGTCGCCTTCTCCGCCGCCGCCGGCGTGTTTGTAGAACGCGTACGCGGAAAACGGCACAGCATCGCGCGCGCGCCCGCCCAGCAGATCGCACACCGGCCGACCGACCGATTTTCCTATCAGATCAAGACACGCGATTTCGATGGCGGAATAAAGACGCGAGGCTTCGTCGAGCGGATTTTCGCCGGGAACGTGAAATGTCTGCGAGCGGTCGAGGCCAGCGGCTTTCGGATCTTCTTCAATCATCGGCAACAGGGTGCCGGCGAGGCGATAAGGATCGGCGCCTCGCAGTTGCGGCGCAAGAGACCGGAATGCCTGAGCGATCGCATCGCCGCCGTGTGTTTCGGCGAGGCCGATAATTCCATCGTCGCTTTTGAGTTCGAGAATCGTACGCAGTGCGTACGGAGCGTGGCGGCCGTAGGAACTGCGCAACGGCGGATCGGCGATGGCGATGGAATGGATCGTCAGATCAACAATTTTCACTGGCGCTCCTTCCGATGCATCGCGGCGCGATCCACTGATCGTGCGAGAGCGAGGCACGTCGTGAGGCCCGGCAGATGATACAGGAAACTTTCTTGCGTGGCACTCAAAGCGCGGCGCCGACGACTAAATGCTCACGCTTCGATGCGTGGATCGGGAATGGCGCGGCCGACGGCGAAGTGATAGATCACTTGTCGCGGAAGCGTGCGCGCGTCGGCGCTCTTCGCATCCTCATCGAGGAAACCGAGATAGCGGTGCACATCGTCGTCGTAGAACGCGCCGATGCCTGTGGCATTCCAACCCAGAGCTTCCGCGCCAACGTATAAACGCTGCCCGATCGCGCCAGCCTCGAAATATACGTAGCGATAGCCGCGATTGCCGAACGCGCGCGCGGCGCGGGCGAGATCCGCGATCATGGAAACGGCGAAGCAGGCGTTGCCCGCGAGCGATTGTTCGAGGCTTAGATAGGTGGCAATGCGCTGCACGTCGCCAGTGTGAAGTTGCTCGAGCGCGCGGGGCGTGGCATTCCAACGGTAGACGCCGGGCTCGCAATCGCGAACCCGGTGAACATAGAGGAAAAGCGTTACAAAGTCTGTGCCTCGCGGCGTTGACAACGCTTCGCCGGCGCCGCCGGTTGGCGAAGGGCCGGCGAAATTTCCCCGCCAATCCGCGCGCCAATCTCGCGTCGCGAAATCGAGCAACTGCTCGAAATCGCCGCGCTCCATCGGTGCAGTGCTCGGATCAAAATCGAGCGCGGAGCGCCGCCGCCGCGCGGTTGGGCCGAGCGCAGCATCGCGTGCGGCTCGCGACACCGCAGCGGGCTGCAGCGGCGATTCGTCAACCGCGAGTTCGCCGTCGGCGCGTGCGACACATCGAAGCGAGCCCGCCGGATCGGGAAGCAGCGTCGAGCGATGCATGCCGAGAAGCAAATGATAGGGAACTTCTTCGGCGGACAATTCGTTCGGGTTTCCCGCGGTCTCTTCCTGCGGCGCGACAATAACGCGGTCGGGTCGGACGTTCTCTGGCAGCGTGGGAAAAATCAAGAACGCCATGGGAGCTTCGTCGCTGTCCCGTTGCAAACCGAGAGCGCGCGCGAGACGAAGATCACCAAAGTGGGCCACTGCACCGCCGTGCAATCCAAGCGCACGCGCCGCGAGAAGCAAACTCATCATCGCGTGGCCCAGATCGTGGCAGCAATAGCGATAGGCGCGATCGCGGTACTTCCATGCTTCGCGCCAGAAGATCGACGTGAGCGCGACGATCAACGGCGATTCCGCGGCCCACGGTAGATCGAGTGCGCGCGCGAGTTCGCCGGTCCAGTCGCCACGGCCGCGAAGCTCGAGCGCGTGGCGATCGGCGCGATAGTGATAGAAACCGTCATCCACTCCGGCAAATCCGCGCGTCGCTAGATATGTTTCCGTGGGGTGCAAATTTCCCGACGATGGGTTCACGCGCAGGCTGTAGCGATCGTTCGTGCGCGGTACTTTCTTCCACGCGCTGACGGCCATCGAATGCCACAGAAGACGGCTGAGCCAAGTCCCGTCGAGGAAAATTTCCGCGCGGCGTTCTGGCGGCCTGCCTTCGGCCGTCGTCGATGGCTCTGTTAGCCCCGCCATCGCCGCAAATGCACCAATTTCGGGGAAGCCGGGGTCATCTGGGAGAGAGATGAGTGGAGCGCCTTCGTAGGTGCGAAAGGGATTGGGCTGGTTGCGCCAATCGAGAAAATGCGCGTTGGCGCGCACGGAATCGAAAGTGTGTTTGGTGGCGTGATGATACGCAAACAGGCGCTCGGTCTCTTCGTTTGCGGCGCCGCGATCGAGATCGCTTGGCGCTTGATAGAGGAACCTGGTCATCGAATTTCAGTATAATCGGATCGTAGCCGGCCTGCGCGGAGCGCAATGCTTCTACGAGCGGCGCAGAGCGCCCTGCTTAAAGGGAGTCAACCAAACAAAATGGAACTGCACGGAGCGAATATTCTTGGCGGCGAAACGAGCCGCAGCGGCAAAACAACATTTCGCGGCGTGAACCCGGCGACAGGCGCCGCGCTTGAGCCCGCATACTACGAGGCCACGGAAGCCGAAATCGACCGCGCGCTCAAGCTCGCGGAGTGTTCCTTCGCCGCGTACCGCAAAATGCCGCCGGCGGAAATTGCGCGATTTCTCGAAGCCATTGCCGGCGGATTAGAAAATCTTGGCGCGGAACTTATCGCGCGGGCGCAGGCCGAAACCGCGCTGCCCGAGCCGCGTTTGCTGAATGAACGCGGGCGCACAGCAATGCAGCTGCGGATGTTCGCGGCGCTGGTGCGCGAAGGCTCGTGGCTTGACGCGCGCATCGATCGCGCGGATGCCGCACGCACGCCGGTACCGAAGCCCGATATGCGCCGGATGCTCGTGCCAATGGGGCCGGTGGTGATTTTTGGCGCGAGCAATTTTCCGCTGGCATTTTCGGTGTGCGGCGGCGATACGGCGTCTGCGCTGGCCGCGGGCAATCCGGTGGTGGTCAAAGGACATCCGGCGCATCCCGGCACTTCGGAGATGGCGGCGCGCGTGGTGCAGGAAGCGGTGCGCGCGTGTGGAATGCCGCCGGGAGCGTTTTCGATGGTTCAGGGACCTTCGCCGGCTGTCGGGCTCGCGCTCGTAAAGCATCCGCTGGCGCGCGCCGTTGGATTCACGGGCTCGCTCGGAGCTGGGCGCGCGCTGTTTGACGCTGCCGCGGCACGGCCCGTGCCGATTCCGATGTTCGCCGAAATGGGGAGCATCAATCCGGTTTTCGTGCTGCCAGGGGCGCTCAAATCGCGCGGTGCGGAGGTGGCGCAGAGTTTGGCGAAATCGGTGACGCTGGGCGTCGGACAATTTTGCACCAAGCCGGGGTTGGCGCTGGGCGTGCGCGGCCCGGAGCTTGAAGCGTTCACGGAAACTTTGAGCCGCGAAATCGCGCAATCGCCGGCGGCCACGATGCTGCATGCGGGGATCGCGGAGCACTATCGCAACGGGCTCAGCAAGCGCGGCGGGATTTCGGGAATTCGCGTCGCGGGCAGCGCTACTGCCGCCGCGAGTGCGTCGCCCACGCAATCGAGCGAAAAATCGGCGAGCGCCTTCGCCGCGGTGTTCACGGCCGACGCGCAATTGTTTCGCGACGAGCCCAGCTTGAGCGAGGAATTATTCGGGCCAGCGACGCTTGTGGTGCCTTGCGAATCGAAGCAACGCCTGGAAGAAATCGCATCGAATCTCGCGGGGCAACTGACGGTCACGATTCACGCGACCGACGAAGATCTGAAAGAATTCGCACCGCTTATCGACATTCTGCGCGAAAAAGCTGGGCGCTTGGTCTTCGGCACGATGCCCACGGGACTCGAGGTCGGTCCCGCGACGCAGCATGGCGGCCCTTACCCCGCAACGACGGATCCGCGTTTCACGTCCGTGGGCACGGCGGCGATTCTGCGCTTCGTTCGACCGGTTTGCTTCCAGGATTTTCCGCAGGCGTGGCTTCCGGCGGAATTGCAGGACGAAAATCCGCATGGCATCGCGCGAATGGTGGACGGCGAGTGGACGCGCGATCCGATTTGAACGCTGTCCGCTCTTAAGCGGCTTCGACGGTGAGTTTCAGGCCGATCGCCTTCGTGACGGCGACTAGCGTGGATAGGCGTGGATTGCCGCTAGGCGAAAGCGCCCGATACAGACTTTCGCGTTCGATCCCGGCAGCCTTGGCGACCTTCGCGACGCCCTGGGCCTGAGCGACATGACGCAAAGCAATTAGCAGCACGCGCGGTTCGTCTTCATCTTCCAGCGCGGCTTTGAGGTACTCGGCAGCGAACTCCGGATTTTTCCGAAGCCGGCGAATCAGGGTGTCATCGTGAGAGATACTCGTTTTACGCTTCATGAATTCCGGCTCTTTTCTTGTAATCTTCCAGGTATGCCAGCGCCCGCGCAATGTCTGACGTCTGTTTACGTTTGTGGCCGCCGCACAGAAGCAATACCCCAATCCCACCTATCATCGCATAATAAACCCGATAGCCCGGTCCCCAACCGATTCGCAGCTCGCATAGGCCCTGGCGCAACGGCTCGCAGTCTCCGAAGTTCCCGGCGGCGAGCCGGTCGATTCGAGCCGCAATCTTCGCTTGCGTTCGGGAATCGGTAAGCCGCGTCAGCCAATCGTCGAACAGATCTTTTCCGGCGCGACTAAGGTAGTGGCGAATTTCAATTGCGCTTTCCATTGTAACTTATAAATTACACGCTGACAAGCCGATAGTTTCGCATTCGCAAAGAGATGTTGTCGGGCGCTCGCGACTCGACTCGACTCGAAGATGACTTCGAGCTCGCAGATGCATGCACGGCTAGTTCGCCATGGGCTCCGGCCCGCGGGTGGTGTCGAGGCCATCGACGCGCGGCAGCTTCACTGTTTGCCCCGTCGCAGCGGATTGATAGACGGCTTCGATGAGCTTCATGTCTTGAAGTCCTTCTTCGCCGGGGGTGCGCGGCTTCACGTCGTTGCGAATGCACAGCGACAAATGATCGAGTTCGGTCGCGAAGTGATCGGTGTCTCCGATTCTCAACTCGGCGATGATGCCTTTCCCGTTGATCGAGCGATCCTCGTAGAGCCGCAGCCCGCTGTAAGAAAAGGCCTGCTCGAGGTGCAGCACGGCGACATCACTCTGCACGCTGAAAATTTTGGTGTTGTGCATGGCGTAGCTGGTGGAGCAAGTGGCCATCACGCCCGACGGAAACAGCATCGTCCAGTAGACCGACTCCTCGACGTCAACGAAGCGCGGATCGCCAGGCGTGGTGTAAATGCGCGCGTTAATTTCGATCGGCTCTTCGCCCACGATGAAGCGCGAGCTGTTCAGGCAGTACACGCCGATGTCGTACATCGCGCCGCCGCCTGCGAGCACTTTTCGCAAACGCCACTGCGCCGGATCTCCCATGTTCTGGCCGTTGAATGCCGTGATCGCTTTCAGTTTGCCGATTTCCCCGCTGCGTACCATGCGCGCCATTTCGCGCGCCTGCGGCACGTACTGTACGCGGTAACCGATCATCAGCTTGCGATTCGCCTGGGCGCACGCGCGCACCATGTCTTCGGCTTCGGCTGCGGTTGCGGACATGGGCTTTTCGCAGAGCACATGCTTGCCGGCGGCCGCGCATTTCAAAACATGATCGTGGTGCAATGCGTTGGGCGTGACGACGTAGATGGCCTGGATCGATTGATCGCCGCGGATGCGATCGAAATCGCCGTAGCCGTAAATCTTGTTTTCCGGCAAGCCGTATTGCGAAGCGAGCACGCGTGCTTTCTCGGGCGAGCCGCTAATTAGCGCGACGAGCTTCGCATGCTTCGCGCGGCCGAACGCCGGCATGATTTGTTCGGTCGCCAGCCGCCCAAGGCCGAGTATGGCAAAGCCAATGCGCGTATCCGGCGGATCCTGATTCGGAGGCCCGCCAAATGGCGCGCCGCCTTCGATCGTCGATCCCTCGGAGGGAAACTGGACTTTGCCATCTTTCACGAGTCCGGTGTCAAACGGGGACTCGGAATTATTTTGCTGCGCTGCTTCGCCGGGCGCCGCCAAGGCTCCCGAGAGAGCCACGAGCGCGCTGCCACGCTTGATGAAAGTTCGACGATCCATGTCTCCGCCTCCCGTTTCGCGGCATCGTGGCCGCAACAACCCGTCGCGACAACATGCCGCGACAATGGCGGGATGATACCAACAATCGAGCAGTGGAGATATCGGGAAGCGCGCGCGGGCGGGCGTCAGGACAAGACTGCGTTGCGTACTCCGGTTTCGAGCAGCTTGGCGAACTGCTCGGGATGCACGGGCCGGCCGAAATAATAGCCTTGCGCCTCATCGCATTGGTGGGCTTGAAGAAAGGACAGCTCTTCTTGCGTTTCGACGCCCTCGGCGATCACGCGCAGGTTCAAGCTTCGGCCCATGCTGATGATCGCGGTGACGATAGTGGTCTCGTCGGGAGCGGTCGAGATCTGGCGCACAAAGGATTGATCGATCTTGAGAGCGTCGATAGGAAATTTTCTCAGATAACTTAGGCTAGAAAAACCCGTGCCGAAATCGTCGATCGCCAGTTGCACTCCGCTCGCCCTCAGCGTTTGCAAGACGGATGCGGCGGATTCGGCGCGCTTCATCAGCACGCTCTCGGTGAGTTCGAGTTCGAGAAATTTCGGGTTCAATCGCGTGTCCTCAAGCGCCGCGAATATCCCTTCGAGAAAGGTCTCGTGCCGGAACTCCATCGCGGAAATGTTCACCGCAATCGAGGCAAGCGGCAGGCCGGCCTCAAGCCAAGCCGTGGCCTGCCTGCACGCTTCACGGAGAACCCAGTTGCCGATCGGCAGAATCAAGCCGCAGTCTTCCGCAACGGGAATGAATTGTCCCGGCGAGACCGGTCCCCGCGTGGGATGCGTCCAGCGAATCAGCGCTTCCGCGCCGGTGATCGCTCCAGTCCGCAAATTTATTTTCGGCTGATAATGCAAGGCGAGTTCGTTGCGTTCAAGCGCGGTGCGCAGAGCTTCCTCGATAGATTGGCGTTCGACGGCGCGAACATTCATCGCCGGCTTGAAAAATTGAAAGCTTTGGCGGCCGTTCTCCTTGGCCTGATACATCGCGGTGTCCGCATTCTTGATGAGCGTCTCGGCATCGAGGCCATCGTCTGGAAACACACTCAAACCAATGCTCGTGGTGATGTGCAAATCATGCTGGCCGACGGGATGAACCTCAGCGACAGCGTGAAGCATTCTTCTGGCGGTGATGGCGGCGTCCTCGGAATGCTCCACTTCGGAAAGTAAGACGACGAATTCATCTCCTCCCTGCCGGCTAACCGTGTCCGATCCGCGCACGCAATCCACCAAGCATTCCGCGATGGATTGAAGAAGTTTGTCGCCGACCGCATGTCCCAGGGAATCGTTGATGTGCTTGAAGCCGTCCAAATCCAAGAACAGCACCGCGACTTTTTTCCCGTGCCGCTGGGCCAGCGCGATCACTTGGTTCACGCGATCGCTCAGAAGCATGCGATTGGGCAAACCGGTCAGAAAATCATGATGAGCCGAATGGATCATCTCGAGCGCCATGGCCCGGGCCTCACTGACGTCACGGAAAACGACTACGGCTCCGGTCGCCTGCCCTTCGCGGTCGTGGATGGGGGAGGCGCAATCTTCGATCGGCGTTTCAAATCCGTCACGCCGAACGAGAATGCAATTCGGCGGTAAGTGAATCGTTCGGTTTTCCCC
>Ga0182018_10001850_pt1 | contig 22849 bp, 23 predicted proteins | sample 812P2MmetaG_FD_120490 | JGI IMG/M metagenome (GOLD analysis project Ga0182018, IMG submission 120490) | Permafrost microbial communities from Stordalen Mire, Sweden - 812P2M metaG | ecosystem: Environmental > Terrestrial > Soil > Wetlands > Permafrost | place: Sweden: Stordalen | collected...
GGCGGCAATCGAGTAATAGCCCAATGCCTGCTGTTTCGAGAAGTCGATCGGCATCGAGAAGATGCCGAGCGAATCGGTGCGCCGGCGCCCGAGCGACGTCGTGGCGTTGCTGGGATCGCTCAGAGTCACGTTGTAGAAGGCGTTGGCATCGGGCACGACGCGATCGCCTTTGACATAATACGCGACGCCGGTGATCTCGCCGCGTTCCCCGGGTTGGTACATTTGACGATCGCTGAAGATCGTGCCGCGCGAAAGCGGCGCACCGCTCGTCCATCCGCCGACAATGTCGAAGCGCGGATAGCCGCTGTAGCTCCACGTCGTAACCGTCGCGACGTCGGCCCCCTGCGTGACGACCACCCCGAGATTCGGCGCCTGATTCGAACTCGCCAGAATCGAACAGCGCTCGACGTCCACGCCGTAGAAGTTCAGCTCGCCGTTTGCATCGGTCGAGCCGGTCGCGCAAGCCTGCGGCGCCAGCTTATTCTGTTCGTCGACGCGGTAAGCGGTCACGGTCGCCCCGCGTACCGGTGCGCCGTCGCTCAGACGCTGCACGAGCACGAGGCCGTGCGACGGGAACCATTGCGAGAAAACGCCGAGATTCGTGAGTTGTACCGCGCCCACGAGACTCGAATCGGAGCCCGGTGCGTCGAGCGCCGTGCGAAAGCCGTACGCGAGCCCGCCGTACGAGCCGCCGAGGCGCGATTGTAACGCGAGCCGCACGACGCTCTGTACGTTGCGCCGCGCGCCCGGCAGCGCAATGCTCGGCCAGCTTCGCCACGGCGCAAGCATCGTGGCCGGATCGCGCGCGCCCAGCATCTGCTGCGGCGTCAGCGCAGCATAGCCCTCACGATAGGCGTTTCCCGGTAAATTCGTTGCGTAGAAGTTCAGGTCGACTGGCGCGCCGGCGGGAATCACGCTCGGCTGCCATCCGCTCGGCGCCCACGCGCCCGGCGCGAAATCCGAGGTATGAATGGTCACGCGCCGTTCGTGCCCGAGCGTTTGACCGAATACGTCCTTCACGCTTGCGGCCACCGTTGCAACGTACGTTTTGTCGGGATCGAGGGCGTACGGGTCGATGGCGATCGTGTTCGATTGATCCGACACGCTCGTTAGCGTCTTCACCGCCGCCGGCGCCGGCGAGATGCTCACCGCGTTTGCGATCGAGTTCGGGTCGAGGGGATTGCTGAACGCGATTGCCGGATCCCCGTCGGCAAAGCGACCTCCGGCGTTCGGGCTTGGGAGCGGCGTCGGAACGATTGCCAGCGTATCGTACGTGCGCACGGCGCCGAGGAAGCGCTGTGCCGTCGCCAGATTACCGTAGAGCGGTTCGACGCCGGGCGCTATTGCAAGCTGGTAGGTCGTGCCCCGCCGCAGCTCCCGCGTCGGGCGCAGATCGTAGACCCAAACGTCGAGCGACGGGTCGTAGCGCTCCTGCGCGTTCTCGCCGGGATTGGGCGACGGCGTCGCTTCCAAGACGGCCGTCACGCCCGAGCTGCTGCCGTCGGCACCCGCGATCGTGGCATGGGCGGCCAACGACGCGACGTCCACCGCGGCATTGCCGGTGACTTGGAGTTTCGGCAGCAGGTCAACCGGCGCCGGCGTCGCCTCGTCGTCGCCGCCCACGAGCTGCGGCAAGCTGGTAAAGCTAAGCGCTTGCGTTTCGAAGGTCCACGCGAGATCGCGCTGCAGCGTGTCGCCGGAGAGGTCGCGTAATCCAGCGGCGAGCGTAACTCGCACGCGCGTGCCGATCGGCAGGGCGCGCTCGGCCACGAAGCCGATCATGCGCGGCGTCAGGACGACGAAGTGACCGGCGAGCTTCGGCTCGATGCTGACACGATCGAGGACTGCCCGAGGACCTTCGCCGGAAAGTGCTTCAACCGGTGTGACCGGCTTCGCGAAGATGACCCGAATCTGCGCCAGCGATTGGGCCGTGCGCGTCGGCGAGATCGACGCAATCCATGGCGGGAGCGACGGCTTCGGCAGCGCCGCCACCGCCGAAAGCCTCGGCTCGTTCGTCCCCGTACCCGTGCACGAGACAGTCGCCGCGATGGCAATGGCTACGAGCAGCGAATAGAACGCACGCACGTATGCCATCTTCCAGCAACCGCCGATGAAACACTTCGTGCTCGCGTTCGCGATTTGCGCTCTGGCCGTCGCGATCGCTCTCGAACGCTCCGGAATTGACGTGGCCAAGCTTGCCCCGCCGCAGGGATCCATCACGTACACCGACCGCAACGGCATCGTGCTCGGAACGATCCTCGGAGCCGAATCGGCGCACTCCGATAGCGTTGCGCTCGACGCGGTCTCTCCCATCTTCCTCGACGCGATCCTCGCGGCAGAGGACGCGCGCTTCTGGCGCCACGGAGCCGTGGACGTTCGGGCGCTGCTCCGCGCCGCGCGCGACTACGCGATCTTCGGTGCCGCCCGCAGCGGCGGTTCGACGATCGAAATGCAGCTCGCGCGGCTACTGTCTCCCAACGCGGGCGCTCGGAGCGAGATAGTTCGAAAGCTCGACCAGATCGCGCTCGCGGAGCGGATTGAAGTCGCTTCGAGCAAAACGGGCGTGCTCGTCGCGTACGTCAACCGCGTGCCGATGGGCGGAAACGTGTACGGGGTAGAAGCGGCGGCTCGCACCTATTTTGGCGAGCCGGCGGCCGATCTGGATTTGGCGCAAGCCTCGCTGCTGGCCGCGATTCCCAACGATCCGGCTCGGCTCGCCCCCGATGCCGATTGGCAAGCGCTGCGAGCTCGGCAACGTTACGTTTTGCATCGCATGGTCGACCTCGGCGAAATCACCCCGGCGACTGCCGACCGCGCCTTTGCCGAAACATTGAACGTGCGCTTTGCGGATTCGGGAATCGACGACGCGCCGCACGCGCTCTTCTCCCTCTACGGCACCGGCGGCCTCCGCGGCGGACGCGTCCGCACGACGCTCGATCGCCCGCTCCAGCGTTTCGTCCAAGCGCAGACGCAGAACGTGATCGGCGCTCTGGAACGCTATCATGTCACCGGAGGCGCCGCGCTCATCGTCGATAATCGAACCGGCGACGTTTTGGCGTACGTCGGCTCGCCGGATTATTTCTCCGACGAAGCGTTAGGGCCCAACGACGGGGTTCGGGCATTGCGGCAGCCCGGCTCGTCGCTCAAGCCATTCACCTACGAACTCGCGCTCGAACGCGGAACGATTCGCTCGACGACGATTCTGCCCGACGTCGCGGCCGCATATGCGATTCCAGGCGGCAAACTCTACCAGCCCGGCGACTATAGCGGCCGTTTTAGCGGGCCGGTCCGCGTTCGGTATGCGCTGGCAAACTCGCTCAACGTGCCCGCGGTTCGCGTTCTCTCGGAGCTGGGCGTCGAGCCGCTCCTCGCGCGTTTGCACGCGCTCGGCTTCGCCCACCTCGATCGTCCGCCGGCGTATTACGGACTCGGTTTAACGCTGGGCAGCGGCGAGGTAAGCCTCTGGGAGCTCGTGCAGGCGTACGTTGCGATGGCGCGCGGCGGCAGCTTCTTACCGCTCCATCTTACGGGAGACCCCGCAACACCTCGCGCCATCGGCGATCCCGCGACTTGGGCTCTGGTCACCGACATGCTGGCCGATCCGCACGCCCGGGCGCACTCGTTCGGCTTGCACTCGGTGCTCGAGATGCCGTTCCCGGCCGCGGTCAAAACCGGGACGTCGTCGGATTTTCACGACACCTGGACGGTTGGATTTACGCGCGACTACACGGTCGGCGTTTGGGTCGGCAACTTCGACGGCAGCCCGATGCGCGGCGTCTCCGGCGTCACCGGAGCGGGGCCGCTCTGGAACCGGATCATGCTGCACTTGTACGAACGCAACGCCGAACCGCCGGCTTTCGCGCCGCCGCGCGGCTTCGTTCGGAGATCGATCTGCGCTACGACCGGAAGGCTCGCGTTGCGCCCGACGGCGGATTGTCTGGCCGTCGTGCGAGAGTGGGTGGCACCGCGTGACCTTCCGGCGCTACGAGCGCGCGCTGAACCCGCAACGCTGCGCATCGTCTTTCCAGCCAATGGCGACACGTTCGTGCTCAACGTTACGACGAGCGCGCTGCAGAGGCAAGAACAGCAGCTCTTGCTGCGCGCGGTCGACGCGCGCGCCCCCGTGCGCTGGCGCGTTAACGGTGCAGCGCTCGCATTCGACGCAAGCGGGAATGCGTTCTGGCCGTTACACTTAGGAACGTGGCGAATCGAGGCCGCCGACGGCAGGCAGCACGCTCGCGTTACAATTCGCGTCGTGCCGCCCCCGGTCGCCCACCCCGGCTTTACTTTTGCAAAGGGCCGCGACTAGAGTAAGCTCCGATTTAGTCTAGATCAGGAGCCGAGGGATGAAGGTTACTTCCTCTGCACTGGCGATGGTGCCGTCGCGGCGCCGAGAAGAGCCGCGACGGCAAAGGAGGTTACTTTTCCAAGACCTGCAGATTGTTGTCGTTATCGTCGTTGAAGTAAATCTTCGTATTCGAGTCGTCGGTGCCCGTCGCCACCATCCCGAAGAGTGAGCCCGACGCGCCCTTATCGACGTTGCGCGTATCGAGGAGCTTACCGCTTGGCGTCAACTCAACCATGAGATTCTGCCCGCTGGGATTGCCCGTGTTTCCGATCACGAGATTGCCGTTGGGTAAGAGCGCGGAGCTAATCGGACCGTCGAGTGGAGAGCCGGAGTAAACCAGCTTGGCGTCGCTGGCGGACGGCCCTTTGAACGTCTTTCCACCTTTTTCCACAACGATGCCGCCGTTGGGGATCGTCGTCACGTTAGCGAACGACACGAAGGTGTTGTTCGTGCCGTCGACGATGTAGAGCGTGTCGATGCTCGCATCGTAGGCCAACCCCGAGGGCGCCAAGATGCTGCCCGGCTTGCCGTGATTGACGGCAAAGCCTTTTGCGATCACGTCGTAGGTGAACGTCGAACCGAGGTTGATTCGTACGATCGTTCCTGCGCCAGCATCGCTTACATAAAAGACCGGGCTTCCCGATGTCGGCTGCGCGAAGACCTGCCCAAAGGGATGGTTGAACGGCTTGCCTTTGATGTCCCCTTCCAGTTTGCCGGACGCCGAGATGATGGGAACGTCGTTAGCGGCGAACGCCGAGGCCCAAATGTCATCCGACGGGCTCAACGCCAGGGCCGCGCATCCGAGCAGCGTCTTGCTCGAAGAGACGAGCAGCGGCTTAGAACCCGGCGTCGGATGCAGCGCAACGACCGTAAAGCCCGTCCCCTGCACGTTCTTCTTATCATTGAAGTTACAGACGGCGAGATCGCCCGCGGTGAAATCTCCGGTGGTCGAGGTCGCAACCGTCAGTCCGTAAGGGTTGGTTTGACCAAACTTCGGATCGACCGTCGACCCGATGACGACCTGTTTCTTGAGCAGCTTCAAAATTGAGGTGGTGTCCTCACCGACGCCATGGCCGGCGGGCGCCGCCGCGGAGGTCATCGACCCACCCGGAAGCATGCTGGAGCGGCCGGCACAGCTGGCAAGGGCCAGTACGGCAATTGTCGCAATCGCAATTTGTTTCATCTATCCAAGCTACGTCGGGGATGTGAAAAAATTCTGAAAACCCTGCCGCAACGGCTCGGCAACCTTCCGGCGCGACGATGGCCTGATGCAGAAGGATGCACTGGCTACCGCCCGCCGTCTCTTCGAACGCGACCGCCGCCGCGCCGCGGAACCACCCGTGCTGGAGACCCTGCTTCGCTTCGGTCACGGCGCCCTGTCTTACGCGCTAAGAAGCCGCATCCGCATTCTGCTCTTGCGCGCGGGCGAGTTTTACCGGGAGGCCTCGCCGGCTCTCGCCCGCTTGGGAATCGACGTGGATGCCTGGCCGGCACCCCCCGCGGGACTTTTCGTGGTCGAAGAACGCGCGCTTTTCTTGCGGTCGCGCAGCCCGATGACCGTCGCGCACGAGTTCGGCCATGCGCTCGATTGCGCGCTCGGCGGCGGCGTCTATCGCAGCAGCATCGACCCGCAAGTTCGCGCGCTTTTCGCTAATGCCCGAACGTTCGTGACGCCCTACGCAGCAACCGGCGTCGACGAATACTTCGCCGAATCGCTGCGCGCGTACGTCGAGGCCAACGATTGCGCCTCGCCGTGGCCGCGGGCAACCCGGGCGCGCCTGCGCCACGGCGATCCCGGCATGCACGATTACGTCGAAACCCTCTTCGAAAACGAGTTCGGCGAGCGCCTCGATCTAGGGAAAGTCGCGTCTATTTGATGGACTGTACTTGGTCAATGCTCACCCCGCCGGCGTGATTGTTCCAGGCGCTGCGAATGTAGCTGATGACCGCAGCGAGCTGATCGTCGGAGATCTGGCCCTTCCAGCTCGGCATGATGCCGCTGTAGGCGAGGTTATTCACCGTCACGCGGCCTTCGAGGCCGTTCTTGACGATCGCAATCACCGCGACCGGATTGCCGGTCACGACCGCGTTGCCGGCGAGCGGTGGAAACGCTCCGGAGACGCCGTGGCCGTCGGCCTGATGGCAACTGGAGCAATCGGTAAGATAGACCGTCGCGCCATCGCTGGCCGACGCCGGATTCCTCATCGCCGCGGCAGAGGCCGAAGCCGCTGCGGTTGCGCCGCGGGAACTCTTGGCGCAGCCAACTACGGCTGCAAACAGCACGAGCGAAACAACGATTCTCACGATGCGATCCTCCGAGGACGAGCGCTCATCGCCCAGACGAGTGCCACGAGCAAGAAATTGGCAACCAAAGAACTTCCGCCGTACGAGATGAAGGGCAGCGTAATGCCGGTCAGCGGCAACAGGCCGATCACTCCGGCCACGATGATGACGACTTGAAACCCGAGCGTCGCACCGAGTCCTGCGGCGAGCAGCTTCGTATAGAGATCGGGCTGCTCGAGCCCGGTGGCGAGAATGCGGCGCACGAGATCGAGAAAGATCGCCAAGACGACGATCGCACCGATCAGGCCGAACTCCTCGGCGAGAGCCGCGTAGACGTAGTCGGTGGGCACGTCCGGAATGAACTGCGGATGGCCGAGCCGGTAACCCGTTCCCGCCAAACCGCCCGCCGCCAGCGAATAGTAGGCTTGCGAGGATTGATACCCGGCGCCGAGTGGATCGGCGAAGGGATGGAACCAGACGGCGATGCGCGTTTGCACGTACGGGTAATGATGCACGGACCAAAATGCGCCGGCCGCAAACAATAGCGCGCCGAAGAGCACGATGTCGATTCGCCGCGTCGCCACGAAGAGCAGCGTAGCGAATGTTGCGAGCAGGAGCGTCGCCATGCCGAGATCGCGCTGCACGACCAAGATCGCCATCGAGGCGCCCCAACCGATAAAGAGCGGCCCCAGATATTTGAGGTTGGCGCTCAACGACCACGCCCGCGCCGCAGCGATCACGTCGGCCATCTCGGCGAGATAGGCTGCCAAGAAGAGCACGATGCAGAGTTTAATCAGCTCGATGGGTTCGTATTGAATCGGCCCAACCTTGATCCACAGGCGAGCACCGTTAATCTCGACACCGAAGAGAATCAGCAGTCCGAAGAGCGCGAGCGAAGCGACGACCCAGAGATATTTGAACGCCGCAAAACGCCGAAACTGCGTGAACGCGGGGCCGGCAACGAGAGCTAACCCCAGCGAGAGGAGCAGCCAAAGCTGCTGGCGATGCGCTAAATCGGGCGAAAGCCTCGCGACCATCGCGAGCCCGAGCGCCGCCAGCACGATCGCGAGCGCGGGAATGACGTCGTCACGAACGCTCGTTGCCGGCTGCCACAGGACCCACGCCATTGCAAGCACGCCCAGCGCAACGAGCATCCATGGCGGCCCAATCGCCCCAGCCGGCGCAAAGGAGAGCGTCAGAGCTGCAACGGCCAGCGCGACGCTCATTGGCGTCAGGCGCCGAATGAGTAAGGCGATCAGTGCGCGAGCACCGCAGCCGCAAGAAACCCGATTGCCGCCACGATGCCGGTGAAGGCGCGGCCGATTTTCGAAGTGCACAAGGTCGCACTCGGCGCCGGAGCGATCGCTCCTGCATCCTCTTCGAAACGAGCGACGAGAATCTGCTCGCCAAGTTCGCTGGCTTCCAACCGGTCCAAGAGCGTGCGTCGTTCGCTCGCTCCCGTGATACGCCGTCCGAGCAGCACGATCGCATCGCCGGGAATCAGTCTCACGTTTGAGATGCCGACGTCGAGCGTCGGTGCGGCGGCAAACGCGCGAATCAGCACGGGGACCGGCCGCTCCTCCATCACGTCATCGTCGCAGAGCGGCGCGATCGCGCCCGCCCGCGCCAGATACGCCGCGGTCGCTCCCACATGAATCACATAGGCCACGCCTTGCACGATGATCACCGCCGTCAACGATGCCGCCGCCGTCACGTAGTCGTCGTGGTTCGCCGTGTTCGCGTAGAGCACGCCGTTCACGCGCCCTAAAACGGCTAACATCGCCGTGGCGGCGGCCTGCGGCCGATCGATGGCACGCCGGAAGAGCGGGCTGCGCATCCGGCCTTGGCATTCGGCGCGAAGCCGCGCGAGCAGCGCAGACTCGATGGGGAGGCCGCCCATCTGGCCAAAGCCTCGTGCGACCGCCAACAGCCACGTGCCGGGGCCGAGTTGCAAGCTCAAACACGACGTCCGGTCCCCCCGGATTGCAAGCGTCATCCGGCGTGCACCGACGTCACGACGATGCGCGTCGTTCCGACATCGATCTCGTCGCCTTCGCGAACTTCGATCGCTTCGGTTACGCGACGGCCGTTGAGGAAGGTGCCGTTGCGGCTGCGGAGGTCTTCGACGTAGACGACGCCGTCGTAGCTCGACAAACGCGCGTGCTCCCGGCTCACCTCGGCATCGGGCAGCGACACGCCGGCACTCTTCGCGCGGCCGATTTCTACGGGCGGACGCACGTGATGCGGACGGCGCCCGCTTCGCTCGACGATCTCAAGACCGACCTGCATTGGCGTTAGACTGCCGATCTCCGCGGCCGCACGAACGCGCGGACGCGCCGCCAACACCGCGACGACGGCCAGGGCCGCGGTAATCTCCAGCGATCCGATACGCATCTGCGTCGTCAAGCCGGCGATGACGCCAAGCACGATCATGCCGATTCAAATCTCATTCGCGTGTTTCCAAATTGCAGCTCGTCTCCGTCGCGCAGAGCTTCGAGGCTCACCCGGCGGCCGTTGACGAAGGTGCCGTTCGTGGAGCCTAGGTCCCGGACGACGGGCTGCGCACCGTCAATTTCAACGATCGCGTGGGCGCGCGAAACGCTGGGATCGACCAGGACGATCTCGCCTTCATCGCCTCGACCCACCCGGGTCGTTCCTTGGATGGAATATACCCTATCGGGCGGCACGCCCTTGAGCATCCGCAAAGAAAACTGAGCGTTGCGCGTCGCCCCCTCCCCTACCTCAATAGCGACGGCGCCCAGCGGCACGCTTTCGCGGGGCGCCATCGCGACCCGCGCCTCGCCATCGGTAAAAGTGACGCCGACTTTCGCGGCCAGATCGTGCAAGAGCTCGGCCCAAGCTCGCTGCAAATACTCCGCGTGCTCCGTGAGTCGCTCGAAATCTTCGGGACTCACGTACACTGCATACGCCGCGGGCGCGCTCAAACGGCCGTTATCGGCGCGGGTCTGCGCTTCCATCGTCGAGACGAGTTTGCGGGCGATCTGCGCCGGCTCGACGTCGCTGGGGAACGTCTTTGCGAAAGCTCGCTCGATAAAGAGCGCGCATGCCTGTTCGATCTTCTCTAAGAAGCTCAATCTCGACGTTCCAGTCGCGCGATATAGAATCCATCGCGCCCGTCGATCCCGGGCGGCACGAGCACGTCGCCGGCACCGGTCAACAGCGGCTCGTAGGCTGCCGGTATCGGGCCGCGTTCGAAGGTCTCTCGCGCCAAGAACCACTCCACCACTTCCGTCGTTTCGCGCGGGTCCGTCGAACAAACTGCGTAAACTAGGCTGCCGGACCTATCGACGTGACGAGCCGCCTGCTCGAGAAGGGCTCGCTGCGTAATGGCCAGGCGTTCACCGTCGGTACTCTGTTTCTTCCACCGCGCCTCGGGCTGGCGCCCGACGATGCCGGTGCCCGAGCATGGGGCGTCGAGGAGTACTCGGTCGAAATGCTCTTCGGCCGGAAGCAGCGCCTGCGTCGCGTCGCCGCTCACGATGCCTCCGACAACCTCCGCTCTCTCCAAGCGCTGCGCGAGCGTGGCCGCCTTGCGCGCGTCGCGCTCGATGCAGAGCAGTCTCCCTTCGCGCGCGAGGCGCGCGCCGGTTTGCAGCGCCTTGTTTCCGCGCCCGCTGCAGACGTCCAGAACGCTTTCACCGGGCTGCGGATCGAGCACGGCGGCGGCCATCGCCGAGCTCTCCGATTGCGGCCACCAGCGGCCATCGCCCGTCGCCTCCGAGACATAGCCCTGCCGCACCAGCAATGCCTCTCCTACGAAGGACGACCGGTGCGTCTCTACTCCCGCCGATGCAAGCTGTGCTTCCGCCTCGTCGATCGTCAATCGCAGCGCATTGACGACGATCGCCGTTTGCGCCGGAGCGTTGACCGCGGCACAGACTTCCTCGAGACGCCCGTTAAAGCTCTCCCGCCACTGGCGCACGAGCCACGTCGGCAACGAATAGCGCGTTGCCAAATACTCATCCTCGTCGACGAAAAGCTCTGGGACCGGCGCCGCCGGCCGCTCGCGAAGAAACCGGCGCAGCACCGCATTGACTAGGTTCGCCAGCCCCCGATGACCGAAGCGCTTTGCGAGGTTAACGAACTCGAAGAGCGTCGCATATTCGTCGGCATCGGTGTAAACGAGCTCGTAAATGGCTAAGCGTAACAGCTCGCGGATCGCCGGCGGCAGCGCTTTATTCTTTTCATCCTGCGCCGGGTCGAGGGAAAGATACCAGTCGAGCGTCCGACGCATTTTGATTGCGCCATAGGCAAGCTCGGCGGCGAACGCCACGTCGCGCTCGCTCACGTCCGAGCGTCGTACCCGGTAATCGAAGGCGGCATGCGCACTGCGCGCCGTCGTCTGACCTTCTGGCGGAAAGACGTCGATTACGACGCGTAGCGCCAGCTCGCGCGCAGTCACCCCTTTTCACCCTGATCCCGTATCAAGGCACGGTAGTACGTCGCGCCGCTCATCTTTCCGCGATTGGGCGCGATCAGCTCGTCGATAACCAGTTCGCTGGCATCGTCGACGTGCGCGCGCTGAATCTTGACGACCTCGCCGTTGATTTCGGCGCGCGCTGCCGGCTGCGGAGCGTAAGCGCGAACGGCGCGCACGATGCGTTCGGGCTCCCAACTCAAGTCGACACGCAGATCCTCTCGCTTAATTGGGCGCGTCAGGGTCGGCTCGCCAATCTGCGGCCGCGCAGCCAGTTCTCCGCGCTCCGCCAACTCGATGCACCGCCCGAGCAGTTCGGCGCCCAGCGCCGCTAAGCGGCCGTGAAGCTCGCCGTAATTTTCGTCGGGCTCGATTGCGACGCGTTGCTGCGACACGATCTCGCCGGTATCCAGGCCGGCGTCCATCAGCATGATGGAGACGCCGGTCTCTAGTTCGCCTTGCAGAATCGCGCTTTGAATCGGCGTTGCCCCGCGGTACTTCGGAAGCAGCGACGGATGAACGTTGAGCGCGCCGAGCCGAGGAATCGCGAGCAGCTCGCGCGGCAGAATGCGCCCGTACGATGCAAGCGCGAAAAGATCGAAGCCCTCGTCGCCCATGTCGCGCGCAAAGTCGCGCAGCTGCGACGGTTCGAAGACGCGCAAGCCGAGTTCGAGCGCGGCGCGCTTTACCGGAGTGCTTTGCAAGCGATGGCCCCGCCCCGCCGGACGGTCCGGCTGCGTCACCACGCCGGCACATTGAGTGCGCTCCGCAACCACCCGAAGGCTCGGTACGGCAAAAGCACTGGTGCCAAAAAAAAGCGTTTTCACGCCTCCGCCGTCTCTTTTTCCTCTTCGGTGACGGCCGGACGCAAGTGCGTCGCGCGATCGATGTAGAGCGCGCCGTTGAGATGGTCGATCTCGTGCTGCAGGCACTGTGCGAGCAGGCCATCACCTTCGATCCGGATTTTCTCGCCGTGGCGATCCAACCCGCTTACCGCGGCGCGCTTGAAGCGCATGATCTCGCCGACGAGGCCGGGCACCGAAAGACAGCCTTCGCGAAGCTCGATTTCTTCACCGAGCTCTTCGATCTTCGGATTGATGACGACCGCCGGCTCGTGTTCGTCCTCGTGCACGTCCATGACGAAGATCCGCTTCGAAACGTTGACCTGCGGCGCTGCCAGGCCCACGCCGGGCGCCGCGTACATCGTTTCGAACATGTCGTCGATGAGCTGCTGAAAAAGCGGCTCCCGAATCTCTTTGGGATTGACCCGCTTGGCCACCCGGCGAAGCGCCGGGTGGCCGTCGGTCAAGATCTCGCGGATATACGGCATCGCGGGCGCTATTCGCGCTTCGCGCCGCCCGCTACTGTTACTTTTTGGTTCGGAAAGAGCTCACGAGGAAGTGCGGGTTGCAGTTCCGTGCGCCGTCGTTCCAGAAGAGGCTTACATACTGATTCGGCCCGACGACGTAGCCCGATCCAGACGGACCCGCGATCGCCGTTTGATAGTACACCGCGTTGGGATAGCTCGGCGTCGCATGGGGTTCGGGGACCTGCGATTTGCTAATACCCGTAAATGGCCCCGTAAACGTCGAGGAGCCGTTCGATTGCGCTAGCAAGAAGTCGAACAGGTTGCTCGGCGGCAACTGACCCTTCGTGGAAACGTAGATGTTGTTAACTCCCGGCGGAGCGTTCTTCTTGTTCGGGATTGGGTTGAGCACCTCGAGCTGGTTCGAGCTCGGCGGACCGCCGCAGTTTCCCGTCGGCCCCGAGCTGGGGTTGGGGCCCGGAAAGCCGCCGTTGTTCGCGCCGTTGCACGCCGCCAAAACGGCGGCGACGGAAAGCAGAGTGATGAGGAGTGGGCCTTTGGGTTTTCTCATGGTGTAAGAATCCTCGTTGCGTGGTAGCCGGACCTGTGGGTCCTAATGGGAATTCCCTTAGAGAATGTACCCGGAAAGGTCGGCGTTTGCCACCACGTCGGCCAGCCGCTTTTGAACGTAGTCGCGGTCGACCACGACGATGCCCCCGTTCTCGGGGGCCTCGAAGCTGACGTCTTCGAGCATGCGTTCGAGCACGGTATGCAGCCGGCGAGCGCCGATGTTCTCGGTCTGCTCGTTCACCGTCATGGCGAAGTTAGCGAGCTGCTCGATCGCATCGTCGCGAAAATCGAGCGTGACACCGTCGGTGGCTAACAGGGCCTTGTATTGCTCGACCAATGCGTTCTTGGGCTGGGTCAGAATCGTCTTGAAATCCTCGGCCGTCAGCGAATCGAGCTCGACCCGAATCGGCAAGCGGCCCTGCAGCTCGGGAATAAGATCCGACGGCTTGCTCATGTGAAACGCGCCCGCCGCGATAAACAAGACGTGATCGGTCTTGATCGGACCGTGCTTGGTGTTGACCGTCGAGCCTTCGACGATCGGCAGGATGTCGCGCTGCACGCCTTCGCGCGAAACGTCGGGGCCGTGGCCGGATTCGCGGCCGGCAACTTTGTCGATTTCGTCGATGAAGATGATTCCCATTTGCTCGGCGCGCTCAACCGCGGCGCGCGTGACCTGATCCATGTCGATCAATTTATTTTCTTCTTCCTGGATCAGGTACTCGAAAGCGTCGGCGACGGTCATCTTGCGTTTCTTTTTCTGCTGGCCGAAAAGGCCGGAAAGCATGTCTTTGACGTTGACGTCCATTTCCTCGACGCCCTGATTGGTGATGATCTCGAAGCTGGGCATGGCGCGCTCGCGCACTTCGACTTCGACCATGCGCTGATCGAGTTTGCCTTCGCGCAATTGCGCGCGCAGCTTCTCGCGCGTGCGATCGGCGGGCTCACGGCGCAAGACTTCGGTCGGCGAGATTCCTGGCGCGGGCGGCGCGTCCGGTGTGAGCGACGAAGATGATGACGGCGATGGCACCGGAACGGGAGACGACGGCGGCAACAGCAAATCGAGAACACGTTCCTCGGCGGTTTGGTCGGCGCGCTCGGCGACTTCATCGAGCTTTTCTTCGCGGATCATGTCGATCGAGGTTTCGACCAGATCGCGCACCATGGATTCGACGTCGCGGCCGACGTAGCCCACTTCGGTGTACTTCGAGGCTTCCACCTTGATGAATGGGCAGCCGGCGAGACGCGCGAGGCGCCGCGCGATTTCTGTTTTGCCCACGCCCGTGGGCCCGATCATCAGAATATTTTTCGGCAGGATTTCTTCGGCGACCTCGGCGGGAAGTTTTTGGCGGCGGACGCGGTTGCGCAGCGCGACGGCCACGGCGCGCTTGGCGGCGTTCTGGCCGACGATATATTTATCGAGCTCCGCGACGATTTCGCGTGGCGTCAGCTCGTCGAATGACGGCTGCGGCTCGGGTTCGGGCTCGCGCTGCTCGCCTGGAAGATAGATCACCATGAGTCGATTGCCTCAGAGCTCCTCGATCGAGACGTTGCCATTGGTATAGATGCAGATTTCGCTGGCTACGCGCATGGCTTCCTGCGCGATTTCCTTGGCGCCGAGTTTTGTGTGGCGCGCAAGCGCGCGAGCGGCGGCCAGAGCGTAGGGCCCGCCGGAGCCGATGGCGCACAAGCCGTCATCGGGCTCGATCACGTCGCCATTTCCGGAAAGAAGAAACGTGCCCTTGGCATCGGCTACGACCAGCAACGCTTCAAGGTGACGCAGCGCGCGATCCTTGCGCCATTCCTTGGCGAGCTCGACCGAGGCGCGCTGCAAGTTGCCGTGAAATTCCTGGAGCTTGCCCTCGAAACGCTCGAAAAGCGAAAGCGCGTCGGCTGTGGAACCGGCGAATCCGGCCAGGACCTTGCCCTCGAACAGCCGGCGAATTTTTTTCGCCGTGTGCTTCATCACGTGATCGCCCAAAGTCACCTGACCATCGCCGGCCAGAACGACTTTGTTGTCGCGGCGCACGCAGAGAACTGTGGTTGCGTGCATGGCAAGCTGTGACTGCGCATTACTTTGGGCCCAAGCCATTCAACCATTATACCGCGATACCGCCTGCTTCAACCTGCGGACAGAAGAGGGCGGCGATTTCTGGATCGGTTCAACCGTTTAATCCACGCCGTTGATGTAACTTTTCGCTTGTTCGCGGATACCTATTACGAGAATGCGCGATGCACAACAAGCCCCACATCGGTGTAACTTTCCAAGCGCTCATGGATAATTTGTTTGGGATGAACGCATGACCGGCATCGAGGCGCTCTATAAGAAGTACGCGGCCGACGTTTACCACTTCTCGCTATATCTTTCGGGCGAGCGCGGGGAAGCCGAGGACATTACTTCAGAGACGTTCGTGCGCGCGTGGGCTTCGTCTGAGCCGATCCGCGTAGCTACGGTGAAGGGCTATCTTTTCACGATTGCCCGCAATCTGTTTCTGCAAGGATTGCGGAAGAAATCGCGGCAGGTGGCGCTCCATGACGACTTGCGCGATCCGCAGGCCAGTCCTTCTGCGCAGGCCGAGGGAAAGCAAGAACTTCGTGCTGTGCTCGCCGGGCTGCAGAGACTGCCGGAAGTCGATCGCGCGGCTTTGGCGATGAGGGCGTTTGACGAGATGCCCTACGAAGAAATCGCGCAAGCGCTCGGAATTTCGCTGGCCGCCGTGAAGGTGAAGATTCACCGCGCGCGGCTGGCGCTCGGAGATATTCGCAATGCGTAACGGCAGGGAACGGATTTTAACGACAGGAGGAAATTGATATGAACGTCACACGGGAAGTGATTCTGGATTTGTTGCCGGTGTATCTTGCGGGCGAGGCTAGCCCCGCCACCCGCGAGCTGGTCGAGGAATATATGAAGCAAGATCCGGATCTTGCGAAGCGCATTCGCCAGCAATGGTCGGAGAGTTTCGCCAAGGTCGCGCCGTCCGCGCTGCCTCCGGATCTTGAGTTGCGAACGCTTCGCCGGACGCGAAAGCTGATCGGATGGCAGAAATGGCTGTTTGGCTTCGGGATATTTTTCACGGCGATGTCGCTGAGCAGTGAGTTTTCGTTTACGGGCTGGCACTTGAATGAGTTTCATTTTTTGCTGCGCGATTATCCCGTTCCATTCGGAGCTTGCGTGACGCTCGGTCTCGCCTGCTGGATCGTTTACTTTTCGATCCGGCGGCGTCTCCGGACGGCATGACGCACGCGGCGGCGTTTGCGCACGCGACCGTAATTAGGCGAAAAATGTTGAAAGCGTAAAAGCTATCTTTCGCGCGTCCCTCAGTGTGACGGAGGAGGGTGCGTTGGCGGGGCCTTCTTCTCTTCCTTCTTCTTGGGTTCCTGGGCGAAGCGGTCTTCGAGCGACTTCTTGGTGAAAAGGTAGGCGTCGAGATTGGTGTTGTACTGGCAATCGTTGTAGGAGGCGGCGAAAATCTGGCGTCCATCTTGCGATTGAGAAATCTTGCGCGGGGTGTTCACGCCAGCGATAGGAATGTATTCGGAATAGAGCGTGTCTTTTTCGCTGCGCTCGCGAGTGACGGGATTGCGTGTAATCACTTGATATTGAATGGGCAGGTGCGTGGATTGGTCGAGGGCGAAGCGCATGGTTGTGTCGTCCTTATCGACCAATTCCACCCAGTCGACCTGCTGGAGATCGACGATGTCCTGGCCGGCATAGCGGAAAGTCATGCCTTCTTCTTTCAAGCGATAGCGCAGAACGTTGTCCATATCGACCTTGATTTGCTCGTGAAAATCGGCGAGCGCCTCGGGCGATTGGTCGTTGACGCCGCTGCGATCGAGCGACCAGCCCTGGCTGCCGGCGTATAGATCGACGATGGTGGCTTTCTTGTCCCACTCGGTGCGGTTGTCGTCGGGCAGAATCCAGAAATCTTTGAACGGCGGATAGGAGTTGATGTCGCCGGAGTGCGCGAACTGGGCCAAGCGGCCTTCGCAGACGTAGTCGTGCACGGTGAGGTAGGCCTGGCCGCCAAGCGCGCCGATTTCCTCTTGCAGCAAGGCTTTGGCTTTCGCGGCGCTTTGCTCGGGCATCAGCGCTTCATCGCCTTGCGCGCGAAGTGGGCGCGGGGCGGCGGTGAGAAGAAGCGCTGCCAAGCCGCCAGTCGCTATCGCCGCAACTCGCTTGCTCATCCGCATGGCATCTTTTATCCGGACAAAATCTCTTATCCGCACAACATTTCTTATCCGCACAACACCGATCCTCCATTTACATTGAGCACTTCACCGGTGATAAAGGTTGCCAGGTCGGAGGCGAGGAATAGAACGGCGCCGGCGACTTCTTCGGCCTTAGCGACGCGGCGCAGCGGGATCACCGAGGTTGCGAACTTCGAGCCTTCTTTGGTGTCAAGCACCGGCTTTGACATATCGGTATCCACCCAGCCAGGCGCGACGCTGTTGACCAGGATATTGTGCTGCGCCAACTCGGTGGAAAGCGCTTTCACGAAGCTGATGATCGCGCCTTTGGTCGCCGCGTAATGCGAATGAAACGCTTCGCCGCGCTGGCCCGCGGTCGAACTTAGGGCGATGATGCGGCCGGAGCGTTGCGCGATCATGCGCGCGGCGGCGAAGTGCGTGACGTCGTAAACGCTTTTTAGATTCACGCGCATCATGTCGTCCCACTCGCGCTCGGTCATTTTTTCGATCGGCGCGTCCACCGCGTTCCAAATTCCGGCGTTGGCCACCAGGATATCCAGGCGACCCAGGCGCTCGATGGTGTAACCCACCAGGCGCTTGGCATCGGCCATGCGGCCCAGATCGGCTTTGAGAGATTCAATGCGCGTGCCGTGCTTGCGGGCTTCCTGCTCCACTTGCCTGGCCGCTTCGCGACTGCGGTTGTAGCTGAAGACCACGTCGGCGCCGGCCTGCGCGAAAAGTTTTACGGTTGCCGCGCCGATTCCGCGCGAGCCGCCGGTCACAAGTGCCGCCTTGCCTGCCAATGAGATCATTCGATTCCTCTCTGGTTCTTCGGTTTTGTGCGCGGGTTTTATGCTGCTGCTGGGATCGCGCCGCCCTGGTGCTTATGGTTCTTTTCGTCAGCCCGCGCGCTTCGCCCGGCGCGTGGTCGATTCCGAGATCAGCTCGCGGAACAGCGCGCGCGAAAGCTCTGCGCCGCTCGCGCTGTTTGAAATGCGCTCCGGGTGCCACTGCACGCCGACGATCCAGTCCGCGGGGCCGGTGTATTCGACGCCTTCGATCGTGCCGTCGGTCGCATGCGCGGTGACGCGCAGATCGCGGCCGGGCTCGCGCACGGCTTGGTGGTGCGAGCTATTGACGACGAGCTCCGCGGCGCTTGCCGGCGTGACGCTGCGTGCCAGATCCGCGACGCGGCCGCTTTCGATGCGCGCGAGATGCTCGGAATCGGGCGCGTCGTCCTCGCGATCGTGGCGGATCGGGCTGGGTTTTTCGTCGGGGAGATCCTGGAACAGGCTGCCGCCCATGTAGACGTTCAGGAACTGCGTGCCGTAGCAGATGGCCAGCACCGGTTTGTGCGTGGCGAGGGCGTGATCGAGCAGCGTTGAATCCATGCGCTCGCGCGCGGCGTCGGGGTCATTCGTTTCCGGATGTTTCGGCGCGCCGTAGCGAGCCGGGTCCACATCGGAAGGGCTGCCGGGGAGCACGAATGCGTCCAGCGTGTTCGCCAGGCCCTTAAGTTGTTCGGGCGATTGGTCGAGCGAGAGCAGCACCGGCTCGCCGCCAGCGGCGCGCACGGCTTCGAGATACGGATCGATCTTCGGCCGCTGGTTCTTGGCCTCTTCGGCGGCGTTGCGCCAGGGTACGCCGACGCGCGGCTTGGTATGGGGTGTAGTGGCCATGGGAATCGGCAATCGTAGCATCCGGTTGCGGAGGCGGGCAACTCGGCAGCCGACCCGACAAAGCTATGGTTTGCGGATTGCAGGCGACGGGCTATTTGCAACGTGGAGGTTGGCCCAGCCGCGGCGGTAATCCTCGATTAGATAGAGCGAGCCGGTGGCGAAGACGGCGTCTTCGGGGGCGGACTGCGAGATGGCGCGCTCGAGGGCGGCGGCGGGATCGGGGACGACTTCAATATTGCGCGCGAGATGGGCTGTCATTTCCGCGAGCACAACGGCGGAGAGAGCGCGCGGTTGGCGCGGCTCGGTGAGGATTACGCTGGCGGCGCGCGGGAAAAGCAGGCCGCAGATTTCGTCGACGGGCTTATCGCGCAGGGCGCCGTAGACCAGGTGGATTGGGACGCCGGCGAAGTGCTCGTCCCAGAAGGCTAGGAGTTCGCGCGCGCCTGCGGGATTGTGGGTGCCGTCGAGATATACGGCGGGGCGATCGCCGACGCGTTCGAGGCGGCCGGGCCAGTGAACCTGCGCGATGCCGCGCGCGATGGCGTCGTCGTGGATTAAAGCTACGCGTCCGGCGCGGAGGGATGAAGTAGGAGCAAGGCGGGCGGAGGCAAGCTCCGCCCCTACAAAATCTTTTGCTGGCGAAGCAGCGCGTTCGGCGAGCAGGCGCGCGGCGGCTAGCGCGGTAAGGGCGTTGCGGTGCTGGAAGCGGCCGGCGAGGGGAACGGTGAGTTCGATCGCGCGGCTGGAGGAATTCTCGACGACCTCGAATCGCGTGGCGTGCGGGAAATCGGGCGCGTATTCGTCCGCGCCGTGTGACTGCAATCGCGCGGGTAATTGTTTCACGTGAAACGCTTCGTCGATTTCGATCAGATGCGCGTGTTGCGACTCGGCTCGGGCGCGAATCACGGCGCGCGCTGCTGGATTTTCCGCGGCGCTCACGACCCACGCGCCGGGCTTGATGATGGCGGCTTTTTCGGCGGCAATTCCCTCGATGGAATGGCCGAGGAAATCCTCGTGATCGAACGCGATTTGCGTGATCACGGCGACTTCGGGCTCGATGATATTGGTCGCGTCCAGGCGTCCACCCATGCCAACTTCAAAGACAGCGAAATCGACGTGCGCGCGCGCAAATTCATCGAAGGCGATGGCCGTGACGCACTCGAAGAACGTGGGATGCGCCGCGAGCGCGCCTGAGGCGAGCATCTCTTCGATCGCGCGGCGGACGCGGCCGAGAGCGGCGGCGAAATCGTGGTCCGAAATTTCGCGGCCGGCGATGCGAATGCGTTCGTTTATTCGCGCAAGATGCGGCGAGGTGTAAAGGCCGGTACGCAAGCCGGCGGATTCGAGGATCGACGCCAGCATCGCGGCGGTTGAGCCTTTGCCATTGGTGCCGGCGATGTGCGCGGAGGGATAGCGGCGCTCGGGATGGCCCAGGTGTTCGGCGAGGGCGCGAATATTCTCCAGGCCGAATTTTGTGGCGCTCGCTTGCTGCGGCGAAGCTAACTCTCGACCGAGAGAGAGCAAGTAGCGGACGGCTTCATCGTAGTTGAGCGACGAGGTTGTGGGCGGGGTCATCGACGAATACCGGCGTGCGGCGCGCTAGGCCAGGAAAAAATCCAGCGCTGAGGAGATATAGGTTTTCAAATCCTTGCGATGGACGACGGCGTCGAGAAATCCGTGCTGCAACAAGAATTCCGAGCGCTGAAAACCTTCGGGCAATTTTTGGTGGATGGTTTGTTCGATCACGCGTGCCCCGGCGAACCCGATCAGAGCGCCGGGCTCGGCGATGTTCAGATCGCCAAGCATGGCGTAGCTCGCGGTGACGCCGCCGGTGGTCGGGTCGGTCATCACGGAAATAAAGGGAAGGCGCACTTCATCCAGCCGCGCGAGCGCCGCGGAAACCTTGGCGAGCTGCAGCAGGCTAATGGTGCCCTCCATCATACGCGCTCCTCCGGAGCACGAAACGATCACCACGGGCAAATGCCGGTCGATGGCCATCTCGATCGCGCGCGTCACTTTCTCTCCGACCACCGCGCCCATGGTGCCGGCGATGAAGCCGAACTCCATCGAGCAAACCATCACTGGGCGCCCGTTCAGCAGGCCTTCGGCGGTGACCACGGCGTCGGCCATCCCGAGATCGCGCTGGGCCTTGCGCAGCCGCGTGGCATAGGGGCGCGTGTCGGTGAAATGCAGCGGATCGCTTGAAGCGAGCGTGGCGTCGTGTTCGACCCAGTGGCCATCCAACAGCAGCTCAAGCCGCTTTTTCGACCCGACGCGAAAATGGTGCTGGCATTTGGGGCAGACGTAAAAATTGGCCTCGAGATCCTTTTTCCAGACGATCGTGCGGCAGCTCGCGCACTTGGTCCACAGACCTTCGGTTTTCACGGTGCGCTCGTCGGGCGGCACCGGCTGGTCGATCGATTTTTTTTCGCGCTTGAACCAGGCCATTTGGTATTCGCCGCCTTAGTAATCGATCCCGCGCTGCGCCAGGACGCCCTTGGTGTAGGGATGCTTGATCTCGCGCATTTCTGTCACGAGATCCGCAAGCTCGACGAGCTTGGGATGCGCGTTGCGGCCGGTGCAAATCACATGCACGCGTTCGGGGCGCGCCGCGAGCGCGGCGACCACTTTTTCCGGATCTAACATTTTGTAGCTGATCACGTAATTGATCTCATCCAGCACCACCAAATCATATTTGCCGCTGTCGATTTGCGCGCGGCCGAAGTCCCAGGCTTGCTCGCATAGGCGCAGGTCTTCAGGGTCGGGGTCCTGCCCGAGTTTGACGAAGCCGCGGCCCATCGGCCGGATCTCGAATTTTTCCTCGCCGAGCATCTCGGCGGCGTCCAGCTCGCCGTAATGCCACGAGCCCTTGATGAACTGGACCATGAGCACGCGCAGACCTTGCCCGACGGCGCGAAACGCCGTCCCCAGAGCACACGTGGTCTTGCCCTTGCCCGGGCCGGTGTAGACGATCAGGAGTCCCTTGTCCTCGGGCATGGAGGTTGCACCGCAAAAGCCACGCCCTGCGGCGCGGAGACGGAAGGAGGAAGCATAGCACGGGGCGAGGCGGAGCCACACGGACGGTGCCGACCCGACCGCGCAAGTGCCCCTGCCTGGCGCTGCGCTGGACGGGGTGCCGCACGGGCGCTAAACTGACAATACGCCCGGCGAAAATTCTTTAATTCGCCCCAAGGAGAGTCTTCGTGTCTATGTCTCAGAACGATTTTTGGAATGAGCTTGAGCGGCGCACGGCGAAATACGACCTTCTGTGCCACCCGTTTTACAAGGCGTGGACTGCCGGGGAATTGACGCGGCAGGACCTGCGGGAATACGCGCGCGATTACTATCATCACGTCGCCGCGTTCCCGGAATATCTCGGCGCGCTGGCGGCGCGCTTGCCGGAAGGGGCGTTGCGCTCGGCCGTGCTTGAGAATCGGGACGACGAATTGGGGATGGACTCTACGGGCCGGCGATCGCATGACGCGATTTGGTTGGAATTTGCCCGCGCGATGGGCGCGGATCCCGCTGAAGTTGGCGCGAGCCGGCCGCTGCCTGAGGTGCGCGAGCTGATCGAGAGTTTTGACAGCGTGGCGCGAAGCGGGAGTCCGGCTGAGGCGCTCGCCGCTTTCTACGCGTACGAATCGCAAGTTCCGCGCGTGGCGGCGGAAAAAGCTAGCGGGCTGCGCGATCGGTACGGCGCGGATGACGCCGCGTGCGAATACTTCACGCTGCATGCCACGGCGGACGTGTACCACAGCCGCGTGTGGCGCGAGCAACTGGATCGCTTGATCTCGGAAGAACCCGATCAGGCTGCGCTGGCGCTGGGCGCTGCGGAAAACGCGGCGCACGCGCTGTGGCGAGCGCTCGACGGGATCGAGGCGCGTCGCCAGGCAGTTTTCAGCTAAATCAATCTTACGGACACCGTGATCAATCGCGTTGCCGACATCAGGGGTTAAGACCTCTGGGGTCGCTGTGTTTCTGGGCGCGACTCCGGATCTACGAGGACCGGGCGGAGGCGAGCTCCGCCCCTACAAAGGCGA
>Ga0182018_10001851_pt1 | contig 22847 bp, 12 predicted proteins | sample 812P2MmetaG_FD_120490 | JGI IMG/M metagenome (GOLD analysis project Ga0182018, IMG submission 120490) | Permafrost microbial communities from Stordalen Mire, Sweden - 812P2M metaG | ecosystem: Environmental > Terrestrial > Soil > Wetlands > Permafrost | place: Sweden: Stordalen | collected...
CGTTGGTGATGGTCAGCGCGGCACCGTTGGCCAGCGCCTTGCTGAACAGAACAAACCGGTCTCCGGCCACCAGCGCCGGGCCAAGATTTGTCACCGTCACCATGCCGGCGCCGGCATTGGTCAGGACGCCGCTGACGGAAATCATATCGTTGGACTGTGCAGGCGATAGAGATTTGTTGACGCGGATAAACACGTTGCCACTGTTGGTGAGAGCATTGTTGATGGTCAGCGTGCCGATGGTCGTGACCGAGCCGCCGCCGATGGCCGAGTTGGTCTGGTTTAAAACCGGGCCGGCGATGGAGCCGGAGCCGGCAAGCAATGCAGGGCCGTTGGTGCTGCTGCTGTTGTTGCTGGTCAGGCCAGTGTAGGTGTTGGCCGCGTTCAGATACAACGCGCCAGGACCGGTCTTGATAAAACCATAACCCGCACCGCTGATAACCCCGGCGAGAGTGGTCGCGGCGGTATTGGTCGTCTGGTATGTCCGGTTGGTATAAATGGCCGGACTGAAATTGTCATTGCCGTTCAGGCTGACCGGTCCGGTAAACGTCAGGTTGTTCGTGCCGCCGACCATCAACTGCAAATCGTTGGTGGTGCTGCTATATTGAATCGCATTGGCAATGGTGCAATTGCCGCCGGAGGCAAATACCCCGGCACTGGCGGACGGCGAAGCAGAGCTGGAATCGGCAAACAACAAAAACACTCCGGTGCCCATGGGGCCGGAACTGATGGCGCCGGGGCTGCCCACCGTGCTGGCACCAAAACCGATGGTGCCTGCGGCAGGTGTCGTTGTGCCGGAATAGGTATTCTGGGCGTTAAGATATGTGACTCCGGCCTTTTGCATGAACGAACCGGGACCGGAGATCACCCCGTTATAGATTTGAGTGCCGGTTTGGTAACAGGCCCAGAGAAAATTGGTGTCGCCCGATGTTCCCAGAACCAGATTGGCGTTATAAACCGTGCTGTTGCCGGCCAACCGAATCCGCGTGGCGTTCGTGCCGATAGTTAGATTAGAATTATGTTCGATGGTAAGCGTCTGGCCGGACGTGCCGGAGAAGTTGCCGTTGAAGACGGCACCATACGATGTGTTGGTGGCATCCACAATAAAAGTGAAGTTGCTCGCGACGTTGACATCGCTGGCGATGCCGGTGCTCGAACTGGCTGCTGGAACAATCTCCATCTGGCCGCCGGAGCAGGCCAGGGTTATTGGACCGGTCCCCAGTCCATTCAGATTGCCAAGCGTAAGATAGGCGCTGGCATTGCTGATGATGGTGCCACCACTATAGGTGTTGGCGTTGTTGATCGTGAATTTGGTGCTGCCGATGTAAATCAAGTTGCCAGGCCCGGCAAAACTGCCGGAGCCGGTGAATGTATAAGGAAATGAAACACTCTGTTCATTGACCGTAACCGAAGCCGCGCTCAAATACGGGCCAGTCAACGTCACACTGCCACCGCCACCGCCGTCATCAAAAACCACCGGGTCGCCGAAATTAAAATCGAAAGATTGATCCCCTCCATCATCCGTATTCCAATCGGGACTGGTGTTCAAATCCCACGGGCCGGTGCCTGAATAAAACAAGTTGGTTGCCGTGGTCAACGACAAGGAATTGGTGGTGGAATTGGTGCTGTAGCCGCCGGCGCCGGAAATGGTGACATAATAACTGCTCATGACGTCTGCGGCGCTGGCCGACGAAACGGCCAAGATACTGCTGGTGCCGTCCACGCTGTTTATCACGGAAATATTGCCGGCGGTGTTCAAGTTGGTTCCATTTCGGTGCCACTGATAGGTGGTGCTGAAGCCTTGGGCGTTGGCGATGAACGCGCCGGACGCGCCGTTGGGAACAGTGACATTCGTCGGCTGCAAAGTAATCGTCGGCGGGCCGGAGATGATGGTTACTGAACCGGAAACCTTGATGGAGGCGACGTCCACTAGGTTTGAATATCCGGTTGCCGGGGAAGTGCCATCGCCCTTTTTGTAAAAGCCCATAGCCAGACCGTCAAATGAGGCGGTGGTATAAGAGGCCGAAGTATTAGTGCCGGCAATAGTCGTCACTACGCCGGTTGGCGAGTAAAGATTGTTGGTAACCCCCAGCACACCGTTGCCAACAAGCGTGATGGTAAGAACATTAGTGTAGACAATGTTGGTGCTGGCCGGCACTGTGGAGGGCGTGCCGACGCCGCCAATCTCCACGGCATTGAGGAAACTTTTCGTGCCGCTGCCTTGAGTCACTAAATCCTGATTACCACTGCCTCCGTTCGAAGCGTTGGATGGGCGGGAAAAAAGTTCATCATGGAGGCTGCTGGTGGTATCGCTTACAAAAGCCATATAGCCCTCCCAATCTTGCACGCCGCCGGTCGCGTTGCCGCTTGATTCCGAAAACAAGCCGCCACCCAATGGGAAAACCTGGCCGCTGTTGTATAAGCCAAAACCCACGGCGGTAGTCCCACTAGGGGCTACATTGGCATTATAAATACCGGAGAAATTTGTAAATACAATAGTCAACTGGATATAATCTCCCGGCGCGGTGAGCGCAATGGCGTTGGTGGCAAATATCGCTTGAATCTCGCAAATGTTTCCCCCGCCGGCGTTCGTGATGCCATAGCGCAAATCGTTTGCCGAAACGGAAGCATAAGATAGATTTGCCGCGTAGCTGGAGACATATTCATAGCTTGCGGAGTTGATTGTGGGACTGACAGGCGTGGCCGAATTAATGGTGCTGCCGTTGGCGAAATTATCGCTGAAAAACGTCGTTTGCGCCGTCACCGCCAGCGGCACGAAGGCGGCGAGCAGCATTGTCAGAATAATGAGGTTGATGTTTTTTTTCATGGTGATTTAATCGTTGGGGGGTGCAGCTTGGTTTGATTGACTCGTTCGTTAAAAAATCGCCCGGTGCGGCATCACGGTTGAAATCCGTTATAGATGATTCGGTAGGCATCTTCAGCCGTGGTGGCAGTGCCGTTTGCAAGGCCACTGCTTCCCCACAAATTAGGATCGAACGGTAAATACGATCCTTTCTTGTTGTTTCCGTTGATTGCCTCAAATCTGACATGGCCATCAGGAAAAAGCACATTTATCCCATTGGGGTTATTGCCCGATTTGTGCAGAAGATCCGATATAGCATCTACGGTGTCAGAGCAGATGGCTTTGTTCGGATCCACAATGGTCGTCTTTATCGGTGTCAGCGTGGTCCAAGGGCCATTTGGCGCATCATTTGGATTGGGGCTGATGAAGGTCTGTGATGAATAATTCTGAACTGGCAGCGGGGGGCCGCCAAGTGTTGAAGAAGGGCTGCCAAGCACTTTCGACTGCGCGTAATAGCTATAACTACAGCGAACATAAGGATTGCCATCCCAGCCTGGAATAGCAGTCGCTTCGTCGGCCGGGATCGCCGGCCACGGCCAACTAGGCTCATTATAGGCTCCAAACCAATATATCCCGGTCAAGACCGAGGGGCAATAAAAGGTCTGACCAGTCGGAATCATTTTGCCGAAGAAGAGTGAGCCCAAGCCATAGGGACCCTGGACAACCCCTCCGGTGGCCACGTCCTGGCCGGCTGCGGAGAAACGCATAATCTCATGTGTCTCCCAAGGATTTCCACTTTGCACCCAACCCGTCGAGGGCAGGTAATCGTTGTTATCGGTGCCATACAGGTTGAGGCCAACGCCGATTTGTTTGAGATCGTTCGAGCAGGCCGCCAGCCAGGCTTTTTGTTTGGCGGCAGCCAAGGCGGGCAGCAGCATGGCCGCCAGAATGGCGATGATGGCGATGACCACCAGGAGTTCAATCAGTGTAAAACCCTTGCGGGCAGCTTCGAAAACGTTTGAGCGGCAAGCCGGGCGCGATGACGTTGCAGGCATAAATTGCTTCATGGATAGCATTAGCATAGCACCTGTCGCGCATTTGTCATCTGTCACATAGTGCAATTCGGTTTGAAAAAAAAGCACTTTGGCAAAAACCGAGATTATGTCTTTGACGGAAGATGAACTGGTAGGGACGCCGCGCTGCGGCGTCCCCGTCCGGCAGGACGGAACGAACGTGGTAAAAGCTCCGCTTTTCCGTCGCCTGACGCTACGCTCGGCGACGGGGACAGCGCAGCGCGCTGTCCCTACCATCTGCTTCCGTCAACGACATAATCCCGGGCAAAACGGGTTTAGCTTGGATGGATCGGAACGATGGCGAGGGAGTTCTGCTGCCAAAGCAGAGGCATTCCCGACCTGAACGTTTGTTCGATGTTGGCACGGATGGATTGTGGTTAAAGTCCGCCTGCGTTAATCTCCATGCCCATGTGTTTTGCCACAATGCGCCGGAATTGCCCCGTGCTGTTCGGGCTGGTTCTGCTCGCCGCCACGACATCGCTGGTGGTGCCAGTTGTGATTGATGTCGCTCAAATTGACCGCGACCGCATTTTGAAGGCGGCGGATGCCGCGCTCAACCTGGAGCCGGTCACCATCACCGCCTTCCACGCCAGGTTGAGCGACGGCGGGCCAAATGATTTTTATTCCAACGGCGATTACTGGTGGCCGAATCCAAACACGACCAACGGCCTGCCTTACGTCCAGCGCGATGGCCAGACGAACCCGGACAACTTCATCGCCCACCGGCAGGTCGTCCGGCGGTTGAGCGACGCCATCGCCGCGCTCGGCGCGGCTTACAAAATCACCGGCGATGACCGTTACGCCAAAAAGTCCGCCGAGCTGCTGCGCGTATTTTTTCTCGACAAGAAAACACGGATGAATCCCGGCCTGCAATATGCGCAGGCCATTCCGGGCGTTTCGCCGGGACGCGGCACGGGCATCATTGACACGCTGCATCTCATCGAGATTCCGAAGGCGGTTGAGGCGATGGAAAAATCACCCGCGTTTCCACCGGAAGTTTTGAGCGGCTTGAAGAAATGGTTCGCCGATTACGTCGCTTGGATGCGGGCGAGCAAGAACGGCAACGACGAAGCCGGCGCGGGCAACAACCACGCCGTGGCCTACTGGCTGCAGGTGGCGGTATTCGCCCAATTCACCGGCGACGAAAAAAACCTCGCCGAATGCCGCCATCATTTCACGGAAGTTTTCCTTGCGAAACAGATGACCAACGACGGCAGTTTTCCCGCCGAACTCCGCCGCACGAAACCTTACGGCTATTCCATTTTCCAGCTCGATAACATGGTGACGCTGTGCCAGGTGCTTTCGACGAAGGAAAATGATTTGTGGCATTTCGCCCTGCCGGACGGGCGCAACATTCACAAGGCGGTGGAATTCATGTTTCCGTATCTCGCCGACAAATCCGCCTGGCCGCGCAAGCCGGATGTGATGGCGTGGGACGGCTGGCCGGCACGGCAGCCGAGCTTGTTGTTTGCCGGGATCGCATTCGACGAACCAAAATATCTCCACCTCTGGCAAAAGCTTCCCGCCGATCCCACGAACGAGGAAGTCCGCCGCAACATCGCCATCACGCAGCCGGTCCTGTGGCTTGAAAATCCCGCCGCCCAAAAATCGCCGTAACTTTTCAATGACAAAACCGCACTAGAGATTAACTTCCAAAACATGAAAACCAAAACTGTCTCCGCAAAACATTTTCTGTCCGCGCTCGCCCTTGGCGCGATGCTCCTTTCAACCGCCGCCCGCGCCGCCGATTCGCCGGAAATCCGCACGCCCGCCGCGCCGCACACGCCGCGCATCAACGGCCCGGCGATTTTTGGCGTCCGTCCCGATCATCCGTTTCTGTATCACATTCCCGCCACCGGCGACCGCCCGATGGAATTTTCCGCCGACAAGCTGCCCAAAGGACTGGCACTCGATGCCGCGACAGGCAACATCACCGGCACGCTGCACAAAAAGGGTGAATACATAGTGACGTTTCACGCGAAGAATTCCCTCGGCAAAAGCGACAAGAAATTCAAGATCGTCGCCGGCGAAACGATTGACCTGACACCGGCGATGGGCTGGAACAGTTGGAATCATTATGCCGGACGCATCACGCAGGACATCGTGCTGCAAAACGCGAAGGCGATGGCGGATTCCGGCCTCATCAACCACGGCTGGAGCTGCGTCAACATTGACGACACCTGGCAGGCGCAGCGCGGCGGGCCGTTGCTGGCGCTGCAAGGCAACGAAAAATTTCCCGACATCAAGGCGTTGTGCGACCAGATTCATGCAATGGGTTTGAAGTTTGGAATTTATTCGACGCCGTGGGAAACGTCTTATGCCGGTTATCCCGGCGGCAGTTCCGAAAATCCCGAAGGCATCTGGACCAAGCCGGCCACAAGGACGGTAAAAAACAGGAACATCCTGCCGTGCGCGATCGCGCAATACCGTTTCTACACCAACGACGCGGATCAATGGGCGGCGTGGGGCGTGGATTATTTGAAATATGACTGGAGTCCGATCGAACTTCCCGAAACGCAGGAAATGTATGACGCGTTGCGCCACAGCGGACGCGATGTCATTTTCAGCCTGTCGAACAACATGAACATCACCAACGGGCCGACGATTGGAAAGATTGCGAACAGTTGGCGCACGACCGGCGACATCAAGGCGAACTGGGCTTCGATGAGCAGCAAGGGATTTGGCCAGGGCAAATGGCGGCCTTACTCCAGTCCCGGTCATTGGAACGATCCCGACATGCTGGAAATCGCGACGAAGGAAAGAAACCAGCCCGGCCTGACGCCCGACGAAGAATACACGCACATGACGTTGTGGTGTCTGCTTTGCGCGCCGCTGTTACTCGCGAACGATTTAAGCAACATGGATGCGTTTACGCACAACCTGCTGGAAAATGACGAAGTGCTGGCCGTGAGCCAGGATTCACTCGGCGACCAGGCGGTCGAAATCGCCAGGGATGGCGATGCGCGCGTCTATGCAAAAAAGCTTGAAGACGGGTCGAAGGCGGTCGGTCTGTTCAACACCGGCACGAACGGAACAATCACCGTGGCCGTTAAATGGGATGACTTGAAGGTTCACGGCGAACAAAGCGTCCGCGATTTGTGGCGGCAAAAAGATTTGGGCAAATTCAAAGATGAATTCTCCCTGCCCGTCGCGCCGCACAGCGCGGAACTGGTAAAAGTTTCGCCCTGAAAAGATTATTCGCTGCTTCTGCCGAATGAACCGGTGTTCGTGGAATTGCCGCCAGGGGTTGGAAGCAACATTGTTTTTAACGGCGGAGGCGGGATGGCGGATGGCGGTTTTCTTCTGCCAGCTTCCACGAACGTGGCGCTGCCGCCAGAGAACTGGACGCGGGTGGCAACCAATGCCTTCGATGGCGTCGGCGGCTTTCAATTCACCAACGAGAGCGATCCGAACGCGCCACGGCAGTTTTACCCGCTGCAACTGCCATAAGATTCAATTGTGTTCAAGCTTGACGATGGCGGCGCTCGCGGCGGGAATTTTCAAATAATACATTCCATATCCACGACCAAAATTAGACATACCCAATGGTGTCCAAGTTCCGGTCCAACTTCCATCATTCTGAATGGAAGCGCTGCCAAGGGTCTCACCCACAGTAGCCGCAACGTCATTATTGGGCACATTTAAAAACATCACCCGTCCGAGACTGAAACTCCTGCCACTATGACTGATTGAAATCCGGGCATCGCGGGCCGTCGCGCCGTGCTCCTTGTTGATGATCGTGAGATAAAGATTCTTGTCGTCGCCCAAAACGGCATAGGTGCTCAAGCTGACATTGCCTGGATTTGAAATGGTCGCCGGAATCAATTTCCCGTGGCTGCCCAAATCAAACGCCTTGATGCCGTAGCCCAGCGGACGAATCAAAAAGCCATTAGTTGCTGTAAAAAACGCGGTGTATTTCGACGGCTGTAGCGAGTTGCCGGCGACCACTTTGTCGCCGGTGTGAAAGTTCAGCCCCGCCGCGCCGTGCGCCGCCCACCAATACATGAAATCCAATCCCCACAGCGCCGACGCGAAGGTGTTGCTCACGTTCGTCGCGCCGCCGTTGAAATAATTGTTCACTTCTTCGAGCCGATACGGCAGGCCGTTGGAAACCGCCAGCGGCACAAAACCGTCGTGCAGCTTTTCATATACACGGGTGAAATTGGTTGAAAGCATCCGGTCGCGCCCGATTTCGGGCGTTGGGACTTTTCCGCCCGCACCGCCGGCATAAAGATGCTCGGTGATCAGCGCGACGTGATTGGATTGTCCGAAGTCGGCCATGAATTTTCGCGCCCAGTCGGCGTTGTTGTGGACGCCCGGCCCGCAAAATTTCACGTCCGGCACGGCGGCAATGATTGCCGCCGCAAATTTTTTCCAATCGGCGGCGTAGGCTGAATACTGATATTTTTCCGCCGCCGCGCCCATGCGTTCCGTGGCGGGACGGTCATCTTTTTTCTCCACCGGATAGGCGCTCGGCTCCTGACCGATGGAAAAACAATCCACGAGCGGCGCGTAGTGATCCATGATGTATTTCACGGTCTGCGCGTCGGTTTGCGGATCGCCCTTGTGCAGTCGCAGGCAGTAGATAACTTTCACGTTTGCGGCTCTGGCGAACGCAAAAAGGCTGTCGAGGTCGGCTTCAGCGGGCAGCCGCCGCGCGTCGCGGTCGGAAGTGTTGCCGCCAATGCGAAGATTTTTGATGCCGAGCGTGCGAAACAGATTTATCAGCGGCAAATTATCCGGGCGGAAATAATGGACGCCGTCCGCGTTCGGCAAAAGCTGGGAGACTTCAAAACTCAAGCCGGAGAAATGCGGCGCGATGGCCGCGCCCGGATTTTTTGCGTCCACGGAAATTGTCACCGGCGCTTCTCCCGCCGCCACTGCGCTGACGGCCAGACAAAACCCGGCAGTGATTGAAATGAGCCGTGTTTTTCCTTTGAAAATGGATTTCAGTTTCATGTCACGCCATCATCGGTGTCGGAATCAATTTAACCGGCGGCCTGAAATAAAGCGACTTTAACCACCGGCCGGTTCGTCAGACATAGAACGAACGTTCAGGTAGCGAAACCTTGACGCGCCGGCCCGCGTCCTCACCATTTGATTTTAGCAACCAACTATGAATAAGCATCTGGCTTCCTCGTCTTGTTTACCGGTGGCGGCGGCTTTTTCCGCCGTATTGTGCGCGGGCGCAAACCTGTTCGCGGCGGACGCGACGACCACCACGAACGCGACGCGGGACGCCGCACCTTCGTTTTCCTACGCGGCCACCGGCGACATAAGCAATCCCGCGTATGCAATGTGGCAGCAGGATTACGGCGCCACACACGACGCGCGAATGAAATGGTGGCGCGAGGCGCGGTTTGGCATGTTCATCCACTGGGGAGTTTATTCCGTGCCCGCCGGCGTCTGGGACGGCACGAACGTCACGCGCAGCGGCGCGGAATGGATAATGAACCGCGGAAGAATTTCCATGGCCGACTACGAAAAACTGCCCGCGCGGTTCGACCCGGAGAAGTTTAACGCCGAGGAATGGGTGAGCACTGCCAAGAATGCCGGCATGAAATACATCGTCATCACCGCGAAACATCACGACGGCTTCGCGATGTTCCATTCGCAGGCGAACGCGTTCAACATTTACGACGCAACGCCATTCAAGCGCGATCCGCTGAAAGAACTCGCCGACGCGTGCGCGAAGGCGGGCATCAAGCTCGGCTTTTATTATTCGCAGGCGCAGGACTGGAACCATCCCGGCGGTGCGGCGGCGGGCGGGCATTGGGACCCGGCGCAGGACGGCGACATGGACAAGTTCATTGACAACGTTGACATCCCGCAGATCAAGGAGCTGTTTTCCAACTACGGAAAAGTCGCCGTCGTCTGGTGGGACACGCCGATTGGCATGACGCCGGAGCGCGCGGAAAAACTTTTGCCGCTGCTGAAAATGCAACCGGACATCATCAGCAACAACCGGCTTGATTCCAAAAAAATCACCGGCGACTACGGCACGCCGGAAAATAAAATCCCAACCAACTCGCTGGCCAGCGACTGGGAAACGTGCATGACGATGAACCACACCTGGGGTTTTCGCGCGTCTGACCACGAGTGGAAATCCACCGAGACGCTCGTGCGCAACCTGGTGGACATTGCGAGCAAAGGCGGAAACTTTTTGCTGAACGTCGGGCCGACGAGCGCGGGGCTGATTCCAGAACCGTCCGTTGAACGACTGAAAGAAGTTGGCGCGTGGATGAAAGTAAACGGCGAAACGATTTACGGCACGGGTAAAAGTCCGCTGAAAGCGCAGCCGGCGTGGGGTCGCGTCACGCAAAAAGACAACACGCTTTACTTGCATGTTTTCAACTGGCCGGCGGACGGAAAAATTTTCGTGCCGGGTTTAAAAAATAAAATTGCGCGGGCAAATCTGTTGCAGCCGAGCTTTCTTCGGTGGCACAAAAAACTGTCCGTTTCAAACGCCGACGACGGCGTGACGATTTCCGTTCCGAAAAATGCGCCGGATAAAATTTCCTCGACGATAGTGCTGAAACTCGAAGGCGCGCCGGAAGTTGATTGAGATGAAAAATCCGCATTTCGTTTTGGCCGCCACGGTTTTAATGACTTTGAATCTTCGCGCGGCGGACATTCCGATTCCCGATGCGCCGGTGGACACGCCGCTGAAGACGGTCGCGGACGCCGCCAGCGCGAAACGTCTGGCGTGGTGGAGCGACGCGCGGTTTGGGATGTTTATCCACTGGGGATTGTATTCGCAGGACGGTTGTTTTTACAAAGGCACGAACGGCGGCAGCGAGCACATGATGCAGCGTCTGAAAATTCCGCTCGCCGAATACGCGAAGATTGCCGACGACTTCAATCCGGCAAATTTCAACGCCGACGAATGGGTGGGCATCGCGAAAAATGCCGGCATGAAATACATCGTCATCACGTCGAAACATCACGACGGCTTTGCGATGTTCGACAGCACGAGCAGCGATTATAACATCGTCAAGCGCACGCCGTGGCATCGCGACCCGGTCAAGGAACTCGCGGATGCCTGCCGCAAACAGGGAATGAAATTTGGCGTTTACTATTCGCTCGGCCGCGATTGGGCAGACCCGGACGTGCCGACACGCGACGGTTATCGCAGCAACACCTGGGATTATCCGAACGAGACCAACAAAGTGTTTGCAAAATACTTTGAGCGGAAAGTGAAACCGCAGATCACGGAATTGCTGACACATTACGGCCCGATTGCCGTGCTGTGGTTTGACACGCCGGAAAAAATTTCCGCCGCCGAAAGTCAGGAGCTGGTTGGCCTCATCCACAAGTTGCAACCGGATTGCATCATCAATTCGCGCGTCGGCCATGGCCTTGGCGATTACGGCGTGCAGGAGCAGAAAATTCCCGGCGCGGGCGACGTCAAACCGTGGGAAACCTGCATGACGCTGAACGGCCACTGGGGTTATTTCAAGGGCGACGAAAAATGGAAGCCCGCGTCAACCGTCATTCACAACCTCGTGGACATCGCGAGCAAAGGGGGAAATTATCTGCTGAACGTCGGGCCGACGGGCGCGGGGATTATTCCGAACGGCGCGGTCGAAGATTTGAACGCCGTCGGCGCGTGGATGAAAGTGAACGGCGAATCCATTTACGGCACGAGCGCGAGTCCGTTAAAAGCGCAACCGGCGTGGGGTCGCGTGACGAAAAAGGGTGACAAACTGTATCTGCACGTTTTCGACTGGCCGAAGGACGGCAAACTTGTTCTCGAAGGCATGGTGTCCGAGCCGAAAGAAATTCACCTGCTGGCTGACTCAAAACAAAAATTGGGAATCGCCGCATCTGGCTGGACTGGTTACGAAGGTAACATCATGATTGATTTGCCGCCGCAGCCACTTGATCCAATTGATACAGTCGTCGTGCTGACGCTGTGACATCAGCCGGGAAAATTATGAATCCAAAATTTCGGGATTATGCACTTCACAAAGGTTGAGCTAAAAACGCCGGATTTTGGGTAGTGGTATAGTTTGAAATCAGATTAGTGACGGCGGGTTAGGCCATCCTCTTTGCTGCAATTCCATATTTCAGTAAAATCTTGGCCGCATCCTCGAAATCAATGCTTCGAGAAACCTCGCCGACAATGTGTAACTCTTGCATCAAAATGGTGATTGTGTAAAGGCTCGCCCCGGAAACCTCAGCCAAATACTTGACCGAAACCTTTTCTGGCAATGAAACCTGTCGGGTAATAGGCGGGTCAGGCACGGGTGGTAAAGCTGATGCCTTCTCATGCTTGATGGCATCAGTCAAATCCGTGCAGCCCGCTGGGAGCAGATAATCACGCTTGCTGTAATCTTGGTTTGGAAATGGCATAAGCGTCGAGTGACCATACACCCAAAACGTGACCCCTCCCCACCAGAAAATCAAGCCAGCAAATTCACAATTTCTTCCAAATTCCGCTCAATTCAGCGCCGGATTCCCGCCGCACGTCGGCCTGTAAGTAAGCCGCTTGCCAGCGGCTTTCCGCAATCCGATGACCGTCCGCTCGCCATCGGTCGGAAACCGCGTGTTGTGCCGGTGGTCGAACTCGGCCAGATACAAGGGCAATCTTCCGCCACTTGCTCATTTCTGCGCCAACCTTTGCAAAGTGCATAATCCCGTAAAAATTTCCCCCATCGAAATAAGAGGCGGCGAGCTGTTCCGCTTGCGCCATCTGGAATTGAAGCCGGTTTTTCCCTGACAAGCCCGCGGCAACATGTCAATTTTGATTAGAACAAACGTTCACTGGCGTTCCGTAACATTTTTAAGTAATTATATTGTGAATGATTCCAAACCGCAAAAGTGATTGCGCTTGCTGGCCGAATTGGTGTCTTCGGACGGCGCTGCTTTTGCTTTTGCTGGCCGGGCCGGCAGTGCAGGCCGACGAAAGGCTGACGCTCAATTTTGACCCCGGTTGGAAGTTCATCAAGGCCGATCCCGCCGGCGCTTCCGACCAGAAATTTGACGACAGCCAGTGGTCTTCGGTCTCGCTGCCGCACACCTATAACGACGTGGACACGTTTGAGAATTATTCACTGCCGGGACATCGCGGCGAGCAGAATCAATGGGGCGGGCGCACTTGGTATCGGAAGACGTTCTTGCTGCCGGAAAACTTGAAGGGCAAGCAAGTTTTCATCGAGTTTCAAGCGGCGCGACAGGTGGCCGAAATCTATCTCAACGGCCATTTGCTCGGCGTGAGCAAAACGGGCTTCACCCCGTTTGGTTTTGATTTGACGCCGTGGCTGCGTTTTGACGCTCCGAACATCCTGGCCGTGATGTGCGACAACCGGTTCATGAAAGATCCGCTGGATGATGCGGCTGAAACCCCGGCGCCCCAGTCCAATGGAAACAATATGAATTTTGCGCCGGCAGCAAGTCCGAATCTGGCCGCACTTTCCGCCAAGGTGAATTCGGAGATTCCGGAGGACGTGAACAAGCTTCAAGCCGATCAAATTCCTTGGAACAATCCGCACTGGCATCCGGCGCACGGCGGCCTTTATCGGAACGTCTATCTGCACGTCACCGATCCGCTGCACATTTCGCTGCCGCTTTACAGCTTTCTCCAGACCGCCGGCCCGTATGTTTATGCAACGGATGTTTCAACCAACGCCGCCACCATCAATGTTGAGGTGCCGGTTGAAAATGGCCGCAGCGCAAACGAGAAAATTGAGGTCACGGCGAAAATTTTGGATCGCGACGGCAAAACGGTTTTGACGTTGAACCGAAGCGGCGAGGTCGCAGCGGGAGCCAGTGCAAAATTAGATTTGTCGGGCGCATTGAATAATCCGCAGTTGTGGGAGCCGGATTATGCGTATCTTTATCACGTCGCCATTTCGCTTCGTGTCGGCGGCCAGACGGTGGACACGAGCGATATTCCGCTTGGCATCCGCACGGTGCATTGGGACGCACAGACGGGATTCTGGATAAACAGCCACCATTTGAAATTGCATGGCTGGGGACAAAGAACCACCGACGAATGGCCTGGCCTCGGCGCGGCGCAGCCGGACTGGCTGCATTATTACACGCTGTCGCTGATGAAGGAAGCCGGAGCCAACTGGGTGCGCTGGGGACATTGCGCCACCTCGGAGCCGATGATTGAGGCCGGCGATCAATTGGGCATCATGGCGGAACAGCCGGGCGTGGATGGCGAGTCCGACACGGTCGGCGCGGCCTGGAAAGTGCGCGCGGCGGCGTTCCGCGACATGATCATTTATTTCCGCAATCATCCTTCGATCATGATCTGGGAGGGCGGCAACCAAAAAGTCACGCTCGCGCACGTCAAGGAATTGCGCGGTTACATGGATGAATACGATCCGCATGGCGGACGTGCCTACGCGCACCGGCGCGCGGACCAGACGGATGGACAATTCATGGATGTCTGCATCGGCACGGAGGGTGGTCGCGAAATTCCGCGCCTGCCGGTCGTCGAAGGCGAATATGACCGCGAAGAATCCCCGCGCCGCGTCTGGGACGATGCCTCGCCGCCAAATTTTGGCTATCCCGAGGCGAAAGGAAAATCCGATTACGTCCTGACCTCGGAAGAATACGCTGCGGACGAAGTCAAGCAATATGTCCTCAAAGTCGGCGCGCTGAATCATTGCGGCGGCGCAAACTGGATTTTCTCCGACTCCACCAGCGGCGGACGCGACGCGGCGGAAGTGACGCGCGCCAGCGGCGAGGTGGATGGCGAGCGCCTGCCGAAGGAGGCCTACTACGTTTGCCAGACGATGTTCCGCAACGATCCGCAGGTGCATATCATCGGCCACTGGAATTATCCGGCAGGGACAAAAAAGACCGTTTATGTCACATCAAATTGCGGCGATGTGGAACTGTTCGTGAACGGCAAGTCCCTGGGCCACGGAAAAGTTTCCGACCGCTACCTGTTCACTTTTGAAAACGTCGCGTGGGAACCCGGCGAAATCAAAGCCGTCGCATACAAAAGCGGCAAGCAGATTGTTTCCGAGAGCAAATACACGGTCGGCGCGCCGGTGGCGTTGCGGCTCACGCCGATTCTTGGCCCGGAAGGTTTTCAAGCCGACGGCTCGGACGTGGCGTTGATTGACGTGGAGGTGGTGGACGCCAACGGCGAACGCTGCCCGACGTTTCAACAGCGCGTTGATTTCGACATCGCCGGTCCCGGCGTCTGGCGCGGCGGTTACAACAGCGGCAAGACCAATTCCGTCAACAATCCATTCCTCGATGTCGAGTGCGGCATCAACCGCGTGGCTGTGCGTTCCACCGAAACGCCCGGCCTCGTCACCGTCACCGCGCGCTGTGGTGGTTTGAAACCGGCCACGGTCACGATCACCAGCCGGCCGTTTGCGGTTGAAAGCGGCTACGCCGTCCAGTTCCCGCCGATGCCGCCGCAGGCCGCGCTGACCAGGGTTGCCTTCAACGATTCGTCCAATCCGGCCGGCCCGGAAATGAAAACCGACGCCGGGCGTTTTCTCGCGGCGTTTTCCTATTCCGGCCCCGCTGCCGCCGTCCGGGTGCAGCGGGACGCGAAAGACGGCGAAAAAATCTACGCCGACCGCGATTTTGTTTTCAGCAACCTGCCCTCGCCGCTACAGGGCAGCGACTGGGTGCAGACGGCCAATGCGGACAAGCTTTACAGCGCGGTGGATTTGCTGGATTTCGCGTTGAGCGTGGACGGCGTCATTTATGTGGCGTATGACAGCCGGCTGCCGCGTCCGGACTGGTTGCAGCGGCAGTTCAATCCCACGGAATTGTCTTTTCCCGTCAACGGCCAGCCGATGAAGATCTTCGTGCGCCATGTCCGCAGCGGGGAAAGCGTCACGCTCGGTTCGAACACGGAGAACCGCCGGCTTAAGTCCTGCAACATGTATGTGGTCTTCGTGAAACGCGACGATGCGGGCTTTCATGCCAGCCGCTGAATTTTGTCCGGGCATAAATGAAAACCGGCGCGGACTTTCGCCCGTGCCGATTGCTCCATCCGACGTGTCGGAAGCCGTAAATGACGTGCCGGTTACTCCATCTGACACGCCGGAAATGACGGCAAACCCGCAAAAAACCCACAAAAACACGATATTTACCCCTTTCCCCGCGTCAAGTGGGCGAAAGGCTTCCGGTTTCACCCGGCCTGGACGGTGTGCCATTTACCGGCTTAATGAATCCAAAGAGTGGTCTTATCTCGACACACCAGAAGTTTCAAAGCTGATTCACATAATTTATTAAAATGAGCTTAGCAGCCTGCTGAAAAACGGGCGATTTTTTGCCTGAACTGTTTTTTGGTCATGGTTAAATCTATTACTGATCGGTGCGGAGCGCGGATTTTTGGCTGGCGGATGCCTCGTTTGGCTGCTTTAACCGGGTCTTTCATCCGGTTTGAGCAGCGCACTGACCGACCGCGTCCTTCATCCGGTCTGCAAACTCAACCCCAGATTGGTTATCCGCAGCAGATTATAAGTCCCGGCCACGAAATAGGCCCAGGCTTGTGTCCGTTCTATTCCGCGATAGCGACTGCGCCTCAATCCGCCCACCGTTTTCATCCAGCCAAAAATTTCTTCCACTCGTTTACGAATCCGCTGGCTCAAGCGATAACCGGCGCGACCAGTCGTGCGACCGTCCAACCCGTCAACTTGGGTTCGGTTTTTACACGCCGCGTGCGGCGCGATTTCCCGGCCGCGACAACCCGCCACGAATTTCTTTTGGTGATACGCTTTGTCCGCGCCCAAGGTCGCCATCCGGGTCGCGTGCAGTTGCCGGTGTTCGTCCACCTGCGCCAAGGCCACCGTCGGCTCATCCTGTGCAACCAGATTATGCAGGGTGATCGCCGCACACAACCCGTGCCGGTTCTCCATCAGCACCTGCGTCCCAAAACACAGCTTGCTGGCCTGGCCTTTGGCTTTCCGATACAGCACGCTCTCCGGGTCCGTCGTGCTCCGGTGCGTCGCGTTGCCCCGTTTCTCCCCGTGAAAGTTCACGGTCGGATTGCCGGGATCGTCGTCTTTGGCCGATTGCACTTTGGCCCGATCCGTTCCGTCCTTACGGACAAAGCTCTTCAGGCTGGCCCACGCTTCGACCAGTGTCCCGTCGGCGGTGAAGTGTTGGTTGCTAGTCCAGCCTTCGGCCCGCGACAGTTCATACACCTCCACAAAAAACAGCTTCGCGGCATCCGCCGAGAGCACCCGCTCGTAGTTATGGGTGAACACTGTCGGGTCGAAACTCCCTTCGTCCAGTTCCCGGTCCAGAAACCAAAGCCACAGAAGATTGTAAGCCAGTTGTTCGCAGAACAGCCGTTCGCTGCGCACCGAATAGAGCGCCATCAGTATCCGGCCCTTCAGCAGTTGTTCCGGCGGAATCGAAGGCCGGCCTTCGTCGGCATACAACTCGTCAAACATGGGCGAAAGCTTCATCAAGACTTGGCCCACCCGTTCCTTGATCCCGCGCAAAGGATGGTCGGCAGAAATTCCGGTTGGGCTTGAGGTTTTCCACGCATGGTTCTCTGACCCTTCCTCCACGCCCTCATTCAAACTTTTTACGGGTTTTTCAGCAAACTGCTAAGTGGTTAATTTGGTTTTGGGCAGCAATTTCTTTCCAAAAGCTATGCCCGGACGCTCAACGAACCGATAGAAAAAAGCACTGATGCCATAAATCACAGGTAAGACTAATAATCCGATTCCAACTCTTAACACATTATAGTGATTCGTGCTGGGCGGATTTAATAATTTGTCGTAAAACTCTGGACCAATGCACCAGCCAATGAGTGCCGTGTAAGCAGAGAACAAATAAACCATGACAGGGTAGTGAAGAAGGTAAAGGCTATAGCTCCATTCCCCTGAAGTTCGCAAAAGTCTCTTGATAACATTCGGCATGAGTTGAATAGAAATTGAACCCTGCAACATCTTCGCCAAAAGTATTGCTGCTACAAAAGAGAACAGAAGAAATTGACAGGTGAACAATGGAAGGAAAAACTCGCTACCAATCGCTACAGGGATCCAAATATAAAGAGATGCCTTGCTTAAAGGAATTGTTCCTCCCTTCAAAAACCCTTCGGCGATATAAGCCCCCAAAGACCAACTGCACCAAAATCCCAGCGGAGAAAACTGAAGAATCCAGCTTAACCTGTATCCTAAGAAGTGTCCATAGCCAGCAACGTCCAATATCCAAGGAATTGTCCGAATCGCTATCTCCAACCCCGCCAGCAGCAACATTGTCCGTTTCCAACCCAAACGATAACACAAACAAAGAAGTGCCGGATAAATTAAATAGAGTTGAACCTCGATGGCCAAAGTCCAAAAGGGACCATCAATTGTCCGAAATGTATTGGGACTGTAATTATGCACCAAGAATAAATGAGTCAGAAATTGGTATCGGCTTGGGAAAGGCGCCATAAAAAATGAAAATAAGATCAATGTGGTCAAATAGAGTGGATAAATTCTAAAAAATCTTCTATTGAAGAACACTTTCCACGACTTGCTGGCTTGATGGCTGACGTGGATACAGAATCCGCTGACCACGAAGAAAAGTGATACCCCGGCCACGCCAAAGCCTAATGGTAAAAAACAAAGAAATGAAAACTCTGCGTTGAAGCTGCGAAACATTCCCTTCCATGACAATTCATCCTTGTGATAAGTTACTAAAAGCGTATGCAACAATAAAACTGACACAATTGCCACGCCTCGCATGTAATCAACTACCTCTACTCTCGCCCCGCTTCCCTTTCTAATAATCTGGCTGGCTTCAGATGGCTCCTGTTCTGGCGGCATATCGTTAAAGCGTTTCTAAAAAAACTTCAACTGTCAAACTTGCCTTGAAACATGACCGCTTGTGCGGTTGCTTCGCTTTGGCCTTCGTTGGCATGCTTTTATTAAGGCAGAGTAGCAAATTTAAAACAAGGATTATCAGCAAAACACAAAATCCAGCTTTTCTCGGTGAATGACAACCGAAAGGAAATAACCACCCGCTGGCGAAGATTGACCGGTGAAACCCGACTGTTGCTTGCGATTGGAAGAGTCTCAAAATGAGCCATCGTTCGTCGAATGGTGACGAACGGTGAATAACTTTTTTCAAAAATTCCTTGTAATAATTTTGAGAGAAGCGTAAAAACAATTCACTTCTCCTTGGACGCAGCTATTTGGAGCGCGATCAGAAGGTTTGTCTGTGTGAGGGCAATTGAAGAACGTCTTTCTTGTCCGTAGACGGCTGATGTGTATCTTAAGCAGGGTGAAGTCCATAATCTTGACCGGGCTTCGTAATCCGCACCGCTCTTTTCTCTTATTTCCTCTTTTCAAGCTTATGAAAACAAGCTCGTTTGCGTTTCAGAGCATCGTCTTGACAGCCGGACTTTGCCTTGCAACCAGCCAACTCCGGGCCCAAACGATTGCCTACGATGTACCGCAGGGGACTTTGGGCAATAAGCAGATCAATACATTTACGGGGTTGAATGCGCATGTCCGCTTCACCAGCGCTTCCTGTGTGCAGTATCACACTCGACAGATGGAGGTCTCTTTATGAAACGAAAACCTATTGTGTGGCTGGCAATTCTCTTGACGTGCGTCCTGCTGACCGCAGTTTACGTCGTGGGCCAGCAAAACTCGCCGTCATCGACACCTGATCCGATCGATTCCGCCATTAGGCTATTCAACAGCAACCAGCTTCAGCAAGCCGAGGCTCTCCTTGCATCGGTTCCAACAAACAGTCCCGAATATGGCGAGGCGCAATGCTATTACGCCCTCTGTCAGTTTAACCTAAACGACAAGAAGGGGTTTTTGAAAACAGTGCAATCCATTGCAGTGCAGCAGGCGGCAATGACACCGGAGATGAGTGAAGCACTGGCTTTCGATGAAATCGACTCGCTATACTTCTACCGCAGGTTTGATCTGTTGCTTACTGAAACCCAAGCGTATCTAAACCAGAACCCCAACTCGCCCAGGGCCGAGGCGGTATCGGAATACGCTATGGCGGGGTTGTTTGAGCGCGGCCTCAAAAAAATGCGCGAATCAGTCATCCTGACCAGCACCAATCAATCCAACTCCCGTTTGTCGGAGGGAACGACCAACTTGAATCAATTTTTGTCCCTGGTGGAGGCATTTCAATACACAAACTATGTCTATTTGACCAAAAGGTCGCTGACGAAGGATGTCTGGACTTCTGGGATGGCCCTTGGGGGGGACACAACGTTGCTAAACGCAATTCAAGGACAGGGGGCTGCCACCTTGGAGCAGTTCAAGTTGATGCAGATCGCGTTGCACAAGATGCTTCACCCTGACCAGCCAGACGTGAACCTTCGATTGATGACAAACTTTGTCAATCAATTTCCCTCATCAACCAATCTCATGCGAGTGCAGTTTGATATCGCCGACATCAGCTATCCCCGCGGTGAGCGACTTTGGCAGGACGCTAATACATATCTGGCCGCAGGACAGCCGTCGGCGGCTGCGACGGCTCGTGCGCTGGCTCATCAATATTTTTTGATTGAGCGGGCAGCGCAACTCCTGGTCACCACCAACCAAGGTTTGGGATTGTTGAGCAAGGATGTGTTGGACTTGCGCGACGATCTTTTGAGCGGCTATTACCTTGAAGGAAACTATGGGGCCATTACCAACCAGACTGCCGCGATGCTGAAGGAGGCGAAGCAGGGTGATGTGGAGTGGATGCTGGCGACCATTTACAACGGCATGGCTTTGATGGGCCAATCCGAGACAAACATGGCGACCGCAACGGCGGGGTTTGACGCGGTAATGGCGGTGGGTTTCACCGGACAGCCCGATAATGACCATAAGGTATTGGATGCGGCGGGCTGGAGGCTCAATGTGGCAAAAATGCAGGGCGATTGGCCGAAGGCATTTCAAATAGTGAAATGGGTCCAAAACAGCCAGTGTTGCAAGAATCAACAGGAAGCTTTTATGGCGACACATTCATATTTTGCCGGGTCGAAGATCATAAATGGAACGTTATATCAACCTTGATTGAGGTATGAGAAGAAAACGTCCAATGCATTGGAATGGCCTGTTAATAGCGGCTGTGTTGATTCTGGGCTGGTCGCGACCGGCCGTGGCCGTGTTTGACGACTGCGACAGCTATAGTTACGGATCATGGAATTGCTCGTCTGGTTCGGTCACCAACAGCGGATATTTAAGCGTGACCAATGCCACGATTTGCCTTGGCAACAGCGTTATCTCCATAGCGAATGGAGTAGGAATCAGCAATGGGAGTAAATCCCGTTGGGCTACTGATGGCTGTAATACATGGACCGATGGCCCTTATGTTGTCAACAACATGGCAGTTTATTGGTGGGTGCCTTCTCTGCCATCGGTGTTTACGACCAACGGCACTTTTGTTTACACCAACATGGTCATGGGCGTTTCCCAAGACACGGATTGTCCAGGCGACACCCCCATTGCGGTGGTGGGCACGTTGACTGTGACAGTCACGAATTCATTGCCGGTTATTTTTACCCAGCCAACCAATCAGACGGTTTTAATCGGAAGCAATTGCACATTTTCCGTCGTGGCTTCCGGTTGCCCGTCTGTCGCATATCAATGGTGGTTCAATGCCACGAATATGATTTCCGGAGCTACCAATTCTCTGCTGATCTTGACCAATGTTCAGGCCACGAATTCTGGAAATTACTCAGTGGTGGTCAGCGATTATTCTGGCAGCAATACCAGTTCCAACGCCGTGTTGTCCATTTTACCTGTGATAATCACCCAGCCGACGAACCAAACAGTTTTGGCAGGCAGTAATATGACACTCAGTGTAACAGCTACAGGAACCGCCCCATTGACTTACCAATGGTATGTTGGAAGTTTTACAAATTCCGCCGTTTTGTTCGGCGCGACCAACGCGATGCTGGTATTCGATAATGTTCAGCCTTCATATTCAAACAGTTATTTTGTCGTGGTAGCCAATGTATACGGATCGACAACAAGTTCCAATGCGGTGCTGACCGTATTGGCGCCGCCGTCAATAATCGTCCAACCGACAAATCAGATGGTGAACGTGGGCAGCAACGTAACCGTTAGCGTAACGGCCACCGGCACGATGCCGTTAAATTATCAATGGTATGGCACCAATTCCGGCCTGTTGGTCGGTGCGACTAATGCCGCGCTGGTTTTTACCAGCGTGCAAACCAACAATGCGGATGGCTATTATGTAAGCGTAACCAATGCTTTTGGGTCGGTAACGAGTTCAGTGGCCGTCCTCACCGTGCTGGCACCGCCAGTGATCACCGTCCAGCCAACAAATCAGACAGTGAACGTGGGAAGCAACGCGATCTTTAGTGTTACAGCCACCGGTGCTGCGCCCTTAAGCTACCAATGGTATGGCACTAACTCTGGCATGGTGGCTGGCGCAATCAATGCAACCCTCGTTCTGACTAATATTCAAGCCAACAATGCTGACAGCTATTATGTAGTGGTGACCAATATCTTTGGGTCGGCAACCAGTTCAAATGCCGTGTTGACGGTGCCCGGTCCCCCGGCTGTCTCAATAACCAATCCATTAAGCAACTCAATTTTCATTGGCGCTTCAACCAACATATCCATGACGGCGGTTGCCAGTGACGTGGTTGGAACCATCAGTCAGATCGAATTCTTCCAAGAAACGACAAGTTTAGGCACTGTCAGCAACGCGCCTTACAGTCTGGTATGGAGCAATGCGACACCCGGTATCTATGCGTTGACTGCGTGCGCGACTGATAATTATGGGCTGGCATCAACTTCAAGCGTTGTCAATGTGACCATCATGCTCGCACCTGTGGTCCAAGATTTCGGCTTTGAACTGCCTGTGGCCGGGACCGCACATCAGATCAGCACCCCTTCGGGCACGCCGTGGTCGTATACCGGCAACAGCGGGGTAGCGGACAATGGTGTGGCCACCAACTCGGGCTCATGGCTGGCTGTTCAATCTCCTCAAGGAAATCAGGCGGCTTATCTGAACAACACGGCAACCATTTCTCAAAGCGTATTGTTCACCAATGGTGTTTATAG
>Ga0182018_10001852_pt1 | contig 22842 bp, 18 predicted proteins | sample 812P2MmetaG_FD_120490 | JGI IMG/M metagenome (GOLD analysis project Ga0182018, IMG submission 120490) | Permafrost microbial communities from Stordalen Mire, Sweden - 812P2M metaG | ecosystem: Environmental > Terrestrial > Soil > Wetlands > Permafrost | place: Sweden: Stordalen | collected...
ACACCGCTGCGGCGGCCGTGAGTAGGAGCTTCACGGTGTCCCAAGCGGCGCAGACGATCACCTTCGCTGCCGTGGCCAAAAAGACCCTGGCTCAGTCGCCGGTGACCGTCAGCGCGACCGCAACCTCCAAGTTGGCGGTGACCTTCACCACGTCGACCGCGGCGGTGTGCACGGCGGTCACGAACGGGACGACGATCACGTTGCTCTCAACGGGGACGTGCACCGTGGTGGCCAATCAAGCGGGGAACGCCGAGTATGCCGCTGCCCCGTCGGTGACCAGGAGCTTCACGGTGTCCCAAGCGGCGCAGACGATCACCTTCGCTGCCGTGGGCAAAAAGACCCTGGCCCAGTCGCCGGTGACGGTCAGCGCGACCGCCACCTCCAAGTTGGCGGTGACCTTCACCACGTCGACCGCGGCGGTGTGCACGGCGAACGGGGCGACGATCACGCTGGTCTCGGCGGGAACCTGCACGGTGGTCGCCAGCCAGGCGGGGAACGCCGAGTACGCCGCCGCTTCGTCGGTGACCAGGAGCTTCACCGTGACCTAACCGTCATGCATCCGTCATTGATCCGCCGGCGTCAACCGGCGCATTCTTGAGGCACCGCAGTCGTGTGCGCACGTGGTGTCCCGTCGCGAGAATCCGTGTCCAGTGAACGCGATGGGTTTGCCGGCAGCCACGAAACCGCCGATCAGAGGAAGCACACACATGAGGCACCACAGAGCGCACCCTCTGCGCGTCAGGGTAGCTGTGGTACTAGGCGTACTTGTGTTGATGGCCGTGCTCGTTGCCGACGTGGCCGGGACACCGTCGTCCTCGCCGGCCCGGGCCGCCGCTGCCTCCTGCGCGCTGCCTCCGGGAGCGTTCAGCATCACGGTGTGCGGGAACAAGTTCGTAAATCAGGCCGGAGAGACCGTTGTCCTACGGGGGGTCAACACCGAAGGCACGCAGTACGACTGTGCGCAGGCGGGCGCCGGATTCTTCGATGACACGACCATCAGTGGCACGAACTTCACCACCGAGATCGCGGTGATGAAGGCCTGGGGCATCAACGTCGTACGGGTCAACCTCAATGAGGAATGCTGGCTGGGCATCAACGGGGTTCCGGCCACCACATCGGCCCTGGGAATGAATGGTTATGACGCGTACGCCAACGAGATGGGGAGCTATGTCGATGCTCTCAACGCGGCCGGCATCTACGCCGAGATCGACCTCCATCTCAACGCGCCCGGGTCAGAGCTGATCGCCGATCCCGGCAACGACGACTTCCAGAATCCGCTGCCCGAGAGCAACAGCGATCTGTTCTGGAAGTCGGTCGGAGCGTATTTCGCCGACAATCACGCGGTGATCTTCGGCGTGTTCAATGAACCGTTCCCTCCGAACGCGGCGGTCAGTGGGGACACCGCCACCGGTTGGAACTGTGATCTCAACGGCTGCACGGTGCCTGACTACACGGACTCGAGTGACTACTCGCAGATCCCTTCCACCACCTACGCCGGCGAGGGCATGCGGCAGATGATCGATGACATCCGCTCGGTCAACACCACCGCGCCACTCCTCGTTGGTGGCCCGGACTTCGCCGGCGACCTGGACCAATGGCTGTCGACGTTCTACCCGGGTGGGGTCTCGATCGATCCGGACAACAAGCTTGCGGCTTCGGTGCACATCTACTTCCCGAACCGGAACTCCCCGTGTTCGCTCTCGACGAACGTGGCCACAGCGTGCCCGGGAACGGCGGAGGGCGCCTTGAGCAACGACGGGATCCTGCAGGTGGCTGCCGTGACCCCGGTGGAGATCGACGAGCTGGGTGACTTCGGGTGTTCGGCGCAGAGCCTGACCCCGTTCCTGGCCTCGGTCGACGCCGCGAATGATGCGGGGAGTGTCGACATCGGATACGAGGGCTGGGCCTGGACGACGTCGGCATGTGACCCGAACCTGATTACCTCGTACGCCACGGGGCAGCCGAGCGCGATGGGGATAGCCGAGTACTGCGCCTTGTACCTACAGGGGCTCAACGACGGCAGCTTGGCCACGTGCTCCGGGACACCGGTCACGACGACCACGACCACCACGGGCTCGACGCCCCCAACCACCATCTCAACGGGACATCACGGATACTGGCTCGTCGGATCCGATGGGGGTGTCTTCACCTTCGGTTCGGCGCAGTTCTATGGCTCGACCGGGGCCCTGCGCCTCCAGCGTCCTGTGGTCGGGATCTCGCCAACCAATGACGACGGCGGTTATTGGCTCGTGGCGTCGGACGGCGGCATCTTCAGTTTCGGCGATGCGAACTTCTTCGGGTCACTACCGGGCGAAGGCTTCGCGCCAGCGGGTTCATCGAACGGGAAGCAACTGAATGCGCCGATCGTCGGCTTGGTCCCCTCCGTCGATGGGAACGGCTACTTCATGGTCGGCGCCGACGGTGGCGTCTTCACCTTCGGTGACGCAAAGTTCGAGGGATCATGCCCGGGTATCGGAGGGTGCGCAGGTACCGCCGTGGCGGTGATGTCGGACGCCACCGGCAACGGGTACTGGGTGGTCACCGCCTCGGGTGACGTCTACTCGTTCGGTGATGCCACGTACTACGGGGGCCCGGGACCGCAATCCGTTCCGGTTACTTCGGCCGTCCGCTCTGCAGACGGCCGGGGCTACATGATCCTCTTTGCGAATGGCACGGTCGACTCCTATGGAGACGCACCGAAGCTGGGAGGGCCCGTCGGGCTCGGCACCGCCACGGATCCGACCACCGCCATCGTCGCGACGTCAGACGGCCAGGGCTACTGGGTGGCCACGGCCAAAGGCGCCATCTACGCCTACGGGGATGCCCCGAGTGACGGCAGTCTCACGGGACTCCACTTGAACGGATCGATCATTGCGGGAACCGGCTGGTGAGCACGAACTGGGGATCGGGCCGACGTCCGCTCCCCGGTTCCCCTCACCCGAGCCCGAGAGGACCTCCATCCGGCGTGTGACCCCTGGGATACGTTCCTGGGTCCTCGACCACCGCGACGCGTCACTTCAGCCCAGACCCTTCAGCCCAGACCCTTCAGCCCAGACCCTTCAGCCCATCGTCTTGGCGCCGTCGAGTGCCTCGCGGATGATGTCCGCGTGGCCGGCGTGCTGCGCCGTCTCGCCGATGATGTGCAGGACGGCCCTGCGGGCGGACCAGCGTCGCCCCGGCTCGTACCAGGGAGCCTCAGGAAGTGGGTGGGACAGGTCCAGGGATGGCAACGACGTCACCAGTTCATTGGTGTGGCGGGCGACTTGGTCGTAGCGGTCGAGGAGTTCGGAGAGCGTTTCGCCCTCGAGCATGCGGAAGCTCTCGGCGTGGGCCTGGAGACCGGCTTCGGTGAAGGGCCCGATGGCCTGCGGGCCGCGGACGATGAAGTCGGCCCATCGCCCTTCGGCCCGCGCCACGTGCTTGATGAGTCCGCCCAGACAGAGCTCGGAGACAGTCGTGCGACGCCTGGCCTGCTCGTCGGTCAGGCCCTCGACGGTCTGGCACAGGAACCCTCGATGCGCCGCCAGCGCATCGAGAAGGTCAGCCCGCTCGTCGCCGTCGACAATGTGTTCGGTGGTCATAGGCCCACAGTACGGCAGAGCTGTGACGGCTCCAGAGGGCGGCGGCGGCCCGTCAAAGGAGAGCCGTCAGTGGGACCACCAAGGTGGTGGGCGGTCGGGCTGGAGTTTGAGCTAGGAATCAGCCTCGTCGCAGCTGATCGGCACCCGAACGGAGGCAATATGCAACTCGATGTGCACGTACCCCGGTTCACCTGGCCCGGCGGTGCAGGATCGATAGGACCCACACTGACGTCGTTGGCGCAGACGGCCGAGGAGATCGGGGTCCGCACGCTTTCGGTCATGGACCATTGGTTTCAGATGGAGGCGGCGTGGCCCGCCGATGAACCGATGCTCGAGGGCTACACGACGCTGGGTTACGTGGCCGGTCAGACCGAGCAACTGCGCGTTCGACTCTTGGTCGGTGGCGTGACGTACCGCCACCCGGGACTGCTGGCCAAGACAGTCACCACGCTCGACGTGCTCTCGGGCGGGCGCGCCGAGCTCGGACTCGGCGCCGCGTGGTACGAGCGCGAGCATCGCGGGCTGGGGGTACCCTTCCCCCCCGTCGCCGAGCGCTTCGAAAGGCTCGAAGAAGCCTTGCAGATTTGCCTGCAGATGTGGAGCGACGACGATGGGTCCTACACGGGCAAGCACTATCAACTCGAAGAGACCCTCTGCTCGCCCCACCCGGTCAGCTCGCCCCGACCCCGAATCATCATCGGCGGAAGTGGAGAGCGCAAGACCCTCAAGTTGGTGGCGACATACGCCGACGCCTGCAACCTCTTCGGCGACGCAGGAGTCATCGCACACAAGCTCGAGGTGTTGCGCCGGCATTGCGATGTGGTCGGGCGTGATCCCTCCGAAATCGAAGTGACCGCACTCTTGAATGTCGCCGATGGTGCTGATTCGGACACGATCATCGGAGAGGCCGAATCTCTCGGCGCGGTGGGCGTGCACACGGTCATGGCCCGATCGACCGGCGCGGAACCAACGAGGTGGTTGCGAGAGGTGTGGGCTCCGGTGCTCCCCCGTCTGGCAACCATCGAGACGGCGTAGAGCTTCCGGGCAGGCCCCGGCGTCACCGGAGCCCGCGGCTCCCCTCCCCCGCCCGTTCCTCACCAGCGCGGCTGTCGGTCCGCACTGGTGAGGGGCGGGGATGCCGCTGCAGAGTGCAGCGACGGCTGCTCACCGAACCGAGGTCGCTGGGGTCGTGAGGAGGGGTCACGTCGGCCTCGGCAGGGTAAGCGGCTATGGAAACCGTTCCGATCGGGCCGATGGCGAGGTGTCCATGCCGACATCGTGCCGGTGCAACTTTGGAGTGCGGTTCGGCCCTGCTGTACCCCGGCTGGGGAAACGGGCGATCGCGGCGGGCCGGTGCGGTACCTCCCTCCCCCGTGGGCCCTCCGTGGCCTTGACCAGGAAGTTTCTGCTCCTCGTCGGAAAACATTAAGCGGGCTCACAGCGGGCCGACGGCTGGCCGTGACATGGGTCGGATGTACTGGGCTCCATGTCGCGTGTGGAAACCGATGCGAGTGCGCACCCAGTCGATGTCACGGAAGAGATCCCCCTCGTGGGTGAGAACGAGGTCGTACCGACCGCCGGACCCAACCGGAAGCGTCGCTACCTCGTCATGGGTGCCGTGGCGCTCGTCGTGATCGGTCTTGCCATCGGACTCCCCCTCGGTCTGAGCGGCAGCTCGACGCCCACCGGCCTGGTCATCACCGACACCGTGGTCAAGGTCACCACCGGGACCATCACCGAGACGGTGCCCACCTCGGGCACCATTGAGCCGGCTTCTCAGGCCAATCTGAACTTCGCCGTTTCGGGTGCGGTCACCGCCGTCGACGTCAAGGCCGGGCAGACCGTGACCAGTGGGCAGGTTCTCGCCACCGTGGGCACAGCCGCGCTGCAGGACGATCTCGACGGTGCCCAGGCGAGCGTCCAGGCCGCCGAGGCCCGACTCTCGAGCGACGAGACGTCGAATGCATCGGCCTCACAGATCGACTCCGACGAGGCGGCCGTCACCTCCGCTGATTCGTCGCTCACCACGGCGCAGACCAATCTCTCCGACGCCTCGCTGACGTCGACCATCTCGGGCACGGTGGCTACGGTCAGCCTCGCCGTCGGACAACAGGTGACAGGATCCGGTGCCGGCGACAATGGGGCCGGGGCTGCAGCGGCAGCGGCCGACAGCTCGTCCAGCTCGGCCACCGGGCAGATCGTCGTGGTCGGCACGAACTCCTACCTCGTCACCACGACGGTGGACGACACCCAGATCGGCGAAATCGCCGAGGGTGATCAGGCGACCGTCGTCCCCACCGGGTCTACCACCACTGACTTCGGCACTGTGTCCTCAATCGGCCTGATCGGGTCGAGTTCTACGGGCGTGGCCACTTTCCCGGCGGTGATCAGCGTCACGGGAACGCCGACCGGCCTCTACGCCGGAGCGACCGCCGACGTTTCGATCATCGTCAAGCAGCTCACTAACGTAACTGAGGTACCCACAGCCGCCATCAGCTACAACTCCAGCGGGCAGGCAACGGTGACCCAGGTCGTCGCCGGAAAGCACGTCACAACGCCGGTGACGCTCGGTGAGGCTTCCGCCGGCGAGACCCAGATCGTGAGTGGCCTGCAGGCCGGCGACAAGGTCGTCAATCGGACGGTGACCTTCAAAGCCCCCGTTGGTGGCGCTGGCGGAGCCGGCATATTCGGGGGCACCGGCGGAGGCACCGGCCGCTTCACCGGCGGCGGAGGGTTGGGCGGCGGAGGGTTCGGCGGCGATGGGGGCGGGTTCACCAGCGGCGGAGGGTTCGGCGGTTGATGATGACCGACAGCGCACCTGGCACTTCCGGGGCCGTCATCGAAGTCGAGAAGGTGACCAAGGTCTATCGCAGCGGCTCACTCTCAGTGGCCGCCCTGCGGGGCGTGAGCCTGTCCATTTCGTCCGGAGAGTACGTGGCCATCATCGGCCCATCGGGGTCGGGCAAGTCCACCTTGATGCACATCTTGGGCTGTCTGGACGTCCCCACGTCGGGGAGCTATCACCTGGCCGGGGAGAACGTCGGCGGCATGAGCGAAGCCGCACTGGCCGAGGTGCGGAACCGTCGGATCGGCTTCGTCTTCCAGCAGTTCAATCTGCTGGCCACCATGACGGCCTGGCAGAACGTGGAGCTCCCCTTGGCCTACGCCGGTGTGCATCGCAGCGACCGCAAGGAGCGGGCCATGGAGGCCCTGGCCAGAGTGGGACTGGCCGGCCGGGTCCATCACCGGCCCGGTGAGCTCTCCGGAGGGCAGCAACAGCGCGTGGCGGTCGCCCGGGCGCTGGTGACCGAGCCCGACCTGATTCTGGCCGACGAGCCGACCGGCAACCTGGACTCGACCTCGGCCCGAGATGTCCTCAGACTGATGGACGAGCTGCACGAGAGCGGTCGCACGCTAGTCCTGATCACCCACGACGTAGAAGTGGCCTCCGCTTCCGGTCGCGTCGTGGGGATTCGTGACGGCCTCCTCACCGAGGACGACAGCCGCTACTTGGAGAGCGTGCGATGAGTTGGCTGGAGACGCTGCGCACCGGTCTCAACGGCGTGCGCACGCACCGGTTGCGGTCGTCCTTGACCGTGCTGGGGATCATGATCGGCATCGCGGCGGTCATTTTGACCGTAGGCCTGGGCGAGGGGGCCCAGGCGCAGGTGAGCTCGGAGATCACCTCGCTCGGTACGAACCTGCTCACCATCACACCCGGGAGCACCACGTCGAGCACGGGCATCAGGGAAGCCCTGGGGACGGCGTCCACCTTGACCACCGCTGACGAGACCGCGCTGTCGTCCCCGACGGTGGCTCCTGACATCAAGGCGGTCGCTCCCCTCACCGAGTCGTCGGAGTCGCTGACTGCCGGGACCAGCAACTGGACGACGACCGTGGTGGGCTCCACCCCCACATGGGTGACCATCCGTGGCGAATCCTTGGCCCAAGGGAGGTTCATCGACAACCAGGACGTCGCCGATCACAGTGCCGTCGTCGTTCTCGGCTCGGAAACGGCGTCGGAGCTGTTCACTCGCGGCGACCCGGTGGGACAGACCGTGGACGTGGACGGCGTACCCCTGACGGTGGTAGGCGTCCTCAATTCGGTGGGCTCCTCCACCTCGTCGTCGAGCGTGGCCGACCCGGACGACACGGCCGTCGTACCGATCACCACTGCGGCAGAACGGATCTTCGGCGGGACTTCGAGGGACTCGCTCAGCTCCATCATCGTCCAGGCGCGCTCGTCGGCCGATCTCACGGCTGCCTACCAGGAAGCCAACCATGCATTGCTCGCCCTTCACGGCATCACCACCGCAGCCGATGCCGACTTCACCATCACTTCGGAAGCGTCACTCGTCTCGACGGCCACGTCGGTCGACCGGACGCTCACCATTCTGCTCGGTGGCGTGGCGGGGATATCCCTGCTGGTCGGCGGCATCGGGGTCATGAACATCATGTTGGTGTCGGTGACCGAGCGCATCCGAGAGATCGGTTTGCGCAAGGCCTTGGGCGCCACACCCTCTCTCATTCGCCGCCAATTCCTGGTCGAGGCTTCCGTGCTCGGATTCGTGGGTGGCGCTCTGGGCGCCCTGTTGGGGATCCTCGGGGCCACCTTCCTCCCCGGCGTCGTCGGCGATCCGATCACGATCAGTCCCCTCGCCGCGGGCCTCGCCATTCTGGTTGCCCTGGCGATCGGCGTCTCCTTCGGCGTGTACCCCGCCAGCAGGGCCGCCCACCTGGCGCCGATCGATGCCCTGAGGAACGAATAGATGGTCGAACGTGGGAAACGACGTCCAACGACGTCACGGAGCAGAGCAGAGGAGACACACGAGGCGATGGAGAACATCCGACGTAGTGCAGATGGACCCCGGCCACGGTGCCGGCGGGCCCGTACGAATGTGGGGGCAGTCGTGCTCGGCACGTTCGTGGTGGTGGGGCTCGTGAGCGGCGCCGGCGCCGCCACACCCACCACCCCGCCCGGCGCGGCCAGTGGGAGCGTGGCGGCCGTCACGGGAACCTCCATGGAGGTGCAGAGCACGTCCAGCCAGACCACTGTGGACTGGACGGCCTCCACGCTGTTCTCCGCCACGGAGACCGAGGCAGTCAGTGGGTTGGCGGCTGGGGACTGCGTCACCATCACTGGAACGCCTGCCAAGAAGTCCAAGACGACGATCGCTGCCCGCACCATCGTGATCAGTCAGCCCAATGCGAAGGGCACCTGCACCGGAGGGGCTGCGGGTGGCTTCCTCGGTGGAACCGGGGGCGCCGGGGGCGCCGCGCGTCGCTTCACCGGCGGCGGAGGGTTCACCGGCGGCGGCGGATCCCCGGGGGGTACTGGGGGCGCTGCGCGCCGTTTCGGGAGTGGCACCGGGAGACTGACGTCGTTCGGATTCGCCAGTGGCAAGGTGACCTCGGTGAGCGGCTCGACGGTGAGCATCAGCGGGGTGCTGGCGAGCGCGGCGACACGCCCAGTGGCCAAGAGCTCGTCCAAGTCGGCCAAGGCTAAGGCCAAGAAGCCGGCCTCGCTCAAGACCCAGAAGCTCAAGGTCACCACCTCGAGCACGACGACGGTGACCGAGACGTCAACCTCTTCCGCGTCGGCCCTGGCGGTTGGTGACTGTGTCAGCGCACTGGGGACGAGCACGAGCACCGGCGCCATCACGGCGTCGACCGTCCGCATCACCTCCACGGGCGGCAAGACCTGCACGGCCGGGTTCGGCGGAGGGTTCGGCGGCGGCGGCGGCTTCGGGGGCGGCGGCGGCGGCGGGGGCGGTGTCGCGACGGGTGCCTGACACCGCTGCGTCCAGCGGGCGTCGAACGGCGCGGCGCCGCATCGTGATCGGCTCTGGCGTGGTAATTGCCGCGCTGATTGCCGGTGGCGCCACGGCGTGGGCCGTGGGTGGCGGGAGCGACTCGGGGTATCGGATGGCCCAGGCCGTGCGGACCAACGTGAGCACGAGCATGGATGTCGTCGGCACGCTCGAGCCAGTGAACCAGGCGGCACCCGCCTTCGCCGTCTCCGGACAGGTCACGACTGTCTCGGCTGCCGCCGGCCAGTCGGTCACCGCGGGCCAGACCCTGGCCACCTTGGCGACCACGGCGCTCAGCCAGTCGGTCTCTTCGGCCCAGTCCAGCCTCGCGGCCGATGAAGCGCAGCTGACCGAGGACGAGGAGGCTGAGACTTCCAGCGCCGCCAAGGCCTCGACCACGACGACCACGACGACCCCGTCGCGGACCGCACCCAGCGGTGGCACGGGGAACACCGGCGCGTCGACCACGCTCATCTCCAAGGATCAGGCGACACTGGTGGCCGACCAGCAGAAGTCCTCGACGGACCAGCAGCAGGAAGCAGCGGATCTGGCCCAGGCGGAGTCCGTCTGCGCCCCGTCAGGTTCGACCACTGCCCCATCCACCGCGCCCGGGACCACGGGCACGGGCGGGACCACGGGGGGTGCCGGGGGCACCGGCACGACGACTTCCCACTTCCCCCCGCCGGGCGGATCCACCACGACCACCACGCCGTCCACGACGACCACGACGACCACGCCGTCCACGACTCCCGGCACGAACACCAACAGCAGCTGCGAAGCAGACCTCGAGCAGGCCGCGAGCGACCAGCAGCGGGTGTCGACCGACGAGCAGACCGTGGCCACCGACGAAACCAATCTGGCCAAGGCGCTGGAGCAGTCCTCGCCCTCGTCGGGCACCTCCACTCCGTCGTCGCCCTCAGGTACGCCCTCCACGTCGGCGTCAGGCGGTGCAAGTGAGCCCAAGGCAGAGACGGCGGCGGACGGGTCACCGAGCGGGTCCGACTTGGGAGCGGGCTCGAGCGGCCTCTCGGATGCCAACTCGGCCACCGACAGCGCCGAGACGATCGCCTCCGACCAGGCGGCCATCGACGATGACCAGGCGACGCTCATCAACGCCGAGCAGTCGCTGAGCGATGCCACGTTGACCAGCCCCATCACCGGTACGGTGGCCTCGGTCGGCCTGAGCGTGGGCGAGACGGTGAGCGCCAATTCCTCCACGGAGGTGATCGAGATCATCGGCCAGCAGTCCTACGAGGTCACCGGCTCCTTGACCGGTGCCCAGGTCACGCAGGCGAAAGTCGGCTCCCCGGCGACCGTCAGCATTGACGGGATAGCGAAGAGCATCAGCGGCACAGTGTCCCAGGTCGGTCCGGTCCAGTCCACCAGCTCGGGGTACTCGTACCCGCTGGTCGTCGCGCTCCCTGCGTCGAGCACCGGACTGTTCTCCGGCTCGACGGCCACCGTCGCGATCACCACCAGTGAGGCCGAGAACGTAGTTGCCGTGCCCACCTCGGCGGTCAACACGGTCGGGACACGCTCCTACGTCGTCGTGCTGAAGGCGGGTACGCCAACGGACAAAGTGGTAAAGGTCGGGATCGTGGGTGGCGTGTACACCCAGATCGTCTCGGGGCTCAGCGCCGGGTCCAGCGTGATGCTGGCAGATCTCGCCGAGCCGGTCCCGTCGTCGAACGCCACCACGACATTCGGCGGTGGCGGGTTCGGCGGTGGCGGGTTCGGTGGTGTGGGCGGCGCGGGCACCTTCGTGCGTCGGTCGGCTGTGGGTGGAGGAGGAGGAGCAGGAGCAGGCGGGTTCGGCTGAGCGCCTATCGGTCGCGGGCCGGCCGGGATCGGGTTCCGGCGCGGCGCCGACCCCCGCTGGTACCGTGCCATCGGCACCGTGTGCGCACCGCCGGAAGGGACGATCAGATGTCGGAGTACGCCGATATAGCGGAACTGGTCGACGTGGCGCGCTACCCGGTCCTCGAACCGAGCTCGCCCATCCTGCGCGCCGTGGTGGAAAAAGCGAGAGGGCAGATGCGGCGCCGTGGGGCGGCAGAGATCCCAGGCTTCCTCACCGAGTGCGGGGTGGCGACCCTGGTTCGTGACGCCGAGGGGCTGGCCGAGCGGGCCCACCCTTCGGGTGGCCAGGGCACGGCCTACCTCGAGTTCCCCGACTTCAGCCTGCCTGTGGACCACCCCCGGCTCTTCTTCGCCGAGTACGCCGTGCGGGCGGTGCCCTACGACGTCACGCCGCGCCACTCCTCCCTGCGGCAGCTCTACGAGTGGGATCCCATGAAGGATCTGATCGAGGCGATTTTGGATCGTGGCCCGCTCCACCGGTATGCCGATCCCTTCGGTGCACTCAACCTTGCCGTCATGGAAGAGGGCGACCAGCTGCAATGGCATTTCGATCAGACCGACTTCGTGGTCTCGCTGGCCATCCAGTCGGCTGCGGCGGGTGGCGACTTCGAAGTGGTACCAAGGCTCCGCGACGCGGAAGACGAGCACTATCCCGACGTGGCCGCCGTGCTGAATGGCGAGCACACCAGGGTGACGACGCTGGCCATGATGCCCGGAACGTTGTTGATCTTCGAAGGTCGCTACTCGCTCCATCGGGTGAGCCCGATCCGCGGCACCCGCCGCCGGCATGTGGGCTTGCTCGCCTACGACACCAAGCCAGGGACGATAGGAAGCGCGCTGCTCCGCCAGGACCGCTACGGGCGCACCGAGCCCTACGCCGAGCCGCCCGAGGCATGGCCACCCCGCGCCGGTGCCGCCTGATGAGCGGGGCGACCGAGTTCGGCGAGGCGTTCGTGGGTGACGGTGTCGATGCCGCCCACATCAACACCGTCTTGGGAGCGGCGGGTGGACCCGTCGAGACGGCCTGGGTCACCGCGTTGGCCACGCCGCGCGCCGGATTCGCCGCCTTCGTGGCGGCGGTGGCACCGGGGACCGCCGTGCGTCCCTTCACCCTCTTCGTCAACAAGGCCGCGATTGAGGGCGAGCGCCACGGTGCACTGACGTGGGGCGCCGCCCAGGCGGGCGTGGCCGGGGGCGTGCTCGACGCCGTGGCCGAGGGGACGGTCGACGCCGAACGGGTGGGCGAACTGCTCCTGATCACCGCCGTATGGGTCAATCCCCAGGCGGCCGACGAGGATGCGGTCTACCGCAACAACCGGAGGGCCACGGCCGACGCACTGCGCGCCGGTCGCCACGGGCTGCCCTCGGTCGACGACGCGCTGGCCGCCCGCGGGGCACCGTGGAACGCTTTCTTCAGGCCCACGGGTGCCTGACACGTCCGGCGCGGACAGCCGATACGGTACGGGGCGCCATGAGTGACACGTCGGCGTCAATCGATGTAGTGATCGAGATCCCCACCGGCAGCCGGAACAAGTACGAGTACGACCACGAGCATCACGTGATCCGCCTGGATCGACGGTTGTTCACCGCCACCACCTATCCGGCTGACTACGGGTTCGTGCCCGACACCCTGTCGAACGATGGCGACCCACTCGATGCCCTCGTGCTCGTGGCCGACCCCACCTTCCCGGGTTGCGTGGTGCGAGTCCGCATTGTGGGAGTCTTCTTCATGCGCGACGAAGCGGGACTCGATGCCAAACTCGTCACCGTCCTCGAGCACGATCCGCAATGGGACGAGGCCAACGACATCGGTGATCTCCCGAGGCATCTTCTCAACGAGATCGAGCATTTCTTCAGCATCTACAAGGACCTCGAACCCGAGAAGCACACCGAAGTGATGGGGTTCGAGGATCGTGCCGCCGCGCACAAGGAACTCTATGAATGCCGCAAGGCATTTCGAGCCCACGCCGGGAAGAGTTGAGCAAAAAAAGGGGGGGTCATGCCATATCCGCGTGAGGAAGTAAGGGCGACCGTGGATCGCTATCACGAGTTGCGCAGCCGCATCGATGCCGGGCTCGAACCCGATGCATTCGGCGTGCTGGCGGATTTCTACACCGAGGACGCGGTGTACATCGACGGCGCGTGGGGAAGGCTCGAGGGCAGGGAGACCATCGCCAAGTGGCTGGTCGACTCCATGGCTGGGATGGAGGACTGGAAGTTCCCGGTCGAGTTCACCGCCATCGAGGGCAACGACGTCGTGGTCAAGTGGACCCAGATCATGCCCCGCACACGGCCCGACGGGACGCCGTACCGCCAGTCGGGGTACTCACGAATGATCTACGCCGGGGACGGAAAGTTCTCCTACGAGGAGGACACGTACAACATGGCCCACGTTCTCGAGGACATCGAGGCCAGCGGGTGGCAGCCGACGGGCCCGATGAACTTCCCACCGGCGCACCCTGACCGGAACTTCGACATCCCCTCGCGCGAGCAGGGCCCCGAAGAGAGCTAAGGGCCCGCGGGGAACCCTCCCGCACCGAGCGGGCTCGTCGTCTGGCTCTGGGCTTGCGACTGCTGCTGCTGTTCCTCGGCCTGGGTCCCGAGCGTCACCGTGGTCGTGCGCTTGTTGTCACCCACGTAGTAGGTGACAACGACCTTCTGGCCCGCTTTGTCCGACTCGATCAGCGACTGCAGGCGGGAAGCCGAATTCACCGAGGTGCCGTCGACGCTGACGATGATGTCGCCTTGCACCAGGCCCGCTTTGGCCGCCGGGGAGCCTGAGATCACATCGAGGACGACCACGCCGGTGGTCGGGGTGAAGCCGTACTGCTGGCGTAAAGAAGGGGTCAATGTGGTGATGTCCACACCGAGGTAGCCCCCGTTGTTACTGGCCGGCCCGCCCTTCTCGAGCTGCGGGATGAGCGACTCGACCTCTTCGATGGGGATGGCGAATCCGATGTTCTGGGTGTTGGTGCCGTCTTCGGTGGTACCGGCCACGGCGGTGTTCATGCCGATGACCTGACCGGCTGTGTCGATGAGCGGGCCGCCCGAGTTGCCCGGATTGATGGCGGCGTCGGTCTGGATCAGGTTCTGCAGGTTCTCGGTCGCCGTCCCCTCACCGCCCGCGCTGACGGAGCGTCCGAGGGCCGAGACGATGCCCTGGGTGACGGTGGGCGTGCCGGCAGCGAGCCCCAATGCGTTCCCGATGGCCACCACCGAGTCGCCGACGACAGCCTTGGACGAGCTGCCGAAGGTGACCGTGGGGAGGCTCGCGGCGGGATTGTTTATCTTGAGCAGCGCCACGTCCTGCTGTGTGTTGTACCCGACGAGGGTGGCGGGTTCCGCCGTCTTGTGCCCGTACTCCGTGACGGTGATAGTGCCGGTCCGGCCGCCGTCGGTGTAGAGCTCGATCACGTGGTTGTTGGTGATCACCTCACCGTTGGGTGTGATGATCATCCCGGTTCCTTCGTCCTCCTCGCTGTTTGATTTCACGTCGATCGAGACGACGGCCGGGATCACCTTCCGCACCAATTCCGGTATCGTCACGTTCCCGCTGAGGACCGCTGCCCCCGGGTCGGCATTGCTCTCGTGGATGGTCACGTTGGGGACGTTCTGATTGCCGTTGTCGACCAGCGCGGTCACGCCGGCACCCACCCCTCCTCCGATCAGAGCGGCAACGATCGCCACGGCCACCCACGGCCGTCCTTCCCCTGGTGCCGAGGAGCGGCGCGTCTCCGGCGGCGACGGGGGCGGCAGGAGTGAGCTGGGGGCTGCGAATGGGATCTCGGCGGTGGCGGTTGCGTTGGGCGCGTCCTGTCCCGCCGGGATGCCGGGAAGGCTCGGGATGGTGGAGCCGGCCGGGATGGCGGGTGCGGTCGGCGCGGAGTCCTCCACATGGCCGAACGAATCGAACGGGTTGAGCGGCTCTTTGTCGCCCATGGCGGGCGGCAGGGGCCACTTCGGTGCGCTGGGTGAGGCCGCGCCCCAGAGAGGCGGAGGTGGAGGTGGGGGCGGAGGTGGGGGCGGAGGGATCCTGGGTGCCGCAGCAGGTGGCACCGGCGACGGTTGCTCGGGAACCGGGGTTGGCGCTGCAGGAGGCGTACCAGGGTGCACGGGGTCGTCGGGGCCGGGAGACGGTGTGTCCCCGGTCGCCCCAGTGTCATCGGTCATCGTGGTCCTCCCGAGAACGGACAGGGGCCCGCCGCACAGCGTCCCAGGCGGCAATCACGCGGTGCATGGTAGACGCAAGGCCATGCTACGGGGCCGCAGCCGCCTCCCGGCCACGCCGCCTCGCCCTGCGGCGGGAAAGCGCTGCACGGGCCAGGGTGTCGGGCGCGGTAGCGTGTCCGCCGCATGTCACGCCGAATAGATATTGAGTTGACGAGCAAGGGCGGCGACGGGTCCTGGACATGGCGCGCCGCCGGGGCGCGCCAGCCCAAAGGCGTGGTCGAGGCATCCCTAGTCCCCGAGAACGAGGCGGTCGGGTCGGTATTGCGGGCCGAGATTGAGACCGGCCTGGAAGGGATAGAGATCCTTTCGCTGACCGCCGTCAAGCCCGCCCGCTCCCCCGAGAAGGCGACGGGCCGGATTGAGGTGGTCGGCACGCCGCGCCGGGCGCCCGATGTCTCGGTCATCCTCGCCCCGGGGTCAGGAAAGCGCACGCGCCGCCGGGACGAAGACGGTGACGGTGACGGTGATGACCGGTCCGCCCGCAAGCCGGGACGCGGCGGCCCTCGGGGAGAACGCCAAAGTGGAGGCCCCGGTGCCGGACCCGGCTCGGGCCCCGGTGGTGGCGCCCCCGGTGCCGGGCGCGGCGGCCCGGGCGGCAACAGCGGTCCTCGCCGTCCCGCCGGCCGGCGTCCGGGTGAGGGCGATGGACGTGCAGCGCGCGGCGAGCGGCCGGTGACGCCGACCTCCACCGTCCACCGCAACGCGATGCTGGCTGCACTGCGCCCCGAGCAGATCCCAGTGGCCGAGCAGCTCTTGCGCGGTGGACTGCCCGCAGTACGCCAGGCCATCGACGCGCAGAATGCGGCCGCCAAGACGACGGGACGCCCCGCTGCTTCGACGGAAGCGCTGCTGGTCATGGCCGACGAGCTGCTTCCGGTGGTCAAGTTGGCCGACTGGAAGGACCGCGCCAGCGCGGCGCAGACGGCGGGGAAGGACTACCGGCTCCGCGAGTTGCGCACCGTCGTGGCTGCATCGCGCACGGTCATCCTCGACGAAGAAGGCCGCGCCCTGGCCAAGAGCCTCCGGGAGTCCCTCGACCGGCGCGTGACCGCCTTGCGGGACGAGTGGCTGGCGCGCATCACGAACGCCATCAAAGAGGGACGCATCCAACAGGCGCTGGAGGTCTCCATCCGGCCTCCTGAGCCTGGGACACGCTGCCCGGCCGATCTGGCCGTCCAGCTGGCCGCGGCGGCCGGAGAGGCAATGACCGCCGAGCTACCGCCCGAAGAGTGGATGAAGATGCTCGATGCCGTCGTCCTGTCGCCCGTGCGTCGCACCGTCAAGCCGGCCGGCATCCCCGCCGACGAAGTTGCCCGTCAGGCTGCACGCCACGCTGCGGGATCGGTGCCTGCCCTGGCCAAGTTGCTCGGGCTGCGCATACCGCCCCCTCCACCGCGGCGGCTGGTCACCGAACACCGGCTCAGTTCAGCGGGCGGTTGAGCACCAGCAGCCGGGCGGTGAACCCGGCTGCCTCGAGCCTTTGCTTGGATTGCCGATCGCCTGGCAGGGCGAGCGCATCGATGTCGCGGCAACCCTTCCCGATGCACCAGGCCATGACTGCATCGAGGAGGGCGCTGCCCACTCCGACCCCCCGCGCGCCCTCTTCGACGTAGCAACATTCGATGCAGCCGCTGAGCTCGGTGCCCTGTGGCCGCACGGACACCGTGGCCGCAGCCAGTCCCACCACGACATGGTGGAACTCGCCGACATGGAGGGTCGACTCCGGCGAGAAGGCACCGAGCCAGCGCTCCAGGAGTCCATCGGTGGTCGTGGTTCCCGCCAGCGCCACTCCCCCGCGCATGGAGCGGATCTGGACCAGTGCGGCGGAGAGGAGCTCGGCGCAGACACCCCTGTCGTCATCGCGTGCGGGGCGTGCCGATTCCATGGCGGCTCGTCGCCTCTATTCGACGACTGGTCGATCAGGCCCAGCGGCCGGGTCGGTCTCGGCGGGACCGTCGTGGACCGGGACCACCCCACCCGTCGCCGCCTTTGCCTCGAGAAGCTGGTGCGCCCGGTTGAGGATGGTGCGGCGATTGCGGTGCGAGGCCTCGTGGCCGTGCACGGCGCGCAGCTCGTCGGGGCCGAGGCTCTCGAGCCGGCGTACCACCTGGGAGGCCGAAAGGGTGTCGTAGCCGGCGAGAGCCCCCTCGACGATGGCGCCGTCGGCCGGGTCGGCCTCCGCCTTGCCGGCGGCCGTCGCCGGCGCCGGCGGTGGCTCGGGGACAGCGGCGGGCGCGTGGGCGGCAGGGGTGCGCCGCGCAGCAGCCCGGCGAGCAGAGGTTTGCGGAGCGGCCGTCGAAGGCGCGGTCGAAGCAGTGGTGGGAGCCGTCGAGGACGCCGGCGTGGTCGCGGTCGGCCCTTGCCCGTCCGGCCGCCCGTGCATCGGCTTCGTCATCCGGTGTGCGACCTCTTTTTGGCCGCGGTTCACCACGAACTCGCCGATGACGCGGGCGTTGCGCAGGTCGGTTTCGACTCGTCGGCGTCCCTTGGCCACGAGGCCGGGAAGATCTTCGAGCACGGTGAGGGCCACACCGACCGGAGCGAAGACGAAGAGGTCAAGCGCCCGGCGAACGGCGGCCGGCTCGCTCATCTCGCCGCCGGCACCGTCAGGATCAGACACAGTCCCGGCAGAGCATCTTTTTCTTGTCGGCCAACTGGCTCGGGTGCTTGACGAGGAAACACGAGCGGCAGACGAATTCATCCGGTTGCTTGGGCAGGACGCGCTCGTTCCCCTCGGTGCGGTCCTCCTGGTCCGTCGCCTCGTCGTCCTCGGGCTCGTCCTCGACGACGAGCCGCTCCTTGAGGATGACGTCCAGGCTCGCCTCGACGTCCTCGTCCTCGGGCTCCTCCTCCTCCTCCTCGTCCTCGGCTTCACCCGTGCGCTCCACCACGGCCGCCGGCGACGCCGTGAGGATCTCGGCCACCTCGACCTCTACGACGTCCTCGTCGTCCTCGTCTATGACAGCGATGTCGTCATCGTCGAGAGGGTCCTCATCGTCCAGGTCGACCAGGGCATCCTCGTCGGGGTCCACCTCCAGGTCATCGACCTCGGGCTCGTCTTCGATGGGGTCATCGTCCTCGAGAGCGGGGGTCTCGCCGTCGAGATCTTTGGCCATGTCCTTCTTCTTGGTCGCCATGTGCCGCCGGAGCATAGACGTTTGGCGAGCGCGTTCAATCGCATTGTGGCGCAATTGTCGGGCTGAAAAAGGGGATGAGGCGGCTGGGCCCTGGGGTCTTTGGCACCATCTTGCGTGCACGAACAGTCAAGCAGGCAAAACGTTCTCTACTCAACCCTCAGGGCCAACCTCCGCCTCTTACAGCATCCCCCCTCAGGTTCGGCCGGCGATTTCGCCGTCGAGTCCGTCTGGGCCTTGGGACCGTGCCGTAACAATACGCATCGGACGGGAGGGGCCGTCAAGGGACACATACCCCTTCCCACCAGGGAATATAGTGGTTTTTCCTGGTCAGCCGCACAGAAAAAGTTTGTTCGCCGTGGCGAGCGAAGATTGGGTCGGCTGGCCGGTCGGCCCTGGCGGTGATCCGGAAGAACAGCAACAGATGGGTTACGTCGTCACCCTCGAGCCCCTGGCTGCCGCTGGGTAGTCATCCAATCTTCGCATCAGGGTGTTGCAGATTTTTCGGCGCGCCGCCGCTCGGACCGCCGCTCGGATTCGAGCCGCTCGAGGTCGGCTCCCCCATGGTCGACGAATGTCATCGCGTCCGCCAGGGCACGATGGCCGGCGCGCTCGGCGATGGCGCGATGCATCTTCTGGGCCACGCGCCGGTAGGCCGGATGGCCCTGCGCGCCAGACCGCAGCTCAATGAGGTGCATGGCCTCGCGCGCGTTGCATTGCATGACGTAGCGGATCCGGTGCGCCAGGGCCACGGCATAGGTGGCCTGCTCGCCGAACCTGGGCGCCAGCGTGCGGTAGAGGTCCTCGGCCCGCTCGATGGCCTCGGTATAACGATCCCCCAGCCCCGCGTCCGCTACGAGGTCGGGCATGTCGTAGCCCAGGCTGATGCCGAGGCGCTGCCACTCGATGGTGAGCATGCGGTGCCGCTGTAGGTCGCGGAAGGCGCCGTAGTCGGTCACCAGTTCGAAGCGGTAGTCGGTCCGCTCGAAGGCGCGCCCCGGGCGGTGCCGTCGGTTCCGGCGGTCGCCCACATAGGCAGCCAGCAGGTCGACGCGCTCGTCGTGGCTGAGGCGGCGCACGCGCTGCAGAGCCCGCTGTTCGGAGCAGCCCAGGTGGCTGAAACAGGCTGCCGCCAGCACCTTGTCCTCGCCCTCGGGGTCGAAGTCGAGCAGCGTCACTTCGGGTTCAGGCGGCGCCGGAGTCGAGAGCGCTTCCTCGTCCTGCCACAGGCGGGCCACGACGCGCGCCGTGGCGTCGCGGGTCGATGCGAGGTATGCGGTCCACTCCCCTCCCCGCTCGGCGACATCGACGCGTTGAAGGAAAGAGGGGATGACCTTGCGCAGCTCGGTCAACATCATGTCGGCGTAGCTGCGCGCCTCGGGCAACGGGTGAGCCCGCATGCGCAGGAGGAGTTGCTCGTAGGACTGACCGGTGCCGTACAGGCCGATGTTGGACAGCGAGGCGGCGGGCAGGAGGCCGCGCAGGGCGTCGAGTGACTTTGCCTTCACCGCCTGGCGGTAGACGAAGTCGGTGTCGCCCGCCTGTTGGGGGAACCGGGCTGTCACCCAGTCCCGCATTGTGGGCAGCAAGGCGCCGTAGGTGTCGAACATGCGGTCCATGTCGCCGACGTAGCGGGCGCCGTAGGGAGAGTCGAGGATCTCCATCGGGCGGAAGTACCGGTAGTGACCGCTGTCGAGCCGGTTGTCATACGCGATGTAGCGCGTCGACTGCTCCAGGTACGCCATGAGCCGCCCCCACTCGAGCACCTTGGACAAGATGTTGGAGGACTGCTCGCACGCCAGGTGCACGCCCCCTAATTGCGCCACCGAGTCGTCCCCGTATTCGACGAAGACCTTCTCGTAGAGCTGCTCGGCCCGCTCGAGCCCGATGGTGGCGTCGACGGAGAGGTCCCCCGTGATGTCGAGGTCGCCCACGAACTCGTCGAGGAACAGCCGGCGCAGGCTCTTGGGTGAGCGCGAGTAGCGGGCGAACAGGGCACCCTTGACCACCTCAGGCAGGTTGACCAGGGCAAAGACGGGAAGATGGAGGTTGGTCACGTAGCGCCGGAGTATGGCCTCCTCGCCCGGCGTGAAGTGCTCTTCTACGTAGGGGAACATGCCGGGCCAACCATAGGACTGCCATGCGACATCGGTGGCGGATGGGCCGCGGCCCCCCTGGGGACGATGCGGAGACGCTCAGGGGGTCGGTAACCCGACCGCCACCACCCCGCGCAGCAGCATCCCGACGGCCTCGTGGGCGGCGCGTGCCGTCTCGGCATCGGTGGCGTGCGCCACCTGCTGGACGAGGTCGGCCACGGACTTCACGGTGCGCACGAAGTCCCCCGGGGCCAGGTCGCCGACGTCGCGGGCGGCCACGGCCAGGGCAGTCTCGAAGGATGCGCCCCGGGCCCACGAGGCAACGGCGGTGGCCAGACCCGAGGAAGGCTGGCGGGTGCGCGGCACCAGGTGGGCCTCCTCCGCCCCCCGGATCCGCTCGGCCACGTGCTCGAGGGCGGCGCAACGCCACTGCAGCTCGGCGACGCGCTTTTCCCCCAGTCGGTCCGAAAGCGGGCTCTTGCGGCGGTTCCGGCGGGCGGTACCTCGGGGGCCGTGGGCACCGTGCCCCCCGTGTCCGGCCAGCCGGCGGGCCCGTCGGGGCTCGAACACGACGGCGGACACCACCCCGGCCAGCACGGAGGGGTCGGCCCCGCTGAAGAGCTCGGCGGCCAGAGCCTCGGCCACCAGAAGGTCGGACTCGTGGTAGATCCGCGACAGCCGGTGGCCGGCCGGGGTGAGGGTCCACCCCTCGATGTACCCGAGCCCCTCGAGCACGGCGACGCGGTGGTTGAGCTGGATCGTCAGCAGATCCGCCTTCCTGGCCTGCCACTGGGCGAAGGAACGGCGCAGCACCTCGTTGGCCGTCTCCCGATCGAAGCGGGCCGCCAGGTTGACCGCCAGGTTGTAGGTGGGCCGGAAGGACGAGCGCAGGTCGGGTGGGGGTGCCGACGCCACCCGGGCCGCCTCGCTGAAGGCGGTCTCGGTCGACCACAGGGCCACGGCGTGCCCCTCGTCGTCGAGGCCCCGGCGCCCGGCCCGCCCCGTCAGCTGCAGGTACTCGCCGGAGGTGAGCGTGGCCCTTCCCGCGCCGCCGTACTTGGTGAAGCGCTCGATGACCACCGTGCGGGCCGGCATGTTGATCCCGAGCGAAAGGGTCTCGGTGGCGAAGACCACCTTGAGGAGCCCGGCGGCGAAGCACTCCTCGACCGTCTCCCGGAAGACCGGCACCAGCCCGGCATGGTGGGAGGCCACGCCGCACTCGAGGCCCTCGAGCCAGTCGCCGTAGCCGAGGACGCCGAGGTCGTCATCGCTCAGCGTCTCGACGCGCCGCTCGGCGATCTCGCGGATGGCGGCACGCTCACCCCGGTCGGTAAGTCGCACCCCGTCGCGCACGACCTGATGGACCGCCTCGTCGCAGGCGGCACGGCTGAAGATGAAGACGATGGCGGGGAGCATCTCCTCGGCGTTGAGCTCGGTGATCAGCTCGGTGCGCAGTGGGGCGCGGTACGGGAGGCGTGGCCCCCTGCCCCGGGGTTGCCACTGCGGCGGCCGCCCTTGGAGGGAACGGCGGACGGCCTGGTCGATGCGCAGCCCCTCGCTCCCGGGCTTCCCGTTGACGAGGAGCGGAAGCAACAGCGTCTCGCTGTCCTCGCGTCGGTGGGCCGCGAAATGGTGGCGCAACACGATCGGCCGGTGACGTTCCACGATCACGTCGGTGGTGCCGCGGACCGAGCGCAGCCAGGCCCCGAGCTCGCTGGCATTGTTCACCGTCGCCGAGAGGCAGACGAAGCGCACCTCGGGAGGGCACAGGACCAGTACCTCCTCCCATACGCCGCCCCGGTAGGGATCCTGTATGAAGTGCACCTCGTCGAGGACGACGGTGTGCAGCCCGGCCAACAGGTCCGAGCCGGCCAGGAGCATGTTGCGCAGGACCTCGGTGGTCATCACCACCATGGGGGCGTTGGGCCGCACGGCGGTGTCGCCGGTGAGGAGGCCGACGTGCTCCTTGCCGTAGGTGGCCACCAGCTCTCCGTACTTCTGGTTGGAAAGGGCCTTGAGCGGGGTGGTGTAGAACGCCTTGCCTTCGGCGCCCAGGGCGCGGTGGATAGCGTAGGCGGCCACCAGTGTCTTGCCCGATCCGGTGGGGGCCGAGACGAGCACCGAGCGGTCG
>Ga0182018_10001854_pt1 | contig 22823 bp, 21 predicted proteins | sample 812P2MmetaG_FD_120490 | JGI IMG/M metagenome (GOLD analysis project Ga0182018, IMG submission 120490) | Permafrost microbial communities from Stordalen Mire, Sweden - 812P2M metaG | ecosystem: Environmental > Terrestrial > Soil > Wetlands > Permafrost | place: Sweden: Stordalen | collected...
CAACCCGCGCCCGTCATCACGCCGACGCCCGCGCCCGCGCCGGTTGTTTCGCTCCCGCTCAAGCCGGTGGATCAGAAAATCGCCGACACCAATTTCTATGTCTGGGGCGACAACACCGAGACGCCGAAGATTGACGAGACGGAATACCGCCGCGCTCCGTCGCCCGCGACCGATTTCACCAGCCGCCACGCGACGCCGAAGGAAATCATCGAGCGCTCCATGGCGTTGGCCGGCGTGGCCGGCGCGGTCATCGCACTGCCGGACGGCCTGCGTGTGGCCAGCCAGGTGCCGGCGGATTTGAATCCCGACACGCTCGCCGCGTTCCTGCCGCAGATTTTCGACCGGCTCGGCCAGAGCACGCGCGAACTGCGCATGGGGTCGCTGAACAACGTGAATTTCACCGTCGGCAACATTCCGTGGAAAATCTTTCGCGTGAACTCGGTTTATTTCGCCGCGTTCGGTCGCGCGGGCGAGCCGATGCCCACCGCACAACTGGCCGGACTGGCCACCCAGCTCGACCGCAAGAAACAATAATTAAAAATTTATGGCCATCATCAATCAAGCAACCAAGGAACTTCAGGTCAAGATCGTCTATTACGGCCCGGCAATGGGCGGCAAGACGACCAACCTCGTGCAAGTCCACGACCACGTCCAGACCACCGCCGGCAACAAGGGCAAGCTCGTCTCGCTCGCCACGAGTTCCGACCGGACATTGTTCTTCGACTTCCTGCCGATTGAAGCGATGACGATCAAGGGTTTCAAAACCAAGTTCCAGCTTTACACCGTGCCCGGCCAGGTGATTTACAACACCACGCGCCAGCTCGTGCTGCGCGGCGTGGACGGCATCGTGTTCGTCGCCGATTCGCAATACGAAAAAATGACCGAGAACGTCGAGAGCTTCCAAAACCTCGCGGACAACCTGACTTCGCTCAAGCAGAATCTCGCGGAAATTCCCTACGTCCTGCAATACAACAAACGCGATTTGCCGAACGCCGCCCCGGTCGAATACATGGACTTCCTGCTGAACAACCGCGACGTGCAGGTGCCGTCCTTCTCCGCGACCGCGCACAAATGCGAAGGCGTGTTCGAGTCATTGAACATGATCACGCGCCTGTTGCTCCAGAAATTCATCAACCAAAGCGTTCCGCAATACGCATGACATGGCCACCTTGCCCCAGCTCATTGAGGAGGATATCCGCCATCTGGACAAAACCCTCCGCGATTTCGTTGCCAAGACCGACGCGACGACCGCGTTGATCATAGACAAGGGCGGCTTCCTCATCACGCATCAGGGCGAGGCGGAAGAATTTGATTTGACGACCATCGGCGCGCTGGCGTCCGGGGCGTTCATGGCCAGCCAGACCATCGCCGGACTTGTCAACGAACCGAATTTCAACAGCATTTACCAGCAGGGCGACAAGTTCAGCATGTTCGCCACGGACGTGGATGAAAACTGCCTGCTGATTGTGATTTTCAAGGCGGAGGTGGGGGTGGGCGTGGTGAAATACTTCGCGGCCGGCGCCGTCAAGCGCGTCGCGAAGCAACTCACCGCCGCGCACAAGCGCAATCCCGACGGCGGACTGGATTTGTCCGTCCTCAACGTCGCGGATGCCGGACAGTTCTTCAGGAAAAAGTGATGGACAGTGACAGGTGATAAGTGACGGGTGACAAGTCTTAAAACCTGTCGCTCTTGCCACTCGTCACTTGTCACATGCGCTAAAGTTTTTGAGATTATCCACATGTGTAGGATCAGGCATTCCTCGACCAATAAGCCTGTTCGGTCAGCATCAAGCTGAATAGATGTTTGTGCCAACTTGGATTGCATATTAGATACAAAATCCTTACTGGCTTTGCGGCACAGATAACACATCGCTTCCGCAAATTCAATTTGAGTTATCGGAATTTTGCTTAACTGAGAATTAGCCATAATGATGCGTGGCAACTATTTTCTCTGCACCTTCGTCGAGACTTTCAGGCGGAGTGCGTTGAGCGGGAATTCGTTTCCGGCAACATTTCCAGCTTCAAACAATAATCCTTGTAGCCCACCGCCCGCCAAAACGCAACTCCCGTGGCATTTTGCACCAGCACTTCCACCGTCAGCCGCTTGTTCGCCGGCCAGATTTTTGTGCGCAGAATGTTGACGGCTTCCCGGCCAGCGCCTTTTCTGCGCCGGTTCCGCGCAACGAAAAGTTGCCGCAGATAAATTTCCTCCGGCTGCTCGCGATACAAGGCGTAGGCGATAACTTCCCCGTCGTTTTCAAAAATCACCGCCGCGTATTCGGATGCCAGCCAGTCTTTCATGCGCTGCTCCAGTTCGGGAACCGTCATTTTGTTCCGGTGTCCCTCGTCGCGGATCAATTGGTGATTGAGTTCCGCGAGCAGGGCGCAATCGTCCAAAGTGGCCCGGCGGAAAATCATGCGAAATGATGACAATGCGCGCGCATCCAGTTAATTGGAATTGAAGCCCGAAAACCGGCTTCGCAACTGCATTGGAAGGTTTTGATTCGTCCGCGCCGGGAGCAGTTCGGCGCGGCCACCGGCGTTCGCCGCATTTTCGGCGTAGATGGCGTTGACTTCATCCGCCGACAAAGCCCGGCCATACAAAGCGATTTCGTCAATTTCACCGCTGAACGGGAAATTGTTTCCGCCGTCATTGACGTTGCCGATGCCGACGCCGGGAGATTCATCGGCCAGCAGCGCGCCGAAAGGCCGCACGGTCGTGGTGATTTGGTCCGCCAGCACGCCGTTGGTGTAAAGGCTCATCGTCCCCGTGCTGTCATCCAAAACTCCCGCCACATGAATCCACGCGCCAAGCCCCACCGGCACATGCACCGTGGCCGTGCTGCCGTCCCCGCCGCAAATGCCAAATTCAAGATTGAGGTGGCCGTCCAAGGACAGATGATACGGGTCAAGGCCCGGACGATGGTCGCCGCGGAAAAAAATCATGTAACCATTCCCGCGCGGACTGACCCAGCCTTCGATGGTCAGGGAATGGGTCAGGGCAAACGCGGGCTGGTCGGGAATCTGAACGCCGACGTAGGTGCCGTAGGGAAAATTGTCCGGTGCAAATAAAAACGCTTGCCCGACCACGCCGTCCGTGAAGCTGACATTTTGCATCACGCCGTTGTTGCCGCCGACGGAATCCACGGCATTCCCCTCGCCCGACCACAAACCAATCAACCCGTCCCTCGGTCTGCCGGTTTTGCCGAGCACCGACACCCGCACGCTTTTGATCAAATTTACGGGCAGCGAGACATTGCCATACGACGTCTCCAGCCGGATTTCTTTCATGGCGAACTCGACTGTCAGCGAATCATCGCTGGAACTGATCAGCTTGACGAAATTGGTCTTGGCCAGACTCTCGACGAAGCGGATTTTCCCCAACGGCAGTTTCATCTCGCCGAATACATCGGAGTGGAATTGGAATTGGTCGTCCCGGCTTTTGCCGATGACGCGCGAGCCGTCCCGCAACTCGATAGTGAGACGGAAGCCGGCGGGCTGATTGGTGGACGCGTTGGCGACAGAAATCCAACTCAACGCCATGACGGCGAGCAAACCAAGACTGCGCAGGAGAGCTTTCATAAGTGAAAGCCTGCGCCTGCCGGGAAATTTGGTCAAGCGCAAGGTGGATTCACTTCGTGGATTCAAGTCCGCTGCCCTGAACATTCGTGAGCGTGAGCAATGCGCCCCGATAGCCGGTGACGCGGATGTCGCGCAAGCTGGCCCCGGTGATGTTGGCGAGGGAAATGCCATTCGTGCAAGTGCCGGTGATGTTCATGAGCGCCAGTCCTTCCAGCGGTTTCTGCGGGGAAATTTCCCTGGCATCCGCCAGCTTCGTGCAGTTCGTCACGCGCACATCCGAGAAGCAAAAATTTCTTCCGAGCGGAAAACCGGCGAGGCCTTCCACCGGATCATCCGCTGTGTTCAAGTTGCCCGCGCTGGTCAGGTTGATTTTCAGAAACCCGCCGCCCAAGACATCAATGTCGCTGCCGCAAATGTTTTCGATGACGCCGCCGCGACCGGTGCGCGTCTTGATGTAAATGCCAAAAGTGCGGCTGGTCATTTTGCATTTCTCAATCCGCACATTGCGGATGCCACCGGAAGTCTCGCTGCCAATGCCGACGCAGGCGAAGCGGCGACCGTGCAATGTGCATCGCGTGACCAGCACGTCCTCCGTCGGCTTGCCGATCCGCGCGCCGTCGAGTCCGCGACCGGATTTGAGGCTGATGGAATCGTCGCCCGTGTCAATGTCACAGCCTTCAATGCGGACGTTTTTGCAGGAATCAACATCAATTCCGTCGCGGTTGCCGATGATGTTCACGTTTTTGATCAAGACATCGGTGCAGTAAGTCGGGTGGGTTGCCCAGTTGCCGCCTTGCGTCACGGTGAAGCCCTCCCAGCGAACGTCATTGCAAGAAATGGGTTCCAGCACAACCGCCCCGCGCGGATTCTGCGGCGCGGCGACGGCAGGATTTCCTTCAATGCGCCCCGGGCCAATAATTCCTGTGTGGTCAACATTTGCAGAATAAATGAGCGCGCGGCGCCCCGGCTGCCAGCGGCCTTCCCAGCGGATGTCCATCATCGGATAATCGTTTGCATCGGGGCTGCCAACAATGACGCTGTCTTTTTCAAGCCGGAGGATGGTGCAGGTGCCGAGCTGCACGCTGCCGATGAGATATTTCCCGGCGGGCACGAGCACATCACCACCGCCTGAAACAGCGCAAGCATCCAGCGCCTTTTGAAACGCGACCGTGTCCTTGTTCGTGCCGTCACCGACCGCGCCGAAATCGCGGACGTTGAATGTGGCGTGCGTTTTTTGCGGCACGCTCGCACAGCCTGCTGCAACCAGCGCGATAACAATTGCTGCGAAGTAAAATAATTTCATTTTGGCGCAACGGCGTTGGTGGTAATTTGTTCCGGCGGGAACTTATCAAATTTTCGCTGGTGATCAATCCCGCGCAACTGCTGGTCGGCGAAATCCAACGCCGCCGTCCAGTCACCTGCCGTCAGCGCGTGACGGTGCGGTTCGTAATTCACACCCACGCGATTCGTGTTCACTCCCAAAAATTCATAGACCGGCCGGGCGGCGAGCACGGATTGCCTGACCGCATCCGGCACGCAGTTCTGGTCGTCCGTTCCTTCAATGGAAATCCATGGGCGCGGCGCGGTCAGCGCGATGAACCAGTGCGCGTCAAACGGCAGCTTGTCCATCTGGCCGGTGAATTCCTTCAAGCGCGGCACGAAGTAATAGCCATATTTCCGCGTCATGTCCTCGATGCCTTCCTTGCCGCCGCGGCCCGGCCCGCAAAAACGATACGCGCCCGTTCCCGCGCCGCTCGAACCGGCGGGTGCGCCGAGCGAAATGCGTTCATCGAAAGCCGTCGCGACCATCGTGAGCTTGCCGAGCCGCGAATGGCCAAGCGCGATCAGCTTGCCCTTGTCCACGAACGGCTGCGTCTCCAGATAATCCACCACGCGCGAGAGTCCCCACGCCCAGCCGAGCAGCACGCCCCAGTCGTAACCGGGATACGCGGGATAAAAAGTTGAATTGAGAAAATTCGTGTTGTCCTCGCCGCATTGCGTGTAGCGATACGTCACGATGGCATAACCGCGATCAAGCAAATTCGTGAAACCGCGCGCCGCCTTTCCCGGATCAACGGGCGAGTTGAAATTAAAACGCGGACGCGCCGGTGAATTGGTCGTCGCCGTGACGGACGGTGCGGCGGAACCGTTGGTGAAGTTGACGCCCGGCGTGCTGAAAAAAGATGGATTGATGATGGTCGGAAACGGCCCGCCTTTGGCGGGCGTGAAAATCGCCACGTCAAATCCCAGCTTTTCATCCGGCCCGAACTTCAGATGCACCAGCCGGAAGTTTGCCGCGCCGTCGAGCACGAGATGAGTTTGAATATCCTTTCCGCTCACGTTGCCTGGTGGCGGCGGCGCGTGGCCAAGTTCGTAATGCTCAAGAATTGCCTTCATCTCCTCGCGCCGCGCAAGCCATTGCGCGGGCGTCGCGACCTTCGTGCCGTCGTCCATTGTCATCACGTCCGGCATTTCTTTTTGGACGGGCAGATCCTTCACCTCGGGCATTGTATCTGGATCGAGAACATTTTCCGGCAATTCCATTTTCCTATACTCGTCAATGTAGATCGTCATCGGCTCGGCCATCACGTCGCGATACAACCCCATCTTGAAATAAAACCGGCTGGGACTCGGATAGCTGGTGTCCGCGTTTTCGGGGTAGGCATTGACACCCGTGTAATCAACCACCGCCTTGTCATTCAGCCATGCTTTGATGCGACCATTCTCGTTCGTCGAGAAGCGCATTTGAAATCTGAAATCAAGCCACTGGCCGCGCAGTTCTTCCTGGGTTTCAAACAGCGTCGTCCGATGCGGGCCGGTTTGATGGGTGATTTTGAGTGCGCCGGAAACGTAGCGGATGGCGACCACCGGACTGTCATCCGAACAATTGCCGCCGTCGGGACAAGCCTGTTTCCACTGCGCGATGACCAGCCGCGTCGGCACGATGGGAAAATTCGTCGGGAGGAACATGCTGAAGGAATACTCGTAAGCGGCGTTTTCCTTCGAGGTCAATTCTCTGGCCTCCATCAATTCATCCCGCTCGCTGTCCTTGCCGCCATTGGTGCCTGCTTCATAGGTGTCCCGGGCGCGAAGTGTTATTTTTGCCGCGCCGCGGCCCGCACGAAAAATGTTCGTCTCCATCTCCAACGCGCCCGGAACGAACCGGCTGGTGTCCCAGACCTTGCTTAACCCGGCCGTTTCAAAGCCGTCGTAAACATCAATGCCCGGCTCGCTCGCGACTTGTGCGCGGGAAACGCCTGCCGACAAAAGCAACAGGCCGGCTACCAATCTGAAAATGAAATTTGTTTGGGGCATGGGCCGGTTTTGGTTTGCGCGATGATAACCTCGCCGGGTGAATTATGCAATGTATCGGATGGCGTCAAAAGATTCCGATCTTCGCGGGGTGGAGCGGCAGGCGGTGGCGCGGAATTTCATGACCTCGGAACGGCAAACGTTTCGAAACTGCTGTCGGATTGAAAAACCGAGTTCAGACAGCAGCCGCCATGTCTCCGTTTATTTGAGTCCCTGGCCAAGATTACTCCTCAAAGATTGACATGCGCCCCTTTGTCAGGATGTGCTGCGATAAAACTTGCGTTCCCCGCCGGATTGTGAAAAATTTCACAAACAATTATGCCACACGTCAAATTGCACATTCCAGGGCCGGTCGAGGTCAGCGAGAAAACTTTCAAGGCGTTTTGCAAACCGATGATCGGCCATCGCGGCCAGGGGTTCAAAGACCTTTACGCCGCCGTCCAGCCGCAGTTCCAGCAACTGCTTTACACGAAGCAGCTCGTTTACATTTCCACCTCGTCCGCGTGGGGCGTGATGGAAGGCGCGGTGCGGAATCTCGTGCAGAAAAAAGTCCTGAACTGCATGTGCGGCGCGTTTTCGGACAAATGGTTCGATGTGTCGAAGAAATGCGGCAAGTCGGCCGACGCGCTGCAAGTGGACTGGGGTTCGCCGATTCGCGCGGAAGCGATTGATAAAAAACTGGCGACGGGCGAATTCGACGCACTGACCTTGATCCACAACGAGACTTCGACCGGCGTGATGAGTCCGCTCGCCGAAATCGCCGCGCTCAAGAAAAAATATCCGGACGTGACGTTCATCGTGGACGCCGTCAGCTCGATGAGCGCGGTGAAGATCGAATTCGACGCGCTGGGCATTGACGTGCTGCTGGCCGGCACGCAAAAGGCGTTCGCGCTGCCGCCCGGCACGGCGGTTTTCGTCTGCTCGCCGGCGGCGCTCGCGAAGGCGGCGCTCGCGAAGGATCGCGGCTATTATTTCGACTTCGTCGAGTTCCAGAAAAATGCCGAGCAAAGCATGACGCCGAGCACGCCGAGCATCGGGCATGTCTATGCGTTGCAATCGAAGCTCGAAGACATTTTTGCCGAAGGTCTGGAAAACCGGTTCGCGCGGCATTTGAAACTCGCCGGGCTGACCCGCGCCTGGGCCGTGAAGCACGGCTTCACGCTGTTCCCGGAAACAGGTTTTGAATCCGTCACGCTCACCTGCGTCAACAACGGCGCGAAGCCCGGCGGGCGCACGGTGGACGTGGCGAAGCTGCAAAAGCTCGTCAAGGACCAGGGTTTCCTGATTGACGGCGGCTACGGAAAAATCAAGGGCCTGACGTTCCGTATCTCGAACATGGGCGACGAAACGGAAGCCACGATGAACCAGCTTTACGCCGCGCTGGACAAGGCGATGGCGCAGCTTTGATTTTGGTTGGTTTGGTTGACCGGCAATCTGTATGGGCGGATTGCGGTTTTTCTTTTCGCCGGCGGCAGTTCGCGCAAAATGAATTCGTGTCAGGTGACTACCAACTCGTGCAGCTTGCCAATGGCGCGAAGACTTTATTCTCTGTCTTCTATGGCGAGAAGATGCATCCCGGCCTCGGCCCGCAGGCGGAGGCCGAACTGCTTTACGTCCGCCAGCTTGAAATCTGTGAGCGGTTGAAAAACCATTCGGACGAATTTGTCATTTGGGATGTGGGCCTCGGCGCGGCGGCGAATGCGATTGCCGTGTTACGGGGGACAAAAGAAATTCCCGGGCAGCTCCGGCTCGTCAGTTTCGACAACACCTGTGAGCCGCTGGATTTCGCGCTGAAAAATTCCGCCGCGCTTGGCTATCTGGCTGGATATGAAAATCAAATTGCCGAACTGCTGCGCGCAAAACGCGTTGAGTTTGAGAATGGAAAATTGAGGGTGAAGTGGGAGTTTCATCCCGGCGATTTCCCGGCATTGATTACGGCTTGCGGGAATGCTCGTCCCGCCAAACTCCCGTTACCACCACCAAACGCAATTTTTTACGACGCCTTTTCACCCGCCAAAAATCCGGCGATGTGGACGCTGCCGGTGTTTGAAAATCTTTTCCACGCACTCGAACCGGCGTGCCCATGCGCGCTGACGACGTATTCGCGCAGCACGCTGTTGCGCGCCACGCTGCTGCTGGCGGGATTTTTTGTCGGGGTTGGCCGCGCAACCGGGCTGAAGGAGGAGACGACGATTGCCGCAAACAGCTTGGATTTGATTGCCGAACCGCTGGATTCACGCTGGCTCGGCCGCGCGGCGCGTTCCCACAGCGCCGAACCGTTGCGCGAGCCGGTTTATTCCCGCACACCGATTTTGCCGGAGACACTGGAACAATTGCAGCGTCATCCGCAGTTTCAACTTTGAAACGCCGCGTAATTTTTTACAATCAAAGCATGAACGTTTTCGTCACCGGCGGCGCCGGTTATATCGGCTCGGTTTGCACGGAAGAATTGCTCGACGCCGGACATCAGGTCACGGTTTATGACAATCTTGCGGAAGGCCATCGCTCGGCGGTGGATTCGCGCGCGAAATTCATTTTCGCAAAACCGGAGATGGACGGCGACATTCTCAATGCCGTCAAATCCACCAAGCCCGACGCCATTCTGCATTTCGCCGCGTTCGCGCTCGTCGGCGAATCCATGACCGACCCCAAAAAGTATTTTCACAACAACTTCGTCAACGCCCTCAAGCTCGCGGACGCCGCTGTGGAATGTGGCGTGAAGAAATTCGTCTTCAGTTCGACCTGCGCGACTTATGGTCCGCCGGATAAAATCCCGATGACGGAGGATTTGCCGCAACGCCCCATCAATCCTTACGGCGAATCGAAGCTGATGTTCGAGAAGGCGCTGCTGTGGTATCAGCAGATTTACAAATTGGAGTTCATCGCATTCCGTTATTTCAACGCCGCCGGCGCGAGTAAAAAATTCGGCGAACATCATCGCATCGAGACGCATCTGATTCCGAATGTCCTTTTCGTCGCGCTCGGACAGAAGCCGCAAGTGGAAATTTACGGCGCGGATTATCCAACGCCCGACGGCACGTGCATTCGCGATTACATTCACATCAAGGATTTGGCGCAGGCGCACATCCTTGGTCTCGCGCCCGGCAAAACCGGATTTTTTAACTTGGGAAACGGCGACGGTTACTCGGTGCGCGAAGTGATTTCGATGTGTGAGAAAGTGACGGGCAAAAAGCTTCCCGCCGTGGAAAAACCGCGCCGTCCCGGTGACCCGCCGAGGCTCGTTGCCTCCGCCGGGAAAGCGATTCGCGAACTCGGTTGGAAACCGCAATTCCCGAAGCTGGAAGACATTGTTGCCACCGCTTGGGCATGGCACAAACAACATCCCGGCGGCTACCTGGATTGAAATACTGGCAGCAAAGCTGCTGCTCTGACGGTATGAAAACCATACTTTTCGTGGATGATGACGCGGTAATCGTTCAGGTTTATCGCGCAAGACTTCTGCGCGAAGGTTTTGATGTCGAAGTGGCGCAGGACGGCCTGACTGCGATGAAATTGCTCATGGCGGAGAAGCCCGACCTGGTCGTTCTGGATTTGATGATGCCGAAGTTCAGCGGCGCGGACGTGCTTAAATTCATCCGAGCCGAGCCGGCGCTGAAATCCACGCCCGTCATCATCCTTTCCAACGCCTACATGACCGACCTCGCCCGGCAGGCGGCGGACGCGGGCGCGGAACTGGCCCTGTTGAAATCAAACTGCACGCCGGCTCAATTGCTGGACGCGATCAACAAACTTCTCACCGGCGGAGCGCCCCAGGCCAAACCTTCGACGCGCCTCGCCGTGGAATGTTCCTTGGACGAATTGGTGCGGTTCTGATTCCGGATTCGCACCGCGATTCGGAATTTGCTTGCCAAACCCGCCGGCCAGCGGGCATTTTCCGACATGGCAGCGACGCGCAATTCTTCACTCGACAATCCGTTCTATCAACCGGCGGATGAATTTTTCCCTGCAAACAAAAAAATCGGCCTGACGTTCGACGACATCACGCTCGCCACGCTGTATTCCGAAATCCTTCCGCGCGACACGCAACTCGACACGTCGCTCGCGGAAAATCTGCAACTGCACATCCCGGTCGTTTCCGCCGACATGGACACCGTGACCGAATCGCGCATGGCCATCGCGCTGGCGCTCAACGGCGGTCTCGGCCTCATCCATTATAACATGCCGGAGCGCCAGCAGCTCTCCGAGGTCAGTCGCGTCAAGTTCCACGTCCAGGGTTTGATTCAGGAGCCGATCCAGGTTTCGCCCGACGAATTTATCGGCGACGTGCTGGCGCTGATTGAACAGAAAAAATTTGCGTTCGGAACTTTTCCGGTCGTGGAGAAAAAAGGAAAATTGGTCGGGCTGCTGTCCGGCCACGTCGTCAAGCCGCGCTACGCCAAACTGAAAATTTCCGAGGCACTCACGCCGCGCTCGCAGGTTCACACCATTAACCAGAAGGAACTGGGCAAAGACCCGATTGCGCGCGCCGATAAATTTTTCACCGAGCATCTGGGCATCCACAAACTGCTCGTCGTGGACGACAAGGACAAGCTGTGCGGACTCATCACGTTGAGCGACGTGGAGCGCATCACGCAGGAACGCGCCGCGCAGTTCAAGCCGGCGCGCGACGCGCATTTCCGGCTGGTGTGCGGTGCGGCGGTCTCGGCCACGCGCAATGCGTTTGGCGAACTGGATAAAAAAAGAATTTTCGAACACGTCGGCGCGCTCGTGGAACGCGGCGTGGATGTCGTGGCCGTTTCCACCGCGCACGGCCACAGCAAAGGCGTCGGCGACACGGTGAAGGTTTTGCGCGACGCGTTTCCGAAACTGCCGATCATCGCCGGCAACGTCACGAGCGCGGCGGGCGTGGAATATCTCGCCGAATGCGGCGCGAACGCCATCAAGGTCGGGCAGGGGCCGGGTTCGATTTGCACCACGCGCGTCGTTGCGGGCGTGGGCATTCCGCAGATGACCGCGCTTTACGTTTGCTCGCGCGCGGCGGCGAAGAAAAAAGTCACCGTTCTCGCCGACGGCGGTATCACGAAATCTGGCGACATCGTGAAGGCGCTGACCTTGGGCAGCGCCGTGATTTGCGGCGGCATTTTTGCCGGCTGCACCGAGGCGCCGGGCGAAGTCGTCGAGATCAGCGGCAAACTTTACAAGCATTATCGTGGCATGGGCAGCCTGGCGGCGATGAAGGCCGGCTCGGCGGCGCGCTATGGCCACGAAAAAAATCCCGCGCTGAAGGTCGCGCCTGAAGGTGTCGAGGCGCTCAAGGAGGCGTGTGGCTCGGTGGATCGCGTGCTGGCGCAGCTCATCGGCGGCATCCAGAGCGGCATGGGTTATCTCGGCGCGGCGAACCTCGAATCGCTCCGGCAAAAGGCGCGTTACATCCGCGTCAGCCCCGCTGGAATGCGCGAAGCCGCCCCGCACGATGTGGTGGAATTGAAGACGGGGAATTAAATGAGAACTGACCACGCCATGCGGAACTGAAAACGTAATCGGCGTCGGCTCCGGCGAATGGTTAGCTGGCGTCATGGCTTCTGTTTGTCTATGACTGATACTATCGTCCTATCGTCCAATGCTCTTGTGAGGTTCAAAAAAACACCGACTTGGGCCGGAGTGTAGTTGATCGAGCAGCATTTCCCGCCCGCAGAGGCGGATGAATGAATCGCTCTGCCCGGCTTACCGTAGGCCTGCTCTAGAAGATTCTGAATCTGCACAAAGTAGTCGCCCTCCAAAATGAAAATATCCTCATTTGTTCGCGACCCACAAATCCAACTCGCCTGAACCACCGGAAGCGCATTTGTGGTTGTGCGGCCACTGCGATTCGTCAAGCACTGCGTCACCACCGGTGCAAAATTACCTGAGCCTTTTACGATGGGTGGATCATCTCCGCTTTTGAATCCCCTCACTGGACCGGAATCCAATGGCAAAAAAAAATCTTCTGAGCCGCTCACCACCTCAAGGCGTCGTCGGGAAATGTCGTCCGGCGCAGCCTTGCGCCCAATATCAAGAATGGTGAGACCCTTCTCGTCTTCGCGCCAGGATATTTCGGTCAAATTGTATTGGTAAGGGGCAAAAGGTAAAGTGGTTGAACAAACATCAAAATAAGCAGTGCCCCCAGAGTAAATGCCTTGCGAATAGACTTGAGCTCGGCAAGTCACTCGCGCTGCAAGAATGGCTGCGGGGAGGATCGATTTGAAATGGTTCTTCATGGTATCGATTCCGGCTAACAGATATTACGCCGCAATGCGCGCAGAGGCGCGCGCACGGTTGTCTCTAGATTGGCCTTTGTTGGCATGCGTTGATGTAAGCGGACTGGCGAATTTCCAGCAAGGATTATTCTCTGCCTTCGCCTTCGGCTTCGGCACGACAAATTGCGGCAACAATTGCAGTTGCAGAAATGAAATCCGCCGGTGCGGATACGAAAGTTATCGTCGCTTAAACTTCATCACAGCCTCTTGCCTGTGAGTTTTTCGTAAGCTTCGAGATATTTCGCGCTCGTTTTGGCAGTGACGTCGTCCGGCAGTTTGGGGCCGGGCGGGGTTTTGTCCCACGTCAGCGTTTCGAGATAGTCGCGGACGAATTGCTTGTCGAAGCTCGGCTGGCCTTTGCCGGGCGCGTATTGGTCGGCGGGCCAGAAGCGCGAGGAATCGGGCGTCAACACTTCATCAATCAAAATCAATTTTCTACTGCTCGAATTATCCAAACCAAATTCAAATTTTGTGTCCGCGATGATGATGCCGCGTTTGCGCGCGTAGTCGCGGGCGAAATTATAAATCTTCAAACTCGCCGCTCGCGCCTGTTCCGCGATTTCACCGCCAACAATTTTTGCTGCTTCCGCAAATGAAATGTTTTCGTCGTGGCCGGTCTCGGCTTTCGTTGCGGGCGTGAAAATCGGTTCGGGCAATTCGGACGATTCCTGCAAACCCGCCGGCAATTTGATTCCGCAAACCGTCTGTGATTTCTGGTATTCCTTCCAGCCGCTGCCCGCGAGGTAGCCGCGCACGACACATTCGATGGCGAGCGGCCGGCATTTTTTCACGATCATCGAGCGCCGCGCAATTTTGTCGGCGAACGGTTTGAGATTTTCCGGCAGCGGGTCGTTCGCACGCGAAAGCAAATGGTTGGGCTGGAACGATCCGGTTTGCGCGAACCAAAAATAGGAGATCTGCGTAAGCACTTCGCCCTTGCGCGGAATGCCGTTGGGCATGATGACGTCGAAGGCCGAGATGCGGTCGCTCGCGACGAAGAGCAGCCGGTCGCCAAGATCGAAAACTTCGCGCACCTTGCCGCTCTTGAGTTTTTTGATGCCGGGCAGTTCGAGTTGCAGGACGGTTTCGTTTTGTGAGTTTGCCATGCGCTGAATATGAAAATTTTTAAACCGAATTAACAGAATTATTCAGAATTAAAAACGGCGGGACGAGCCAATTCCAAATTTTGTCAATTCTGTCTTGCTTTAGTGTTTGCGCCGCGCCGCGCTTGGGTCTGCACCCACAGGAATGTTCACGCCGATACCACCGGGCGGAATAATTTTCACCCACAGCGGAATGCCCGCCTGCGATTTGTCGTCCAGCCGCACATCCACGGAATACAAACCGGCCTCGGCGAATTTCAATCCCTGAATGTTCACGATGAAATTGCGCGTGAGAAAATGCGCGTCGTCCGGCAGCGTGACGGCGACGGGAATTTCAACCGGCGGCATGATGCTCTTGCCATCGGCGTCCACGAAATTCAGTTTCAATTTGCGCCCGCCCTCGTCGCCGGACATGAACGTGACGCGCAACGCGACGGCGCATTGCGGATGCACGGCGGGCAGTTGCGCCGCATAAATCGTGTCAAACGTGCCGAGGAGATTGAGCTTGCCGTTGTCGTCCGTCGCCGCGTCGCACAAAACCGCCACTTGAATGTTCATGCGGGAATTAAGCCACGAATTTCGCGGATTGGCACGAACTTCTTTTTCACAAACATCCGCTGGACAAGCGGGCGTTCCGTCGTAGATTCATCTCCGCAACAGGAAAAATTTTATGCGAAACACCAAAGCCTACGCCGCCTTCAACGCCACGTCGCCGCTCGCGCCGTTCACGTTTCAATATCGCGACCCGGATGCGGACGAAATCCAAATCCAGATTCTTTATTGCGGCGTCTGCCACACGGACGTTCATCAGGCGCGCAACGAATGGCACGGCACGACTTATCCTTGCGTGCCCGGCCACGAAATCGTCGGGCGCGTGACGAAGACCGGTGCGCGCGTGAAAAAATTCAAGGAAGGCGACCTCGCCGCCGTCGGCTGCCTGGTGGATTCCTGCCGCGAATGTGAATCCTGCAAGTCCGGCCTCGAACAGCTCTGCGAAGCCGGGCCGACTTTCACCTATAACAGCCTCGACAAAAAGCACGGCGGCGTGACCTACGGCGGCTACGCGGACAGCATCGTGTTGGACGAGGCGTTCGCGCTGCGCGTGCCGAAGTCGCTCGACCTCGCCGCGTCCGCGCCATTGCTGTGCGCGGGTATAACGACCTATTCGCCGCTGCGCCGCTGGAAAGTTGGCAAGGGTCAGAAAGTCGGCGTTGTCGGCCTGGGCGGACTCGGTCATATGGGCGTGAAGCTGGCCAGCGCCTTTGGCGCTCGCGTCGTGCTGTTCACGACCTCGCCCGGCAAGACGAATGACGCCATCCGTCTCGGCGCACAGGAAGTCGTTGTTTCCAAAAACGAGGCGGAAATGAAGAAACACCTGAACAGTTTTGATTTCATCCTCGACACCGTTTCCGCGCAGCACGACATCAATGCTTATTTGGAATTATTGAAGGCCAACGCGACCTTGGTGCTGGTGGGCGCGCCCGCGCAGCCGCTGCCCGTCGCGGCGTTCAACCTCATCGTCAAACGCCGCCAGTTCGCCGGCTCGCTCATCGGCGGCATCGCCGAGACGCAGGAGATGCTCGACTTCTGCGCCGACCACAACATCGTTTCCGACATCGAGATGATTCCCATCCAGAAAATCAACGAAGCCTACGACCGCCTGCTCAAGAGCGACGTGAAATACCGCTTCGTGATAGACATGAAATCGCTGGCGTAAGTCACGACCATACGGCCAAAAACTTTTTTAATTCCGCCGCCGCAAAGAGTGATTGGCTCATGCCGCCTTTGCCTTCACCTTGTTGCCTTTGATCTGCGCGCGGTTGAGCTTGGCAAGGATGGCGTTGGCATGTTCGGCGGCGACGTCCACAAACGAATGCCGCTCGCGAATGTCCACCTTGCCCACGACATTACCGGGCAGGCCGGTCTCGCCAGCGATGGAATTTACGATGTCAATCGGCACGACGCCCATCTCTTCACCGACGTTGAGGTGCAGGCGCGTTTGATCCGCCGGGGTTTTTCGTTCGGATTTCGCGCGATTTTTTTTGGACGCGCTTTCCGGCATCGCCACCTTCGCGTAAAACGGCGGCGCTTTCGGAACGACAATCTCCCGCTCGGCGCGCGGCGTGGCGGTAGGCTTCACGGAAGCAAGAATTTCCGCGTCGGAAAATGTTTTTGGCGCTTCCGTTTTCACTTCGGCCAGCGGTTTTACTTCCGGCTGGGGAACAATTTTTTTTGCCGGCGGCGCAGGCACTCCTTTCCAAGGCGTGGCTTTGTATTTTATTGGAGCGGCGAATTTTGAGTCAGCGTGCGGCGGACGGTCCTCAAGCCGGCGCGGGCGCTCCTCGCGGGTATCGTGATAGGGTGCAGGCCTGTGGCGGTCGTCATCGCGGAAACGGGCTTTGTGCGGCGCGCGATCTTCAAAACGACCGCCACGGCCTTCGCGTTTTTCCCGAAGGGAGGGACGTTCCGGGCGTTCAAAATTTGTCTCTTCGCGCGGTGTGGCCTTCGCGGGCGCGGCGTCGCCGCCTTGCAGATGATGAATGAGCGCGGAGGCAATGTCGGTGGAATTAAAACCTTCCTCCAGCAGACGTTCGATGAGGTGATCCTGTTTTTTGTATTCGCCGCTGGTCAGCGTAGCTCGCAGTTTGTCGAGGAACAGGCTTGCGCGGACTTCGTGAACTTCATCTACCGTCGGAATTTTGGCGCGTTGAATCCGCGTGTTGGTGTAACGCTCAATGTTGCGGATTTGGAACAGTTCTCGCCCGGCGACAAATGAAATCGCGCGGCCTGCGCGGCCCGCGCGGCCCGTGCGCCCGATGCGATGCACGTAATCTTCGCCGTCGTAGGGCAAATCGTAATTGAAGACGACTTGAATATCGTCCACGTCAATACCGCGCGCGGCGATGTCAGTAGCCACGAGAAATTCGAGGCCGGACTTGCGGAACTTGCCCATCACGCGGTCACGTTGCGCCTGCGTCATGTCGCCGTGCAATCGGTCGGCCAAGTAACCTTGTGCTTCGAGATGATCCACGAGGTCGTCCACCATGCGCTTGGTGTTGCAGAAAATAATTCCCAGCTTGAGGTCGTAAATGTCAATCAGCCGCGTGAGCAGCTCGACTTTGTAACGGCGGTCCACTTCATAATAAACCTGCTCGACGGTCGGGACGGTCATTGCCTTCTGCTCTATCTTCACGCTTTGCGGCTCGCGGGAAAATCTTTCGATCAAATCACGAATCGGGCGCGGCATGGTGGCGGAAAAGAAAACGGTCTGCCGTTCTTTCGGAGCGTCCTTCAAAATGGTTTCGATGTCCTCGCGGAAACCCATGTTAAGCATCACGTCGGCTTCGTCGAGGATGACCATTTTCACGGTTTCGAGCCGGAGCGTGCCGCGCCGCATGTGATCCATCACGCGCCCCGGCGTGCCGATGACGATTTGCGCGCCTTGTTTCAGACCCCAGAACTGGCGCTCGTAAGATTGGCCGCCGTAAATCGGCAGCGCGGTGATGCCGCGTTTGAAGAGGGTGAGCTTGTGGAATTCCTCGGAGACCTGCACGGCGAGTTCGCGCGTGGGGCAAAGGATGAGCACCTGCACCGCTTTCAAATTCGGATCGGTTTTTTCAATCGCGGGAATCGCGAACGCCGCCGTCTTGCCCGATCCGGTCTGCGACTGGCCGACAACATCGCGTCCGCTCATGAGCACGGGAATGGCTTCGGCCTGGATGGGCGCGGCCTTTTCAAAGCCGAGTTTGTCAATGGCCTTCAGGATTTCAGGCGAAAGGCCGAGTTCGGAAAATAATTTTGGCGCCATACGATGTCTTGCGACTCTCCCAGAGTAGCGCGGTTTTGGCTGGAGCGGGAGCTATTTCTTTGGCGCGACCGGCGGAATTCCACCGCGCCGATTTTTCCGCTTGACATACATATAAAATCTATGTAACGTGCCTCTATGATTCGCAAAGAACTTGTCGCCGCCTCCGCCGAACCGCTGGTCTTGTCGCTGCTTGCCAAGGGCAAGAGCTATGGTTACGCCATCATTCAAGAGATTAAAGCCCGCTCAAAAGACCAGCTTCAATGGACGGACGGGATGCTTTATCCGGTTTTGCACCGGATGGAACATCGCGGCCTGATCAAATCGCGCTGGAGTGAAAGCGAGACCGGACGGAAACGAAAATATTATTCACTTAAAAAAGACGGCAAAACCGCGATGGCCAAACACCACGAACAATGGTCGCTGGTGCATTCCGTTTTGGCCGGATTAAAAAAGGAGCAATATGTTTGACCTTGAAAAATCAATCGCGGCGTGGCGACGACAAATGCTAGCCGCCGGAATCAAATCGCCCGTGCCGCTGGAGGAATTGGAAATTCATTTGCGCGAAGAGATCGAGCAGCAGATGAAATCGGGATTGAACGAACAGGAAATTTTCAATTCTGCCGTTCATAAAATCGGTCAGGCGCATCTAGTCCAAAACGAATTCAAGAAAGTTGAAGAAGCAAAAGAAGATCGCGAATGGAAATTCGTGCAAATCCTGTTTGCGGTTGTCACGAGTTTGTTTTCTCTGTTTCTGTGCGGCATGGTGATCTTCAAAATGGGATGTTTTTCGGAAGCAACTTCCGGCCAAAAAACATCCTGCCTGGCTGCGATTGCCGCGTTTGCTTTGCTCGCGTGGGGTGGGCGATTAAGCCACAGAGTGTTTCCGGTCATTCGCGCGAGGCGAATCAGGGATGCCCTTTGCATTTCCGGCGGTGTGCTGCTGATGCTTTGGTGGATGGTCTTTGTCCATATTATCCTGCCGCGCCACGACTTCACCACCGGCCAGTTGCTGGTGACAATCTTGTGGGAAATGATTGTTCCGTGCGGAATTTTTATCGGTTCGTTTTGGGGAATCGAAACTGCCGCGCGGAAAAAAGTTGCGACATCCGGTTCATGAAAAGGATGATGGCTTTCTCAAATAAAGGCGATGAAACAGAAAAACATAAACACGATTTTCTGGATGGTAATTTTTGCGGCAGTGAGTTTTTGCATTATCCCGATCATTTTCGCTGTTGTCGTCTTCTCACATATCATTTCAGATACATGGCTTGAATATGTCTTGTGGCCTTTGAGGCTCATTTTCATTGCGTCGCCGTGGGTCGCATTGTTTCTTGGATTGCGAGGGTCGCTCCCCGGAACCAAGCCGTTGGCTGTCACCAAGCGCGGCACCAGCACCATATCCAAGATTCTGACTCTTATCGTGATGGTCATTGTCGCATTGTTCACATTGGGCGCGTGGGTTGCCTTCCTGCCACAACCCGGACGCCCCAATATTTCAATCACTTTTCTCGGCTACACGAACGACGCCACTGGCACCCGGCTTGCGAAAATCGCAGTCACCAATCTGAACGCCACTACAATCTTTGTTTACGAACCCCACATCGAAATTCAGGCGCCGACAGATTCGAGAGGCTATGAGGATTATTTTTCGGGGGTCAATTGTCCATGGGATTCGACGCTCAATAGCGGCGCATCTGGACGTTTCACAATTCCATCGCCAACCAATCAATCACCGTGGAGACTTTCATTCTACGTTTATCCTGATCGAGGTAGAGGCGTTAAGAACACCATCAAAGGCGCAGTGAGCATTTCTTGCCTGAGCGTTGGTCTGTGGCCAATGTTTTGGAGATTCCTCCCGCTTGGTGGCGCGTTTAGGCACCCTTACAATGTTGAAGGCGATTGGATTAAGAATGCGAAATGACCACGACGCTAATTTCCCATCTCCACTTCACGACTGCGTGCCTCCAAAAATTTCTTCAATTCCTCTGCCGCGTTGCCGCCAAAACCCGGCACTTTGGAAATTTGTTCCAGAGTTGCCGTTTTCAATCGTTGCACCGAGCCGAATTTTTTCAGCAATGCCGATTTGCGCCGCTCACCGATGCCGGGGAATTCGTCCAACACGCTCTCGGAAATCCGCTTGAGCCGCAATTGCGCGTTGTAGGAATTCGCCACGCGATGACATTCGTCGCGAATGCGCTGCAACAATTTCACCGCCGGATGATCTAGGCCGAGCCGCAACGGTTCGCCTTTGCCCGGCAGATAGATTTCCTCAAATTCCTTCGCCAGCCCGATGACGGGAATTTTTTCAAGGCCAAGTTTTTTTAACTCAACAACCGCCATGCTCAATTGGCCTTTGCCACCATCAATTAAAATCAAATTTGGCAGATGGGAGTTGGCAGATGGGAGTTGGGGAATTTTGTTCGTTTGTTTTCCCAAACTTCTGTCTGCTATCTGCCATCTCCGGTTGCGGATTTTCCGGCTCGTTTCGTTCACGAGCGTTTGTAATTCTTGCGGGACAGCGTGGCCGTCGTCATCATTTTTTGTTTTTTGGGTCGGTGCCACGCTTTCGTTCAGCAGCCGTGAATATCTGCGCCGCACGACTTCCGCCATGCTCGCAAAATCATCCTGTCCCTCGACGGTTTTGATTTTGAACCGACGATAATTTGCGCGGTCAGGCCGGCCGTTTTTGAAACTCACGAGCGACGCGACGGCGAACGTGCCGCTGATGTTTGAAATGTCAAAACCTTCAATCCGCAATGGTGGTGCGGGTAAATTCAAAACTTCGGCGAGTTCGACTAAATCATTTTGCGGCTGGATATTTCCCGGCAACGAATATGGAATGCGCGCAAATTTTTCCGTTTTCTTCCAAGTGTCTTTGAGGTCGCGAACCAGGTCACGCAGGCTCGCGGCTTTTTCGTAATCCTGATTCTTCGCGGCGCGTTTCATTTCGCCTTCGAGTTGTTCCTGCATTTCGCGGCACTGGCCTTCGAGAAAATTGCACGCGGCCTTGACCTGCTCCAGATATTGCTCGCGCGAAACATTTCCGACGCACGGCGCAGTGCAGTATTTCAAATGCGCATAAAGACAATGCTTGTAATCGTTCTCGCCCGGCGTGAACACGCGGCAGCCGCGCAAATTAAATTGCCGTTGCGCAAGCGTGACGACGTTGCGCGCCGCCGTCGCATTGACAAACGGACCGAAGTAACGCGCGCCATCATCTTTTTTGAAACGCGCGAACGTGAAATTCGGAATCGGGTCGTTCAGATTGACTTTCAACATCAAAAACCGTTTGTCGTCGCGGAAGCTGATGTTGTAACGCGGCTTGAATTCCTTGATGAGTTTGCTTTCGAGCAGTAGAGCTTCAGGTTCGCTGCGGACAACGTGGAAATCGAAATCGTGGATTGCCTCGACGAGCGCGTTGAATTTCAAGTCCCAGCCCATACGCCGGCTGGATTGAAAATACTGGTTGACGCGTTTGCGCAGGTTGAGCGCCTTGCCGACGTAAATGACCGTGCCGAAACGGTCGCGATGCAGATACACGCCCGGTTTGTGCGGCAACGCGCTGATTTTTTTGCGGATGGAATCGCTGACTGGCACGGGAACAATTTACAACGTAAGTCAATTTTCGGCGACGAAGAATTATTTAACCGCAGAGGCGCGGAGCCGCAGAGGTCTTTTGACGCGAATTTTGCGTCAAACTTTTTTCATCATGTGCCGGTGAACGAAGAAATAATAAAGTCCGCCGAACACAAGCGCCGCGCCGCCAACCCAAACGGCCACGTGGCGCAACTCGCCATTCATAAGCTGTTCGTCCTGCCCCGCCTTCACGCCGACATAACAAAGGACCGAACACCAGATCATCGCGCCAAGCACCGTGAAAATGGAAAACACCCGGTAATCCATCCGCGTGATGCCCGTGGGAATGCCGACCAGTTGCCGCGCGCCCGGCAGCATCCGCGCAACGAACACGCCCATCGCGCCGTAGTGCGACATCCAGCGCTCGGCCTTCTCTAATTTTTCCGGCGGAAAGAAAACAAATTTTCCGTAACGCAGCACAACCGGTCGTCCGGCGGCGCGCACCAGCCAATACATCGCCGACGCGCCGAGCCACGAACCGAACGCGGCGGCGATGACGATGCCGATTTGCGCCGGCCAGCCGGTAAGATGGAACTGGAAAAAATTCAGCCCGCCACCCGACCACGCCAGATGCGCGGCTGGCGGAATGATCAATTCGCTCGGCAGCGGCAGGAAGGAGCCTTCCAAAGCCATCAAGAGCGCGATGAGCACGTAGCCGCCGGTTTTGAGCGCGCCGAGATACCACGCGATAAGCGGCTGGAACAATTGCTTTAACATCGCGCCGTGTTATAGCGGAAAATCCGGCGCGGGCAAGGCGCGTGTTGACGCTTGAAATTTTATTTGCCAGGCGCATCATGGCCGGAACGTCGGATGTTCGAACACCGCAAACAAAAATTACTGCCGCGCGCCGAATTCTACAAACGGATGGCGCGGCATTTCGCCTTTGGCTCCGTCATCATTGCCATCGCGCTGGGCATCGGCATATTGGGCTATCATCATTTCGACAAGCTGTCGTGGCTGGATGCGTTTGAAAATGCGGCGATGATTTTGTCGGGCATGGGGCCGATGACGCAAGGGGAGCCGGACGCCGGGAAGATTTTTGCCGGGTGCTACGCGTTGTTCAGCGGGCTGGCGTTCATCACGAGCATGGGCGTCGTGTTCGCGCCGGTGCTGCACCGCTTCCTG
>Ga0182018_10001857_pt1 | contig 22811 bp, 24 predicted proteins | sample 812P2MmetaG_FD_120490 | JGI IMG/M metagenome (GOLD analysis project Ga0182018, IMG submission 120490) | Permafrost microbial communities from Stordalen Mire, Sweden - 812P2M metaG | ecosystem: Environmental > Terrestrial > Soil > Wetlands > Permafrost | place: Sweden: Stordalen | collected...
TCGGCGGTTGGACCGGATATTATGGTAAGCCTGGACCGGTGGTTATTCATAAAGGTTTCCAGAGGTTGAAAACCATGCTCGAAGGCTGGCGGACGCGCGGAGATGTGTGAATCTTGTAGGGTCGAGCCAGGCCATGACGGTTTTAATACGATCCCGTCAATCGTCATGGCGGCGGGCGCTACTTATCCAGATCCCACGATTCGGCGGAAGCGCCAGCCAAAGACTGGATCAACGCCTCATCGGCGGCCAGCTCGGCGGCTGGTCCGGCGTGCACGACCACGCCATGATCCAGCACATAGGCGGTGTCGGCGATCTCCAGGCTCAGGCGGACATTTTGTTCGACCAGCAGCACGGTCATGCCTTCCTGCTTCATGCTGGCGACGATCTTGAACACGTCGCGCACGATCAGCGGCGCGAGGCCTTGTGACGGTTCGTCAAGGATCAGCACTTTTGGGTTCAGCAGCAAAGCGCGAGCGATCGACAGCATTTCCTGCTCGCCGCCGGACAATTGGCGGCCTTTGTTCATGCGGCGTTCTTCCAACCGCGGAAACAGTTGGTAGATGCGCGGGATCGTGAACGGACCAGAGTCACCCTGGGGAACTTTCAGATTGTCTTCTACCGTCAGGTTGGCGAACACGCGCCGCCCCTCGGGCACGTAGCCAACACCCAGACGCGCGACACGAAACGGAGCCATGCGCGTGCTGTCGTGCCCGAAGACCTGAACCTGACCGGTGCGCGCCGGTGTCAGCCCCATGATGCTCCGCAAGGTCGTGGTCTTGCCGGCACCATTGCGTCCCAGCAATGTCGTGACGCTGCCTTCCGCCGCCGCCAGCGATACGTCGTGCAGAATGTGACTCTTGCCGTAATAGGTGTTGAGCCCGCTGACCTCGATCGCGTTCATTCGGGGTTTCCCAGATAGGCGTTCTGCACGTGCACATTGGCGGCGATTTCCGGCGGGGTACCCTCGGCGAGCAATTTGCCCTGGTCCAGCACCGAGATGTGGTCGGCGAGATGGAACACCACGCGCATGTCGTGCTCGATCAGCACGATCGTGTAACGTGAGGCGCGATGCAGACGGCGAATCAGGCCAGTGATGTGATAGGTTTCTTCCTCACCCATGCCGGCGGTCGGTTCGTCCAGCAGCAGCAAGGTCGGCTTCAACGCGAGCGCCATGCTGATCTCGGCCGACCGTTGATCGCCATGCGACAGCTCGCCCACCAGGCGGTCGGCTTTCGAAGTCAGATTGGCCAGCGTCATCACTTCATCGGACGCATCGGCGACGTGTTGATGATCGGCGCGGCTGAGCCATGCGCGCAGGCTGTAACCGAGGCCGGTTTCGACCGCGATGCGTACGTTTTCCCGCACCGTCAGCTCAGGAAAAATCTCGGTGATCTGGAAAGTGCGCCCCATGCCGAGCTTCACCCGGCCGGCGGCGGGAATGTGGTTGATGACCTGCCCGTCCAACAGAATTTCGCCTTCGGTGGGCGGGAAAAATCCGGTGATCAGATTGAAGAACGTGGTCTTGCCGGCACCATTCGGGCCGATCACCGCGCGCAGTTCACCGTTCTCGACACGCATAGACACGTCGGACACGGCGGTAAGGCTGCCGAAATTCTTCGAGGCGTGCCGGACTTCGAGCTTGGGGATCGAGGAACTCATCAGCTCGATTTCCGCTGCAGCATGCCAAGCAAGCCTCGGGGGAAGAACAGCACGACCGAGACGAACGCCACGCCGACAAAGAACATCCAATTGGTCGTCATCGACGAAACATAGTCCTGCAACATCACGAACAGAACCGCGCCTACCAATGGCCCCCAGAAGACGCGCATGCCGCCCATCACGGTGATCATCACGATGTTGCCCGACATGATGTAATTCAGCCCGAGCGGGTCGGCGAAATTATTCAGCAGCGCATACAGCGACCCGGCCAGCGCGGTGAAGAAACACGAGATCGAAAACGACAACCAGATGTGCCGCTCCACGGGGATACCGAGGAAGCGGGCGCGCCGCTCGTTCTCTCGTATGGCGAGCAGCGTGCGGCCAAACGGCGAGCGGAGAATCAGGCCCTGCAAGGCCGCCGCGATACCGAAGACGAACAGGATGAAGAAATAGAATATCGTCTCGTTGTTGGTGATATCGAGTTTGAACAACCCCAGATCGATCGGCATGCGGGAAAATCCGCGCAGTCCGTCATAACCTCCGGTAAAGGAATCCCATTTATAGGCGACGTAAAAGCACACCTGACCAAAGGCGATCGTGACCATGGCGAAATAGACGCCGCGGCGGCGCACCAGCAGCAGGCCAAACAAAGTGCCGGCGACGCCTCCGAGCAAGGTGCCGGCCAGCATCGCGAGCGGCGTGGAAGCCGCGACATATTTCAGGCACAGGCCGGCGCCATAGGCTCCCAGTCCGAAATAGGCGGCGTGGCCGAAGCTCATCACCCCGGTGAACCCAAGCAAGATGTTGAAGCTCATCGCCGCCAGAGCGAACACCAGCACGCGGCCCGCCAGCGCGGTGTAGCCGCCGAACAGTGGCAGCCAGAATGGCACGGTCAGCAGCAAAGCCCAGATGATATAGGGCAGATAGCGGAACGCGACTGGGCGCGCCGTGGTGTCGGTGATGACATCGCCGACGCCGGTTTCGGTCAGTTCGCTCACGTCAACATACCCTCTTCACCCAGAAGCCCACGCGGCCGGAGCAGCAGCACCAGCGCCATGATCACGTAAATCACCGCGTCGCTGGCGGCGGGATAGACGACGGTCGTCAGCGCCGAGGCGACCCCGATCAGCAATCCGCCCAACAGCGTCCCCGTCAAACTGCCCACCCCGCCCACGATAATCGCGATGAAACTGGGCATGATCAGATCGTCGCCCATGTTCGGATTGAGACCGATCTGACCGGCCGCGAGCACGCCCGCGAGCCCGGCGAGAAAGCTTCCCACGGCGAAATTGTACGACCGCAACATCGCCACGTTCACACCAAGCGCGGAAACCGTATCCAGATCCAGCGTGCCGGCGCGGATACGCATGCCGATCCGGGTGTAGCGCAAAAACGCGAACAGGCCGGCGACCGCGACGGTGACGACCGCCACCATGAACACGCGGTACCAGGTAACGAAGAACAGATCGGCGGTGATCGGCTGCGACATCGCGTCCGGGATGGTCAACGGCAGCGGGCTCGGCCCCCAGAGATAGCGGCAGGAATCCTGCAGAATGAACGCGAGGCCAAAGGTCAGCAGCAGGCTGTAAATGTGGTTGCGCATGTAAACGTGACGGATGATCAACTTCTCCAGCGCATAGCCGAAGATCGCGGTCAGGAACGGCGATATCAGCAATGCCCCCCAGAACCCGATATACGGCGTCAGCATGAAGGCGAAATAACCGCCCAGAGCGAGGAAGTTGCCATGCGCGAAGTTGACCACGCCGCTGAGGTTGATGATCAGCGACAGGCCAAGTGCCATGAGCACATAGAATGCGCCGACGATCAGCCCATTGGTGAGGTTGAACATAACGAGTTGCAGCATGCGACCGATCCGGCCAGAGGAAGCGAAAATCCAGCGTAGGTACAAAAAATGCGCCGCGGGCCGGAGCCACGCGGCGCATCGTCGTCAGTTCAGCTCGGGTAGACCATCTTGCACCCGGTGTCCGCCACCGAGCCGGCGGCCTGTTCACCGGTCACCGTGGCCTCGACCCTGAACAGTGCGTCCGGATCGCCCTCCGGCGGATGCATCTCGCCGACGAAGATGTTGCTCATGAGCTGGTGATCGCCGGCGCGATAGCGAATGTCGCCGGACATCAGCGACACCTCCGGGGGCAGCGGCAGATCGCCCAGGGCGTGCGCCATCTTCAGCCCGTCGAGCGACTTCGCCGCCTCCGCCGCGAGTTTCACGGCATGGATCGACACGTACGCCATCCAGTGCCGTGCCGTCGGCTTCTTGCCGATGGCCGGAGAGATCGCGTCCACGAAGGTCTTCACCGCCGGCACCGCCGGATTTTGCCAGTACCATTCCTGGCACCACCAGCCCGCCTGGGCTTCCTTCGGCACGGCTTTCGCGCTCTCGATCTCGAACAGCGCGCCGCCGAGGGCCATTTCCTTGTTCATGCCGAATTGCACGTATTGCTTCATGCAGTTGATCTGCGCCGTGCCGCCCATGTTGTTCAGAATCACGTTCGGCTTATAGGCCTTGGCCTTGATCAGCGTGGCGGAAAAGTCCGATTGGGCGATCGGCAGCATGTCGCCGTCGAATTCGCCGCCCAGAGCTTTCAGCCGCTTCACGAAGTTATCCTGCAACGTGTGGCCGTAGGCATAGTCTGGGGTCACGAAGAACCACCGCTTGCCGAAGCGCTTGACCAGTTCGGGTGTGACGGCGGAGGCGTCCATCGCGGTCGTGTTGCAGGTGCGGTAGGTATTCCATTTGCAGTCGGTGCCGGTGATCGGATCGGTATGGCCGCCCGGGACGATGTGGAACACACCTTTCGCCGCGGTCACGCCCATAATGGCATAGGCGATGCCGGAGTTCACGTCGCCCATGATCACGTCGACATTGTCGCGCTCGATCAGTTTGTGGGCCTTCTGCACGCCGGTGCCGGTATCGTTGGCGCTGTCTTCAACCAGAAGTTCAACCTGGCGGCCCAGGATGCCACCGTTTTTGTTGATCTGTTCGGTGGTCCATTTGGCGCCTTCGACCTCGGAGACCGCGAGAGCGGACAGGCTGCCGGTGATCGGGTCGATGAAGCCGATCTTCACTGGCGTTTCGCCGCGGGCCTTGATGATGAACGGGCTGGCGACCTGCAAGCCGCCGATCGCCGCGCCGGCCTTCAGCAGGCGCCGCCGGTTGATGGGGTTGAACAGCGTATTCTGGACCATGTCGTTTCATTCCCTTGCATTCGGTGGAGGAGGGCGGCCGGGTATTTCCGGCCGGGATCCGCCTGATTAGCGCCACCGCGGGTGGGGACTAGGCGATTGGCGGGACTGAGGCAAGGTGGTTCCCAGAGGAAATCCGGCGGAAGGCGTGGGCTTTTGGCCGTTCGACGCACGCGCCTCGATTGCTCGTCACGGTCCACGCGGTTCTTTTGATGAAAGGCAACGGATCTCCCGGGTCTGAGATCATGCCGTCATGTGCGAGTGTTCGGGGCTCGCGGTTGTTAAATTTCGACGCGGAACCCAACCTCCGACAATCCGTCCCGCGGAATGCGGAAGAAATCCGGCGCGCGGCTGGCGATCTTCATCAGGAAAGCGAAGATCGCGAATGAGACCGGTCCCAGCTTCGAACCATGCGCGCGCCGGACCACTGTCTCGTGGCCGATGAAATAGTGGACGTCTGCCAGATCGGCGTTAAATCCCAGTAACTCGCAATTCCTGAGAGTCAGCGGGATGTCCGGCCGCTGCATGAAGCCCAGCCGAACGGTGATGTGATAGAAACCGTGGCCAAGCCTTTCAAGCTTGTGACGGTCACGAAACGGCACGCGCGGCCGGCGATCCGGTTCCACGGTCAACAGGACGACCGTGTCATGCAGCACCGCGTTATGGTGAACGTGATGCAGCAGCATTGGCGAGATGCCATGCTCGACCTTGGTGAGCCACACCCCCGTTCCGGCTGGCCGGCCAATCACCTTTTCGTCGATGTGCGCGATGAAAGCGGCGACCGGCATCGACATCTCGCGCAGCCGGCGGCGGAGTTCCGACGAGCCGCGCCGCCAGCACCACATCAGCAGCGCGATGGCGCCGCCGACCGTTAGCGGAAACCAGCCGCCTTCCATGATTTTAAGCGAATTGGCGGCGAGGAAGGCGCTATCCACGATGCCGAAGACCGCGATCACCGGCACCGCGGCCAGCAGTGGCCAGTGCCAGCGGCGGGTTACCATGAAATACAGCAGCACCGTCGTCGCCAGCATGGTGCCGGAAACCGCCACGCCATAGGCCGAGCCAAGATTGTCCGAAGTTTTGAACATGACGACGATCAGCAAAGTGCCGGCCATCAGCAGCCAGTTGGCGGTCGGAACGTAGATCTGTCCCGCCTCGTCATGCGACGTCGGCACAATGTCGACCCGCGGACAAAATCCCAGTTGCATCGCCTGGCGGGTCAGCGAGAACACGCCGGAGATCAACGCCTGCGACGCGATCACCGTCGCCGCCGCCGCGAGGATGATCAGTGGAACCAACGCCCAGGGCGGTGCCAGCTTGTAGAATGGGTTGTCGGACGCGGTGGGGTCGGTGAGCATCAGCGCGCCCTGGCCGAAATAATTCAACACCAGCGCAGGGACCACGAGGCCGAACCAGGCGAGGCGGATCGCTGGCGCGCCGACATGGCCCATGTCGGCATAGAGAGCCTCGCCGCCGGTCAGCGCCAGGAAGATGGCGCCAAGCACCGCCGCCGCGATAGCGGGAGTTTCCGTCAGGACGGGGATCGCGGCGAGCGGGTTGAGCGCCGTGACGATCCAAGGGGCGGCGGCGACGTTGATGGCGCCGAGCACGCCGATGACCAGGAACCAGACCACCATCACCGGACCGAACAAACGGCCGATCAGATGGGTGCCTTTGTGCTGGATGGCGAACAGGCAGACCAGAATCGCCAGCGTCATCGGCAGGATGAAGGATTGAAAGCCGGGCGCGGCGAGCTTCAACCCCTCCATCGCGGAGAGGACCGAAATCGCCGGCGTAATCACTCCGTCGCCGTACAGCAGGGACGCGCCGATGATGCCGAGTATCATCGGCAGGGTGATACTCAGGCCGGCCATGCGGCGGGTGCCTTCAACGACGGACAGCAGAGCCAGGATGCCGCCCTCGCCGTCGTTGTCGGCGCGCAGCACCAACTGCACGTATTTGACCGAGACCAGCAGCATCAACGCCCAGAAAATAAGCGAGACGATGCCGCGGATATCGGCTGGCGTGGGCACGGCGTGACCGGTGGCGTTGAGCGCGATCGAGAAGGCATAGAGCGGACTGGTGCCGATGTCGCCAAACACCACGCCAAGCGCGGTCAGGGCGAGAAAGCCGATGCCGCCGGAGTGGGTGTGGGATCGTTCCGCGGTGTGGGAGGCGGCGGGCGTGTCGATGGGAGGGGTTCCTCGCGGTCGTTGGGTGACTTTGGGGAACGCAAGAAACGGGCCATTTTTGGATGGCCGTGGCGGCGCGGATGGATCGGCGAGGCCGTGTTCGGGCGGCTTGTGTCTTCACGGCGCGTTTCAGCGAGGCCGGAAGCGGCGCTGCTTCCGGCCCGGGGGTGGTGGCGGTTAGTTCGGGAGGAGAACGGAATTGACGACGTCGATCACACCGTTCGACTGCATCACGTTGGCGATCGATATTTCGCCGACGCCGCCTTTTTCACCGCTGACGTACAGCTTTCCGGATTGCTCGGACACGGTCAGATTATCGCCTTGAACAGTCTTGAGCATGGCTTTGCCATGGCCGTCCTTGACCATCTTCACGAGGTCGGCTCCGGTCAGGCGGCCGGGCACCACGTGATAAGTCAGGATTTTGGTGAGCGTCGCTTTGTTCTCTGGCTTCAACAGAGTCTCGACGGTGCCGGGCGGTAGTTTGGCGAACGCCTCGTTGGTGGGAGCGAAGACGGTGAACGGGCCGGGGGATTCCAGTGTCGCGACCAGGCCGGCGGCTTTGACCGCGGCGACGAGCGTGGTGTGGTCTTTGGAGTTGACGGCGTTCTGGATGATGTCGCGTGAGGGATACATCGCGGCGCCGCCGACCATGACTGTTTGCTCCGAGGCCATGGGCGCGGCGGAAAGCGGCGTGATCGCCGGGATGGCCGCGAGAGCGAGCGGGAGGGCGATGGCGGTGAGGAGAAGGGTTCGGGTGCGCATTGGGGGTGACTCCGTGGGTTGATGCGCGCCGGGCGGGTGGCGCGTGTCGTTGATACGGAGGTGGGCCCGGATTGGATCAGAGTCACGGATCAGAATGACGATTCTGTGCTTCCCGACAAGCCAGGCAGCCCCATAGTGAATGACCACCTGCACGGCGACCACTTCATGTGCTAAGGTTGGCGACCCGGCGCGGAGATGGGCGATCATGGCAGGCCGGAGAGAATTGACCGGGGAGGCATCTGTGCGGAAAGCTGTCGCTCTGCGTCGGGGATTCGCGGAGCTTTCGGTCGTATCCTTACGTCATCCCGTGAATATCGACGGCCGGATTCTACCAACAGGCACAAAGGGGACGGTGGTCGCGGCCTATGCCGACGGCGTCGGCTATGAGATCGAATTCTTCCGACCGTTCCAAGCAATGGTCACCCTTAAAGCCGGAGACTTGACAGGGTAATCTCGCGAGCAGACCCGACGCGATCATTGTGGAATCGTGAGTTCGCGACTACGATTGAGATTCGAGGCGGCCGCGTAACGGGCCTTATGCGGTTGTCAGGTGCAAAATAAGAATTGGGCCGACATGCCGGATATCACTTCCTGATGGCAAGAACTATATCACTCTCAGGGGTCACGTAGGTTGGATTTGATTGACTTTCCGAAAGCGATGGAAATCGCTCTTGATTCGTTGCTATCGGACCGATTGGCGATCCTATGCGGTGCTGGCCTCTCGATGTCCGCACCCAGTAACATACCTAGTGCCGCCGATCTCGCTAGCGTGGCGAAGAAAAAATACGACGCCATGTATGGCGTCAACCGTAGCCCGCTGGCACATGATATCGAAAAACAGGCCGAATTCTTCTTTAAGCGGGGCGAACTAGGCACTATATATCTGCGCACTTTGATCGATCAACACGCATTCTCTGTCCCTCCTAACCTCGGTCACTTTGCGATCGCAGACCTCATGCTTGTTCGGGCAATCCAGACTGCCGCCAGCACCAATGTCGATAGCCTGATTGAAGTGGCTGGCGCAGAGCTCTTCGGTCGAATAGGCGCTGCCATAGATCGGGACCGCATCGCTATGCTGCCGCCGGGCACGAGCCCATTGTTGAAGATCCACGGGTGTTGGAGCCAAGATCAGCGGAATACCGTCTGGGCAAAGGGGCAACTCGACGACGAACCAGTGAAGGGCAGGATTGAGCGCAGCAAAGAGTGGCTTAAAAACCAGCTTCTCGATCGCGACCTCCTCATCGTTGGATATTGGACGGATTGGGATTATCTGAATGAGGTTCTTGACATCACCCTCGGCCAAGTCGAGCCGGCGCGTGTACTTGTCATAAATCCGAGTGAGACAGCCGATTTGGTTGGCAAGGCACCCGCGCTGCACGCGCTCGGCTCTAGGGCGAAGAACAAGTTTTTTTCTCACGTTCGGACACTAGGCGACACATTCCTGAATCAGCTTCGAATTGGGTATTCCCTTTCATTTATCCGACGAGTGCTCCATGCCGGAGAGGACAGTCTGCGGCACGAGACCGGGATGGATGCCGATTCAGCCTGGTTTGAGCCGGTTCCTGCGGACGCGCAGACGTTGTGGCTAATCCGGCGCGACCTTGAGGGGTGCAATCCGAACGCACCTGCGACGATGCGTGCACCGCCTTCGGAGCCGCTGCTTGGACTGACGTTGCTGCAATTGCAAAAAGCAGGAGCTGTCCCCGATGGGCCGTATTGGGCGCTAGCGACTGAACGAATTCGGGTGCTCCGCACCCCTGGCACGTTGCTTGGTCTTGGGGAGCGATCGTATGCGCATGAAACTCCGCCCACCACGGCTCCGACAGTAGTGATCGCCGTCGGAGCCGAGTCATCCTCTCTTCCGGGCCACATAGTTCGGAGCGGGGTTGCCCCATCTATTACCCGCGGCGGGGGACCGCGCTGGCTCACTCGCGCTGACGCCATCACGGAGTTCAGACTTTGACGGACATTCTTCTCGAGTGCCAAAGAATGCTTCATGAAGCTGGCCATTCCATCGATCGGGTTTCCAGCCCATTGGACCTCCTCATTTTTGAAAGTGCGACTGTGGTGGGCTTTGTCTTCGCATATGAGAATGCCGGTGAACTATTGCGGCGCTGGAACACTGACATGATCCGAGTGATTTCGGAGTATCAGCTAGGCCTACGACGCGCTCAGGCCAAAGCATGGAACACTTATGCCGTTTTTTTAGCGGTGGATGATCCCACCTTTACCGAACGGGTCGCATTGAGTTCAATTGAGGAGGATCTAACCATCGCACGGAAAATCGCCAGAGCAGGTGTTCGTGAGGGAGCCGGTGCACGAAATGCGCTATTATCACTTCTTCCGATTCAGCATGCGCCTCGGTTGGAGCCCGTGGATATGGTAGCGGAGGTTAGCCTTAGGGCTGGCGGAGTTCCCCCCAAGAGCCTAGAAGCGTTCCTGTCGGGGGCACCCGACACGTCGATCGTCCAGGTCTTGGAGGAAGACGCATGAAGCTTGACCACATTGAAATTTGCGGTTTTCGCGGCTACCGTGACGCAGTCCGAGTTAAGTTCGGGGATAGCTTCACGATAATCGACGGCCGAAACGGCGTCGGGAAAAGCACCATATTCGACGCGGTTGAATTCGCGCTTACCGGCACAATTAGCAAGTACGGCGACGCAAAAGCAGACGGCGAAAGTATTGCCGACTACATTTGGTGGAGCGGAGACGGAGGTGGGCCACCCGAACGTTATGTCGAGGTCTCGTTTAGAGGTGACGATGAGGGCACAATTTCGATTCGGCGCGAGCGCCTCACCGAAGTAACAGCCGCGCTGACTGAGCCACTGTTGAACAAGCTCGTCGATACGACACTGGCGCCGAGCACGTCTCTGGCCCAACTGTGTACCTCAACAATTATCCGAGATGAGCAAATTGCCGCGCTTAGTCTAGATTTAAATGAAACTGATCGTTACAGACGCGTTTATGACGCACTTGGGGCGACCGATCCTGGCGGAATTCTCGATCGTGGTACCAGAGTATTGAATGCCACTAAGGCAAGATCGAAGGCAGCTGAGCGCGAAGCCAATACGGCAAACGCTGAACTTGCCCAGGCAAGTCGACGGGTGGACGAACTGCGGGCGTCACTGATTGAGGACGACGTCCTGGCGTCTGCTGTAAGTCGGTTGCGGGAACTGGTATTGAGTCAAGCACCCCAGGATCAACTCGTGGGCCTTGTGAGGGTCAAGATCGCGGACATGGTTCGCCGAGAGAGTGTGCTCGCACGTGTTGCGTCGTCGCAGATCGATATCGCCGCAAAACAGGAGCAAGCGGAAACGAATCAGAGGTCGCTCATCGCTCTTCGTGATACGCAACGCGACCTTGAAAAGAAAGCTGAAGACACGAGGAAGACACTTGGAGACGGTGAACCTTCTAGCGCCATCGCACAGCAGGCGCGTGATCTCGCTGCTCTCGTCGCCATTGGGAGGCGGTTAGGGCTTCAACCCCCAGGTCATTGCCCTCTTTGCGCAACTGAGCAAGATCATTTGCACTTTGCTGACGGACTGCGTGCGGCAGAGGACGCCGCCAGCAGTCTCAGCACCCAGGCCGCCGAGCGCGGTAGACAAGAAGAGGAACTTGGGAATATCCGGCAGCAACTGTCGGATTTTGAACGCCAGATACGCGAATTGGATACGAGACGTGAAGTGTTGGAGACTGAACTACGACAACACGCGGCTGATTTAGAATCCGTTGGGCTTGCGCCTGATGCGGGGTCGGATCAGATCGCTGAAATTCGAGCTTCGCTTGCTGCAACAATTGAAGCCGTCCGCGATGATCTTCGCGTTCTTGAAACGGTCACTGCGTCTGTGGCTTTAGAACGTGCCGTGCACGCTGAACAGGCAGCACGGGTCGGGCATGTAAAAGCGGAGGAGAGGCTTGGCCGGATGCGCCGCGCGGAGATGCGCGCACAATCAATTGCTGATGCGACAAGGCGTGCCGCTGGTGAAACAGTGAGCCGACGCCTTGAACGCGTGCTTCCTTTGATGTCAGAACTCTACAGTCGCCTCAGGCCCCACCCAATTTGGAGCGATATTGATTATAAAATTCGGGGCGACGTTCGCCGATTCCTGAAGCTGGAGGTTGGAAATGAGTTAAACCCTCAGTTTATTTTTTCCAGTGGCCAACGTCGCGCAACAGGACTCGCTTTCTTGCTCGCGGTCAATCTGTCACTTGCATGGAGCCGTTGGAAATCCATCTTGCTCGACGACCCTGTTCAACACGTCGACGATTTCCGCTCAGTTCATCTTGCTGAGGTTTTAGCTCAATTGGTGGCGGGGGGACGGCAGATTGTTTGCGCTGTTGAAGATCCGGCGCTGGCGGATCTCCTCTGTCGACGGCTTCCGGTGATGGAGCTGGGCCAGGCACGGCGAATAAGTCTTGGCGTGAATAAAGACGGCGCGCTCGTAAAGACCGCCGATACGGTGCTGCCACCGCTGGCGTATCGCGCCCTGGTTCATAAGCCCGTACAACACGTCAGCTGAAGTGCATCATTCGAATGCGTAAGGGCCGGGTCACGTAAACTTCCTAACTGTCTGGCGCCGGATCGCGTCTCACTGTTACTACCTATCTCGACTCACCCAATTCCATGCGAATACGGTGTCTCTGTCACCGTCCGAGCCCATCCCCCCATGCCCATCATCGTCGGCATCCCCGCCTGCAACACCATCGCCCGTGAGCGCCTGACCCACGCCACCCCCGCCCGCTACGCCGAGGCGCTGGTTGGCGGCTCCAACGCCGTCCCGATCATGATCCCGCCCATGGGCGAGATCGAACTGGCGTTACTCGACCGCATCGACGGCCTGCTGATCCCCGGCAGCCCGAGCAACGTCCACCCCTCCCACTACGGCACCGGCGAATCCCTGACCCCCGACCGGCACGACCCCGACCGCGACGCCACCACCCTCCCGCTCATCCGGGCCGCCGTCGCCACGGGCCTCCCCGTCCTCGCCATCTGCCGCGGCATCCAGGAGCTCAACGTCGCACTGGGCGGCACCCTGCTGCAGAATGTCCACGACCTCCCCGGCCGCCGCGATCACCGAGGTGAGAACACCGGCTCGCTCGACCAGGCCTACGGTCTGAATCACACTGTCACCCTGACCGGCGCCGTGGCCCGCATCGTCGGTGCCAGCGAAATCATGGTGAATTCCCGTCACGGCCAGGCGATCGATCGCCCAGGAGAAGGCCTCGTCATCGATGCCCTCGCGGAGGACGGGACGATCGAAGCGGTCTCCGCCCCCAACGCCCCCGGCTTCGTACTGGGCATCCAATGGCACCCTGAATGGCGCTTCGCCGAATACCCCGACAGGGTCGCGTTGTTCCGCGCGTTCGGCGAAGGCTGTCGTGCCTGGCAGCAAGGTCTGCGCCGCGCCGCTTAACCAACCGTCGCGCCCGACAGTCACCCTGCCTCTGTCATACTGCTGCCATGAACCTCAGGCATCACAGTCCTGCTCCGATGGTGCACGTCCGTAGGTAATTGATCTTGCGGAATAGCCACGCCGGAGATACGCTTTGTTCGCAACCGCGGTAGAGAGCAACCTCAGACACCCCATGAGCATCATTGTCGGCATTCCGGCGTGCGCCAAACTGTGGGACGAGCGCCCGGTCTACACCACGAACCCACGCATTCCCGACGTCCTGCTCAATGGTGTCGGCGCCCTGCCGATCTCAATCCCGCCGGTGGGGGACGCGCAGATCGGTCTCCTCGACCGCATCGACGGACTGCTGATCCCGGGCAGTCCGAGTAACGTCCATCCCTCCCATTACGGCTGCGGCGAGAGCCTCACGCCCGACAGGCACGACCCGGCGCGCGACTCCACCACGCTCCCGTTGATCCGCGCCGCCGTCGCCCGAGGCCTCCCTGTCCTCGCCATTTGCCGCGGCCTCCAGGAACTCAACGTCGCACTGGGCGGCTCCCTGCTGCAGAACATCCATGAGATCGAGGGCCGTCACGACCATCGCGGCAACGGTAACGGCTCGATCGAGGTCGCTTACGGCCCCAAGCACCTCGTCACCCTCAGCGGCGCGCTGGCTCAGATCGTTGGCGCCTCCGAAATCAAGGTGAACTCCTTGCACGGCCAGGCGGTCGACCAACCCGCCCCCGGACTCGTCGTCAACGCCATCGCCGAGGACGGCACGATCGAGGCTGTCTCCGCCCCCAACGCCCCTGGCTTCGTGCTCGGCGTGCAGTGGCACCCGGAGTGGCGTTACGCCGAAAACCCCGCCAGTATGGCGATCTTCCGTGCGTTCGGCGACGCGTGCCGCGCGCATCAACAAGGTCTCAAGAAGGCGGCGTAAAATGGATCTACAACTGGCAGGCAAAACCGCCCTGATCACGGGCGGCTCGAAAGGTATTGGCCGCGCGACGGCCGAGATCCTGGCGGGCGAGGGCTGCAACGTCATCCTCGTGGCGCGCGACCAGGGCACGCTGGACGAGGCCGCCGCCGGCATCCGCGCCAAACGCCAGGTCAACGTCCGCACCATCGCCGCCGACCTCTCCAACGACGCCGCCGTGCGCAAAGTCGCGGCCGAGGCGGGCGAACTCGACATCCTGGTGAACAACGCCGGAGCGATCCCTCCTGGTGACGTGCTGTCGATCGACGACGCGAAATGGCGTCAGGCGTGGGACCTGAAAGTGTTCGGCTACATCTCGTTCTGCCGGGTGATCTACGGCCAGATGAAAGCCCGCAAGTCCGGTGTGATCGTCAACGTGATCGGCGCGGCGGGTGAGAGTTTCCCGACCAACTACATCGCCGGCGCCGCCGGCAACGCCTCGTTGATGGCCTTCACCCGGGCACTGGGCAAAGGCGCCCCGGCCGACGGACTGCGCGTGGTGGCGATCAATCCCGGCCCGGTGGAAACCGACCGCCTTGTGATGCTGCGTCGCGCTGAAGCGCAACAGAAGTTCGGCGACCCGGAGCGGTGGCGCGAACTGAGCGCCGGTATGCCGTTCGGCCGTGCCGCCAGCCCCGCCGAGATTGGCAACGCGGTCGCATTCCTCGCAAGCCCCGTGTCCGGCTACACAACCGGCACCGTGCTGACGATCAACGGCGGCGGCTAAGTCCGCCCGCCAAACCAGACCGACGGTTTCGGGACTTTCCCAAAACCGCGGATCACCGCCAGCGGAATCATCTTCTGGATGCGGACGACTCCCGCATATGGCGGTCCCACTCGGTGCATTTGCGCCTTTTTGCGGTTCTTTGCGTTATTCTTTCTTTGTCGACAACGCATCATTCAAGCCGACCTTGGGATGTGAAGCGCCGCAAGCAAGTAGAACGCAAAAAACGCAAATGGCACAGTGCCACTGTTTCACCGGTCTGGGCGAAAGGCCTATCTCATTCGGTCCGAATGCCCTGGGGGATGGAGCTGGCAATCTCGATTGTGTACTCTCGATAGGTTAATCTCGTTGCATTTTTCTATCTGACCAGTTATATGACCAGTTAGTACCGCGGCGAGAAAAATTCCGTCGCTCATTAACCGAAAAGTAAAACCAGGAGCGAAACATGCCTGCCTGGCAGGTTCAGGATGCCAAAGCGAGGTTCAGTGAAATGCTGGACAATTGCCTCAACGAAGGTCCGCAGGTGATCAGCCGGCGCGGTGTGGATGCAGCCGTACTCGTCCCCATCGACCAATGGCGCCGCCTTCAGGGCGATGCACCCACCCTCAAGGATCTGCTGCTCTCCGACGATGCTCGGGCGAACATCCCCGTTCCTCCGCGCGGCGTTCGGCGCCGGCGTGCGGGCGTGGTATTCCGTTGAACCGTGTATCTTGTCGATACAAACGTCGTTTCTGAACTGCGCAAACCCCGCCCTCATCCACGGGCCACCGCGTGGCTGCGCGGCGTATCGAACCGGGACCTGTTTCTCTCGGCCGTGACGGTCGGAGAATTGCAGGCCGGAGTCGAAATCACCCGCCAGCAAGACACGGCCAAAGCCGAGAAAATCGAAGCCTGGGTTGACCAGGTCGCCAACGCCTGGAACATCCTGCCAATGGATTCGCGAGCATTTCGTCACTGGGCCCGGCTGATGCATGGCCGCTCCGACGATCTGATCGAAGACGCGATGATCGCGGCCACCGCTTATGTCCACGGCCTCACCGTCGTCACTCGCAACATCCGAGATTTCCGGCACCTCGGCGTTCCGACACTTGACCCGTTCGCATCGGTCTGATCCCCTGCCATCAAGGGAGCAGCACGATGCGCATTCATAATCTGTATGAGGACACCGCCGGCGTTTCGCATTTCCGCGATATCGAAGTGGAATGGGAAGAACTTCGTCCGGCGAACAAATTCTCCGCCCGCCAACCCGCCTCCGGCATCGTCTTCCGCGAGACTACTAAGGATTACACCGTTGACTGGCATCCCGCGCCACGCCGCCAGTACGTGATCAATCTCGACAGCGCCGTGCACATCACGGCAGGCGATGGCGAAACGCGGTTCATCGGCCCAGGAGAGGTGGTGCTGGTGGAGGATACGACCGGGAAGGGGCATATTTCGAAATTCGTCGGTGGCGCCATGCGCCGTTCCATTTTCGTCGCCCTCGACTAAGGCAATCACCATGTATCTGAATAAATTCGCCGATGGCGCGACACCCGAGGATATGACCGGAACGGATGAGTTTCGCAGCCTGCTCGCCAGTGCCGCCGATCTCGGCATTCCACACAATCCCGAAATTTCCTACCGGTCATGCAATATCGTTCTGCGGCGGCAGCGGTTTCATTATCTGGAGTGGGGCGATCGTGCCGCGCCGCCGATCGTGTTGCTGCATGGCGGGCATCAGTCGGCGCATTCGTGGGATCTCGTCAGTCTGCATTTGGCACAACACTACCACGTGCTGGCGCTCGACCAGCGCGGCCACGGCGACAGCGAATGGGCGCGCGACGTTGAGTATACCAACCACGCGATGTCGCTCGACGCGCGCGCGTTCCTTGACGCGATGGGACTGGAAAAACCAGTCCTGATCGGCCATTCGATGGGCGGCCGGAACAGTCTGATCCTGACGAAGCAGGACCCGTCCCGCCTGCGCGCGCTGGTCATCGTCGATGTCGGACCGGAGGTCTCGGATCGGGGCCGCGCCGCGATCGCCGGCTTCGTGCAGGAAAACCAGGAGTTCGAGGACCTGGAAGCCTTCGTCGCCAACGTGCGCAAATACGACCCGTATCGTCCCCGCGAACACATCGAGCGCACCGTCAAATACAACATGCTGCAGCGCGCCGACGGTAAGTTCGTCAGCAAGTGCGATTCGAACCCGCGCCGCCTGGGCATCGTGCGCGGCGCCGGCCCGCTGGAAAACATTACGCTGGAGGACGCGAAATCATTCCACCTGCCGGTGCTTCTGGTGCGAGGCGAACGCTCGAACATCCTCGCCCCCGATGCCGCCGAGCGGTTCCGCGATGTTTTGCCCCAAGGCCGTCTGGTGACAGTGCCGAATTGCGGCCACAACGTGCACGGCCAGAACACGTTGGGTTTCATCGCCGCGTTGGGAGAGTTCCTTCAAGATCTGGCGGCGGAGTCGCACTGACGAATGGTCACGCCTCGACGATCTTCCAATATGAGTCCTTCTTCGTCAGCTTGCCATCCCGGAACGAGTAAAAATCGCAACCATTTGCCTGGATTTTCTGGCCGGATGGCGTCGTCCCCGTCACAGTCCACTTGCTGATTTCCGTGTCGCCGCACACGAAGTGCTCGGGGTTGCCATAATGCACGTCGGGAAGACCGGCGAAGCGGCCCGCCAGCCCGTCCCGCACCGCTGCCTTGCCGATAAATCGGCCACCGAACGGTGATGGGCCTCTGGGCATCTCCAGAACGCAATCCTCGGCGAAGAAAGCCATGATCCGGTCCAGATCGTGCGCGTTGAACGCATCCACCAACGTCTGAAGCACTTCCACCGAAGCACCGTCGCTCATCGCCATCCCCCCTGATCGGTTCGCGAGGCAGCACTTCGACTGTAGCCGGCCACGGATCGCCGGCAAGATGAAAGCATTGTGCGAACTTTTCCGGTCTAAACCGGGTCCATGTCATCCCTCCGCCTTGAACCGCCGAAATGCAAGCCAGTCAGTTAGTCAGCAACGGGGCCGGCTCGGTCACGGCCGAAACGCCGTTTGTTCGCGCCGCGGCACGTGGCCTCGACCCGGCGCCGGTTCTCGCGTTTTGCCTGATGTTCGCGCTGGTGCTGTTCCTGACGCCGATCCTCGACGATGGCGATACCTACTGGCAGATTCGGACCGGCGAGTGGATACTGAACCATCTCGCCATCCCCGCCACTGACCCGTTTTCCTTCACCGCCGGCGACAGGCCGTGGTTCGCGCACGAGTGGCTCGCCGAGACTCTGATGGCGCTTGCCTGGCGGGCAAACGGGATCGCCGGCGTCATGATTTTCGCAGCCACAACGACCGGCCTGACCGCCGCCATCCTGATCCATCATCTGCGGCGTTTCCTGCCCGGCATCTATGCCGTACTGGGCGTGATCGTCGCCCTGGCCAACGCCGCGCCGTCCATGCTCGCCCGTCCGCATTTGCTGGCCTGGCCGTGCCTCGCGGCATGGTGTGGCGGCCTCGTCGCGGCCAGAGCCAACCGCGTCGCGCCGTCGTTCTGGCTGCTGCCGGTGATGCTGATCTGGGTGAACCTGCACGGCAGTTTCATCATCGGCCTGCTATTGCCGGGCGCCTTCCTGATCGAGGCCTTGCTCGATCCCGCCGTCGACCGCCGCTCCATCTTCGCCGCCTGGGCCGCTTTCATCCTCGCCGCCTGGGCTGTCGCGTTGCTCAATCCGGAAGGCGTCGCGGGCGTGCTGTTCCCGTTCCACATGGTCGGGATGAAGAATCTAGCATGGATCGGTGAGTGGCAGCCGACCGACTTCAGTTGGATCCAGCCGCTGGAGCTGATGATCATCGCCGGCCTGGCGTTGGGCCTGTCCGGCATGGTCCGTCTGCCGCCGATCCGGTTGCTGCTGCTGCTCGGCCTGATCCACGGCGCATTGTCCCACGCGCGCAACGAACAATTGCTGGGGATCGCCGGCGTGCTGGTACTGGCGGAGCCACTTGGCGCCAACCTCGGCCGCGGCGCCGCCGTCACTCTGGGTCTGTCCTGGCGCCGTCTCGCCGCCGGCGCCGCGCTGCTGGCCGCCGTCGCGTTGACGGTTCGTATCGTGACGCCGCTCAACCCCGAGCGCACCGGCGCCGCCTTTGCCGCGACGATCGCCAACCTGCCCGAGCCGTTACGCGCGAAGCCTGTGTTGAACGATTATTCTCTCGGCGGAAAGTTGATCTTCGCGGGCCTGCGTCCATTCATCGACAGCCGCGCCGATCTGTATGGCGATGCGTTCCTGACCCGCTATCGCCGCATCACCTGGCCCGAGCAGGACGCGTTGGATGAGGCGCTGAAAGAATACGACATCGCCTGGACGATCTTCCCGTCCGGCGCGCGCATCGTTTCGATGTTAGATCATGAACCCGGTTGGCGGCGTTTGTTCGACGCGGATGGCGTCGTGATCCACGTGCGGGACGCCAAGGAACCGCGGTAGGCCCCGCGCCGAGGCCAACCCGACCCGCGGGCCATGGCGGCCTGACTGCTCCGGCGGGGGAAAGTCATGCACCTGATTTGCGCACCAGGAAGACTCAACGAATTCAGGGCTCCGGTTTTGGTGCAGGTTTCTTGATTCATGCACCAGACCTGGGACTTCAGACGCCACATCCGCGCTGCTCGCGGCAACAGGCCGGCGCCGAAATCACGAGCCCGCGGCCTGACCCTCACGCGGGCGCACGTTGACCGACAGCTCAACACGTTGACCCAGCAGTCCAAGAATGGCCATCAGCCGGTCGAACGTGAAACGACTGAATTTAGCCTGACGGATGCGGGAAAATTCGCTGTGCGAGACGCCCGTTCGTTCCTCCGCCTGGCACGTGGATAATCCTTCCGCGTCGAGGATCCGTATGATCCGGCGGAAGCTGGCCCGAGGCTTACGGCCAGACGTAAAACCTGTTGGCGAAGGTGTTCAGGAAGCCCGCATCGATCATGGCCCAGGATATCGGGTTTATTTCGGGCTCGATGGAACGGAGTTGGTTGTGCTTCTCCTTTGCGGGGACAAGCGCAAGCAGGACAAGGATATCGCTTTCGCCAAGCTGCTATGGGCGGAATATCGGATCAGGAAGGCGGAGGAGAAACAGAATGCCACTGACACGTAGTTTCCGGGAAACCGTGCTCAAACGAGTCCGTGGCGACGCGGCGTTCCGCGCGGCACTCGTTCAGGAGGCGGTACAAAACATCCTCGATGGCGATGTCGAGACCGCGCTTGGTCAGTTGCGCGACATCGTGAATGCCACGATGGGCTTCGACGCCTTGGCGACAACCACCGGTGTGCCGAAGACCAGTCTCATGCGCATGCTGGGACCTAACGGAAACCCCCGCGCTGAAAATCTCAGCGGCATCCTCAAGGCGCTTGGGCCGCACACCGGTGTCCACATCGTGGCGCGTGCGGAACCCGTTTCGGGACCGGAAACAGTCTGAGGCCGCGAACTCGGCTTTGGTCCCCCCTACGCCGCGACCGTCCGCGGCACCATCCGCAGCGCCGGCGCTTCCACCGGCATGGTCTCCAACGCATCGTCCGCCGGCTCACGGATCATATAGCCGCGGCCCCACACCGTGCCGATCAGGTTGTCGGCGCCCGCCACCGCCAGTTTTTTCCGCAATTTGCAGATGAAAACATCGATGATCTTCATCTCTGGTTCATCCATCCCGCCGTATAGGTGGTTCAGGAACGCTTCCTTCGTCAGCACCATGCCCTTGCGCAGCACCAACAACTCCAGGATCGAATATTCCTTGCCTGTCAGATGCACTTCCTGCCCGTCCACCGTCACTTCCCGGCTGTCCAGGTTCAGCTCGATCGAACCAAGCCGCAATGTCGGCTGGCTAAATCCCTTGCTGCGGCGAGTGATCGCCTGCATCCGCGCCAGCAGTTCCGACTTGTCGAACGGCTTGGTGATGAAATCATCCGCGCCCAGTCCGAGCCCCTTTACCTTGGCCTGCGGCCGAGACAGGCCCGACAGGATCAGCACCGGCGTATCGTTGCGCGACACCCGCATGCGACGGACGACCTCATACCCCTCGACGTCCGGCAGAATGACGTCGAGCAACACGATGTCATATTCATAATGCCGCGTGAGTTCGATCGCTTCCTCTCCGGTCTCGGCGTGCTCAACAACCGCACCGGCTCCTTTTAACATCAGGGACACGCCATGTGCGGCGGTCAGATCGTCTTCTACAAGCAGAACGCGCATGATGTCCCTCCAATGCGATATGCGATTGTATACCACCTATGCGTGTGTATGCCTAGAGGCAATTCGCCATATACGCGTGATTTCTCAAAATTCTGTAGTTGGAGCCTCAGTGATTTCGAGACATAATAAGAACACTACACATACTGGAGCGTGGAGGTTTTTATGAGACAGCATAGTCTCACAGATAAGATAAATGCATGTGGGGCTATGTTGCGCGGGGTCACGCCAATCACGATTACCGGACGGATTGTGTCGGTCTCCGGTTTGGTTGTGGAGGTCGCTGGTCTCGCGGGCCAGGTCTTCGTCGGGGATCAGCTTCTTTTGTATGGGCGCGATGGTACCTCGGTGCGGGCGGAGGTCGCCGGGTTCCGCGACGGCAACGCCCAGGCACTGCCTTTTGGTACCCTTGATGGCCTTGGACCGGGACAGATGGCGTCGCTGCTGCCTCGCACGTCCGGCTCGCTCGCGGTGTCGGACGATTGGTTGGGCCGCGTCGTCGATCCTCTGGGCCGCGCGATGGATGGCAAAGGTCCGGTACCCACGGGTCCGATACCCCGTCCGATCGCCTCCTCCCCGCCCGAGGCCACCAGCCGGGCCAGGCTCGGCGACCGCGTCACCCTGGGCGTGCGGGCGCTCGATCTGTTCACCACCTGCCGCCTCGGTCAGCGTCTGGGCTTGTTTTCCGGATCTGGCGTCGGCAAGTCCACACTGTTCGCGATGCTCGCCCGCGCCGCGGTGTGCGATGTCGCGGTCGTCGCCCTGGTCGGTGAGCGCGGTCGTGAAGTGCGCGAATTCCTGGAAGACGATCTCGGCCCCGAAGGCCTTGCCCGGTCGGTCGTCGTCGTCGCCACCTCCGATACGCCGCCCGTGTTGCGCCGTCGCGCGGCCTATACCGCCATGACCGTCGCCGAGCACTTCCGCGACCAGGGCCGTTCCGTGCTGTTCATGATGGACAGTGTGACGCGGTTCTGCCTCGCCGCGCGGGAAATTGGGCTGTCCGCGGGAGAACCGCCCTCGACGCGCGGTTACCCGCCCAGTGTGTTCGCGGAACTGCCAAGGTTGCTGGAACGCGCCGGGCCTGGCGAGGATAAGGGCCCCGGCGCGACCGGCTTCATCACCGCCCTGTTCACCGTCCTGGTCGAGGGCGACGACACCAACGAACCGGTCGCCGACGCGGTGCGCGGCATACTGGATGGCCACGTCCTGTTGGACCGCCGTATCGCCGAGGCCGGCCGCTATCCGCCAGTGGACGTGCTCCGCTCTTTGTCCCGCGCCGCGCAAAGCTGCATGACCAATGAGGAAATCGCGCTCATCCGCCGCGCGCGAGGGATCGTGGCGCTACAGATGGAAATGGCCGATCTGGTCCGGATGGGCGCCTATCGCGCCGGCACCGATCCGGCGGTGGACGAAGCGCTGGCGATCGGCCCGCGCATCGAAGCGTTGCTGCATCAGGAGCGCTCCGAGAGGACCTCTCTGGCTGACGCGTTTCAAAGGCTGCGAGAAGTTCTTGGACCCGTGCGGGCTGGCTAACGCCGTATCCGATCAAGTTGTAACAAGCACCGCCATGGCCCGGCTCGTTGTTTGGACCGGGGACATGGTTGACAGGTGTTCGGGGACATCCCTGACAGTGTTGACCAAAGGCAATTCGTGGTCGGCGCTCCGCTCGGCTTTGTCGCTTCCGCTCCA
>Ga0182018_10001858_pt1 | contig 22809 bp, 26 predicted proteins | sample 812P2MmetaG_FD_120490 | JGI IMG/M metagenome (GOLD analysis project Ga0182018, IMG submission 120490) | Permafrost microbial communities from Stordalen Mire, Sweden - 812P2M metaG | ecosystem: Environmental > Terrestrial > Soil > Wetlands > Permafrost | place: Sweden: Stordalen | collected...
ACGCGCGACGCCTCGCACGAGAAGAGGGCATTCTCGCCGGCGCATCGTCCGGCGCGGCGCTCTCGGCCGCGTTGGATGTTGCTTCGCACTCAAACGCAGAGGGACAGGTAATTGTCGTGCTGCTCGCCGACACCGCCGAGCGCTATATCACGACGCCGCTATTCGCTTCGGCGGCTTGCCCGCCCGTATCTTGAACGCCAACTCAGGGCGGCTCTGCAAGGGCGGATAGACGTGGGCGCGCACCTCGAAACCCTCCTTTTGGAGCCCGAGCCGCAACGCGGCTTGTTGTATCCCGTGGAGGATCGCGGCGCTCAACTCTTCGTCGGCGACGCTTAGGTCCATCAGCGAATCCACTCCCTCTTTCTTCGAAAGCAGCGTGAGGCGGCGCTCGCCGGCGACGCGCGCCGATTCGTGCTCTTCGTCGACGGGATCGTGAAAGACGACGACGTGATGATCTTCGTAGACGACCTCGTTCTTGCCGACGATCCCTTCCCAAGCGCGATGCTCCTTAGCCCACTGCGGCGGCGCGCCGAGCACCTCGGCGGGCGCAACTCTGTTCTTCCGATCGGCACTCATCACGCGCAGCTTCCGCGGCTCTCGAAGGACGCCTGCCCGCTGCGCCGGAAGCCAGCGACGCAATGACGTTTTGGATTTCGCAACAGATCTGCAGGCCCGAACAGCGCGTCTGGGAGAAGCCGGATCCGGATCACACTTTTCGGGGACGGCTCGATGGCACGCGAGCCACGGCCGACGAGGTCGTCTATGAAGACGACGATGTTTTCGCGTTTCGCCATCGCATCGATCCGAGCAAAGAGGAGTGGTGGGACGTTCACGTCGTTATCATTCCAAAACAATGGATCCCGACGATATTGGATTTCTCGATCGGCGACGCGAACGTTTGGCATCGCCTGCTGGGCGGGATTCAAAAGGTCGCGCTCGCGCTTGGCCTGTACGAAAAAGGATTCATGATTCGGATGGGCGTGCTGCCGCCCTATCAACACACCGAGCACGTGCATATCCACATTCTTTCGGGCAAGCACCGCAGCGCGGTCGTCGACGGGCCGATGCCGGATGCCGGCTGAGGCGCGTCCCTCTCTGGGGAGCATCGCGCTCACATTTGCGACGATTGCCGCGACTTCGTTCGGCGGTGGGCAGAAGGCCTCGATTCGCCGGCAGGTCCTCGCGCGCGGATGGATCGATGCCGACAGATTTCTCGAGGGCCTGGAGATCGCGCAGGTCCTTCCCGGGCCAAACCTGCTCAACTTGGCTATCTATTGCGGGCAAAAGGCGCGCGGCGTTCCCGGCGCGTTGGCGGCGTTTGCCGGCGTCAGCATTCCGCCGTTTGCAATCGTGCTTGCGGCCGGCGCACTCTACTTTAAATTTTCTTCGAATCCATTCGTCCACGGCGGGCTTCGCGGCTGCGCGGCCGGGGCGCTGGGTCTGACGGTCGGCAACGCATTGGAGCTCACGTGGGACGAGCGCAAGAGCTGGCTTAGCGTCGCGCTCGTTGCCGCAACCGCTTTAGCGGTCTCGTTGCTGCACGTGCCCTTGCTGCCGGTCTTGGCAATCTTCGGCGGCGCCGGGGTCCTTAGCGAATGGCTGCGAACGCGTAAGCGATCGGAAGCCTAGCATCGATGGGAACGCTGATCCATCTCTTCTCGGTCTTTTCGCAGCTCTCTATTCTCGGTTTCGGTGGTGGGAAAGGCATTATCCCCCAGATGCATACCGACGCCGTCACGACGTACCGGTGGATCAGCTCCGAGCAGTTTACGCAGTTCTATACCATCGGGAAGCTCGTGCCGGGCCCGACGACGATCTTCGCGGCGCTCATCGGATACGCGGCGCTGCCACAAAGTCCGTTGTTGGGGGCGGCGGTCGCGACGGCGGCCATGTTCGTACCGTCGAGCCTCATCATGATCGGCTTCGATTCCCTCGAGGCGCGTTTTGCAGCCTCACCCTGGCGCGCGATCATCTCACGTGGGCTCGCGCCGGCAATCGTCGGCCTCGTCTGGTCGAGCGTCTCGACGATTGCTCGTGGGGCGCCGTCGTCGGTTGCGGCCTACCTGACCAGCGCCGTGGTCGTGGCCTTGATGCTTCGCACCAAAATCAACGCACCGGTGCTGATCCTGCTCTCCGGTGGGGTAGGGATCGCGGTCCTTCGCTAGTCGAGCTACTCGAACTCTCTGCGCGCGCCGGCGGGCATTCTTTTTGCAGCTCGGCTTTCGTTGCCGCAAAATCTCGCTCGAACGCGGGATTGCGCATCATTGCAAATACGGCTAGCGTTCCGGCGGTCCAGCCGGCGGCGACATCGCTGGGATAGTGCAGGCCCAAAACGATCCGGTTCTCGGCGAACGTACGTGCTTGTGCGAAGATCGGCTCCCGTTTGCACGGCACGAGTTGCGCCAAAAGGATCGCCGTGGACGCCGCAAAGGCGGCGTGCCCACTTGGATATGAACCGCGATTCTTTACAGCGCCCTTCGGCCGCGGCCGTCCCCAGTACGCCTTAGCAAGATCGACCAGCTTTTCGACGTCCGATCCGACGCGTGCGAAGAAGGCGTCCGTCACTGGGAATCGCGACGACTCGAACTGCGGTCCAATCGAATCCGCAAAGAAAAAGACGCTTCGTAGCGACGCTGCTTTCGCTTGAGCGAACTGCGAGGAGGTACGCGCGGCTACTTCTGCGGCAATCTCTTCCTCGTCGTCACGTTCCTGCGCCGAACCAAAGTCGGGCGGCGGCGGTAGCAAAATCGTCAGGTCGACCTGCGCCGGATCCAAATAATGGAAGTCGGCGTCCGTCTTTGCGGAGCCGCGCGCGCAGAGCGCTGCCAGAAAGAGGAAGAGAACGGCGACTCTAGCGCAGTCTCGCGACATTTTTCCGGCTCGGTGGCGTGGGGGGATCGAAAGGCCATTGCCAATGTGGTGTCGCCGAGGGTTGGGGCGGGGGCGTGATCATCGCTCCGGCCCCAACAGGTCCGTCGCCCTCATTCCAGACGCTGCCGTCGTCAAAGCGGACCATCTGTACCATGCAAACGACCGTGGCCGAAGCGGGTAGAGCGCCAATCGTCTGCTCCGGCTGGCTCGAACTCGTGGGCGCCGCAATCGAATGGCTAACTGGAATGCCGGGCGCGAACTCTCCCACCTTATCGTCGGTTAGGCTGCCGGTCGTTCGTCCAATCGCGTCGACGATCTCGAAACGGAAACGCACCTCGGTCGCCGCGCGCTGGCTGACATTCGTGAAGTCGACGTCATCTGAAAACGCATCCCCACTCGGCATCTTCTGCAGCGTGACGACGCATCGGTCGATCGCTATGGGAGCGACGCTTTGCGGGATCGTAGTCTCGATGGCAGTTGACGCGCCTGCCAGCAATGGAACCGACACCATCGCAGCGATGCAAAGCCACAGTTTATTGGGCGACACGGCCACAAAATTATAAGAAGCGCGCGACATTCGCCAGAAATGCCACCTCGTCGCCGCTCGTGGTGTACTCCGTAGATCCGCTTCCTTGCGCGCGGCTCCCGAGCAGTTCGGCGGTTCGTTCGGCCTGCGTGAAGGCCGGATCGATCAACGCAATGCCGTCGCCGAGGACGGCGCGGAAATGCGATTCGAGCACGGGATAGTGCGTGCAGCCGAATACAAGGGCATCGAGATCCAGCGGCAGGTGTCCGCAAACTTCCGCGACGGCGGCGCGAGGCCGTTCGCCTGCGGTCGCTCCGGCTTCGACGAGCGGAACGAGCGCCGGCGCGGGAACTTCGACGACATCGATGCCGCCGACGCGCGCGCGAATCGTTCTTCCGTAGGATCCGGCGCCAACCGTTGCCGCCGTCGCGACGACGCCGACGCGCGCAAAGCCGCCGCGATCGACCGCGATTGCCGCCGATTCGATCAAGTCGACCACCGGCGCGCGCGTTCTGGGCCAGCCGTAGCGCTCCGCCACGGCGCACGACGTGTTGCATGCCATCACGATCGCATCGACGCCCCGCGCATCGAGCCGAGCCAAGTTCGCCTGTAGCAGCTCCAGCAGGTCCGCATGCGTTCGGTCGCCGTACGGCACGTTGGCTTGATCGGCGAAAAACACGATGTCTGCCGATGGCATCCGTTCGCGAACGCGCGCCAAGACCGTTAGGCCGCCAAGCCCCGAGTCGAAGAGGCCGATCAACTATTGTGCCGGTTGATTTGGAACCGGATACGCTTGGGCGTACTGGCCGATGCCGTCGGCGATCTCTTGCGCGACCTTTTGCCGCCAAACGGCCGACGTGAGCAGCGCGTAATCGCCGGGATTCGTAAGGAATGCCGTTTCGATCAGCACGGCCGGCATTCGAGCGTGCAGCGTTACATACAGATGGCTCTTGATGATCCCGTCGTCCTTCGTTCCGTCCGCGGCGAGATGCGATTCGACGAAGTGCGCGAAGGCCACGTCGTCCGGCTTGGAGATGTAGGTGGTCGTACCGTACGGTCCGGAGTTGATGAACGCGTTGGCATGAATGCTGACGAACAACCGCGCGCCGGCCTTGTTGGCGATGTCGTCCCTGGCTTGCAGTTCGTCGTGTGGGCTATCGTTGGGCGCGTACACGTCCACGTCGCTCTCGCGCGTCATCTTCACTTCCCAGCCGCGATCGATTAAAATCGCGCGCAGCCGTTTTGCCATGTCGAGCGTCAACTGCGCCTCGGAGACGCCCCCGTGCATCGTGCCGACGTCGCTCCCCCCGTGGCCCGGATCGATCACGATCAGGCGCGGATTGTTCGCAACGTAGCCGCTGCGCGGGCCGAACTTCCAGCTCGTATCGTCAGAACTGCCGGTCCCGGGCTCCGATTGCTCGAGCGGCGCCACGGCCACGGCGGCGTTCGCGCCGCCGACGCCGCCGCTTCCCGAACGCAGTTCGTCGGCGACGTCTTGCGTGCCGATTGCTATTCCAAGGCCGTCCGCCGAGGAAGTGAACGCAAGCGACTTCGGACCACTTAGCGAGAGCGCGACGCGCACCGTCGTCGGGTCCACTTGCCGGACGCGCACCGAAAGAACCGGCGCGGAAGCGTTTTGATCGATCGGCGGTCCCTGCAGCTGCGCGTTCTCAATATCCACCCAAAAGCGATTGTCGGGCTCGCGCAGGCGGTGCCATTCGTACGTCGCGCTGCCGGTGATCGCAATCGCAACCGAAACGCCGTCGGCCGCCGGTTCGACCGTGACGCCCGTCACGATCGCGGGGCCGCTCGCCGGAGCGCTCGCCGCACCGCTTGCAGACGCAGTATCCGGCGGCGGCTCGGGAGTCGGCGACGCTTCTTCTGCAGCCGCTTGCTGCGGGTTTGCCGACGCCGGAACGTCGAATACTAGCAAAACGTCGCGGCCGTCGGTATTCTGAGGCGCTTCGGCAATCGTCCCCGATTCGAACTGTATGGTAACCAGCGTGCTCGGCTCGCGAAGCGTTCCCGCGTTGGCAATCGTTATGCTTGCGATGCCGCCGGTCCCCACTTGACGCGTACCGGCCAGCGTCGTGCCGACACCGTCGAATGCGTACGTAATCGACGCCGAGCTCTCTTGCACGACCCGCGCATGCAGCATCGCGCCGCCATGCGCAAAGAGCGTCACGCGAGAGTCCCCTTGACGCATGTCAAGCGTAGCAAGCTGCGGCTGCAGCACCGCAACTCCGTTCGCTTCGCGCAGAGCAAGATCGAGCGCGCGCAGCACCTCTCGCAGCGGCAGATAGGCCTCATCACCCACGAGGAAGGGCGCGAAGCTCGCCCGCAGGGAGATGGGGCCGGCGTCGTACCGGCGATCGCCGATCGCAAAACTGACCACCAAAGGAACGGAGGTGGTAATCAGAACGAAACGCTCGCCGGGCTTCCACGTCAGGAGCGCTCCCGCGTCGTTCAGCAACGTCGCAAATCCGGGATCGTTCACGCCGATCGCCGGCGCCCCGGCTCGCGACGAGACGTGCGTAAAGCGAATCGCGTGTCCTTGATACGTCGCCGTGAGCGACGAATCGGCAGACGCCGGAAGCGCGATCGCCAATGCAGCCAGCACCGGCGAGAGCAGCGATGCGAGTTTACCAGTCCGAGCGATGAAGCGGTTGATCCAACTCAAAATTGCCTCCCGGCAGCGTCTCCAGCCGGTTTCCTTCAACGAGTATCTGCACCGCGTCGATGCCTTCGATGCCCGTTATCGTGTACGCGAGCGCTTTGAACTCACCATTCTCTCCGAAGGTCCCTCCGGCTTGCTGCTCGAGATTCTTCGAAAGATCGAGCGATGCCGTGGAACCGTTAACGTTCGCTTCCAGAACTCGCGTTCCGGGCGGAAAGCGAATTGCTTGCACGTCGTTCGGAGGCCCGGCGATCGCCTGGACCGCGGCATACAGCACGACGTTGTGGAGGCGTTCGGTCGCACTTTCGTCGGCCTGACGCGGGCGCATCGACACCCGCATCTCGCCCAACGTCTTCCCGTCGAGCTTCGTGTAGTAGATTGGGATGGTTTCGCTGGCGCCGGGCGCACCGTGGGAGAGATAGTACCACGTGCCGGCGGCGACGATTGCAAGGAGCACGACGAGGAAGAACAAGCGCGGCGATCTCACGTCGAATCGTATCCTTCGCGAAGGTCGCTCGAAATACTTCCGTCGAACGCTGGCGCGCAGTGAGCGGCCGGCAGTGAAGTGGCTAAGCAAGACCGTTGCGAAGGAACGGCGCGCGCTGGAAGCTGCGCGCCGGCGTTTCATCTCCAAACCAACCGAAAAGCGTCTGCACGCGGTTCGCACCGCCGGCCGGCGCTTTCGATCGCTGCTCGAGGACGTCGCGCAGCTCGTGCCATCCGCCAAGCTTTTGCGACGCGTCAAGCGCGCCGCCGAGCAGACCGATGCCGCGCGCGATGCGACCATTCTCTTGGGCCTTCTCGAGAGCAGCGCGGACCCCGGCGAACGGCACGTCGCGCAACCGCTCTTGGCCGAGCTGAGCGCGCGCGAAAAAGAGGCGACGCGTCTCGCTCACAAACGCCTGCGGCGAACGCGATTCACCGGATGACTCGCTAACATGAAACCCGAGCCGGTCCTTCTGCGCGGCGTTACGGACAGCACCGAACTGGCGCGGCGGGTGTTACATACTCGCCTGCGCGAGGTTCGGCGGCTTGCCGGCGGCTTGGAGGGGCGCAATCAGGAGGGAATTCACGATTTTCGCATCGCGTGCAAGCGCTTTCGCTACGCGCTGGAGCGCTTTGGCGAACTCGAGACGTCGCTGGATGCGCCGGCGAGATCCTTCGCCTTATTACAGGATGCGCTAGGCGAAGCACACGATCGCGACGTCCTTCTCTCCATTCTTCCAGCCGCGATGGCGCAGACCGAGCACCGTCTTCGCACCGAGCGCGAGGCATACGTCGATCGAGCGGGCGTGCTGTGGACGCAAGCGCAGGAACTGCTGCTCGACTGCCCTCTCATCTTTTTCGAAGAACCTTCTAATCATTCCAGCGAGAGCTTCGGCCCGGACGATGCTAAAAATATAGCATGATGAAACTCCAGAACGTCCTCCTCGCCTGCGCTCTGGGCGCAGGATCGTTACTCGGCGCGGCGGCGCCGGCCTCCGCGGCTCACGTTGCCGTTGGAACCGCGCGACCGGCAGCGACGGGGCGGGTCCTCCCGGGCAACCGCTCTTACGGAACAGGATACCGGGGCTACGGCAATCGCTACGGCTACGGTAATCGCTACGGCTACGGTAATCGCTACGGCTACGGTAATCGCTATGGCTACGGCTACCCCTATCGCTACGGCTACGGCTATCGGTACGGCTACGGCTATCCTTACGGCTACGGCGTTACCATTGGCGTCGGTTACGGCGGCTACGGCTACGTTGGCGGAGGTTACGGCTACGTTGGCGGAGGTTACGGGTACGCGGCCTATCCGGCCGTATATGGGCGTCGCGCATACTGGGCACGTCGTGCCTATTGGCGGCCTTATCGCCGCGCATACTGGGGACGGCGCTTCGTTCGCTAAGGATGGAAGAGATAAAGCATGATGATGAAACTTCATAACGTCCTACTCGCCTGCGCGCTCGGCGCCGGGATGTTCGGGGCCGCACTGCCGGCCGCCGCGCAAGTCTACGGTGGCGTCTACATTCAAACTGCGCCTCCGACACCGATCTACGAAGCCGTACCGGTTGCGCCGGGACCGGGATATTTCTGGGTCGGCGGATTCTGGCAATGGAACGGCTACCGCTACGCCTGGGTTCGCGGTCACTACGCCTACCGGCCATACGCCGGCGCGACGTGGCGTGCCGGTCACTGGGTGAGCGGGCCTCGCGGCTGGTACTGGCGCGCTGGTCACTGGGGACGCCCGTACTAAACTAGCTCCCGTCAAACGTCACTGAGCTCCGTCAAACATCGCCCACCGGCATCGCAACGTGCCGGTGGGCGAGCTCCATTGCCGCGTTGAACGTCGCGGGCGCATGCAGCTTCGGCGCTCGCTGGGTCCGGTCGATGTGGTTCTTTTCTTCGTCGTCGCGGGCTCGAACTTACAGTGGATCGCAGCCGCGGCCGCCGCGGGACCCAGCTCGCTCGCGGTTTGGCTCATCGGCTGCCTGGCGATGTTCGTGCCGCTCTCGATCGCCGTCGTCTTCCTCTCGTCGCATTATCCCGAAGAAGGCGGTCTCTATGTCTGGAGTAAGCGCGCGTTCGGGCCCTTCGCCGGCTTCATCACCGGCTGGACGTACTGGGCGAGCAATCTTCCCTATCTTCCCGCGTTGCTCTACTTTGCCGCCGGGAACGCGCTCTTCATCGCCGGCTCGCGTGGCCACGTACTCTCCGCTTCGCCGCTCTATTTCATCGCCGTAGCATTAGGCGGATTAACGCTCGCCACACTCCTGAACGTCTACGGCTTGCAAATCGGAAAGTGGCTCACGAATGTCGGCGGCGTCGCTCGCTGGAGCGCGACGCTGTTGCTAATGACGCTCGGCGCGATCGCCTGGTGGAAATTTGGTTCGGCCACGCATCTCAGCGCCGCGGCGCTGCGCCCCGGCGTGCGGATCAAGGATCTCATCTTTTGGTCGGTGATCGCCTTTGCGTGGACGGGGCCCGAAGCGATCGCGTTCATGGGCGGTGAAATCCACCGTCCTCGCAGGACGATTCCGATTGCGCTTGCCATCGCGGCGCCGATAATTGCCGCCATCTATATTGCCGGAACGCTGAGCCTGCTGGTGGCGGCCGTACCGCGCGACATCAATCCGTCGTCGGGCGTGATGGACGGCGTCTCACGCCTTGCCTCGCGATTTGGCTGGAGTGCGCTAACGCCGTTTGTCGCGCTGCTCGTCGCAGTGAGCTGTATCGGAAGCGTCGGCGCATGGCTTGGTGCCGTCGCGCGAATTCCATTTGTCGCCGGCATCGATCGTTATCTGCCCGCCGCCTTTGGCCGCATGCATCCGCGTTGGGGTTCGCCGGTGACGGCGCTGGTCACGCAGGCCGCAATCGCCGCACTTTTTATCTTCTTAGGGCAGGGCGGCACGAGCGTCAGCGGCGCCTACGATGTCCTCGTCAGCTCGACGGTCATCATCACGCTGCTGCCGTTCCTCTTCCTCTTCGCTTCGGCGCTGAAGCTTCGCGGCGCGGCGAGATCGCCGCTCGAGATCCGGGTCCCCGGCGGTTCTGCAACGATCTGCGTCGCCGCGTGTATTGGGCTCGCAACGACCCTGGTTGCGATCGTTTTTGCGGGATTTCCGGCCGCGGACGATCCGAACAAGACGCTGGCAATCGTGAAGGTCGTCGGGCTGACCGTGCTGGTGCTCGTTGCCGGATTCGCTATGTACGTGCGGGGGCGCCGCAAAGCTCTCGAATAGTTCCAGCGCAAGCGGCGGCCGGAGTTGCGGCCGCCGCTCAACGAACTTCGGTTATTGGCTGCGCGTCTCTCCGGCGTACTCGACATCCGAATCGAGCGCGCGGCGCACGTCGGCGCGGTGCTCCTTGGATTTGGGCCGAACCGCAACGAGGATGCCTCCCTCGCGCAGCCCTTTCTCGTATTGTTTGGCGTGGCTTTCACCGATGCCAACGCCGATCAGACCGCCGACGATGCCGCCTCCCGCGGCGCCCGCGCCCAATCCGGCAAGCGCAGCCGCCAGCGGGCCAACGACGAGCGGCGTCGCAAGACCGCCGGTACCGGCAATCGCGGCGACGCTTCCGGTGGCCGTCAGACCCGCGACGATTGCGCCGAGAACGCCTCCGATGGTTGCGCCCGCCGCGATACCCTCGCTCCCTTTGGCATTGACCATCGACGAGAAGGCGCGCTCGCGCGTCTTGTCATCCATCATCACGCTGATCTCATCACGTCCGTAACCGAGATCGTGAAGCCGGTCGACGGCAGCCGTCGCCGGATCTCGGTCGTAGTAAATTTCGGATTCAAATGCGTCTTCTGTGTACATGAGCCCTCACTTTCAGCGCCTGTTCTACCCGAGTAGTTCGCCGGTGAAACACTCACGAAGTACGGAGCGTAGCACGATTTAGACGGGACCTGCGTCTTGAGCGGTACGTTCTCGTACGGCCCTTCCGGTACGATGAGCGCGAATCACCCAGAACCGTCGAGGAGCCGATAGATGTCCGCGTTCACCCTCTTCCCGCGCTACGCTCGATTCCCGCGCTGCATGCGCCCGCCGGAACGAAGCGTCGAAGACGCCTCGATCGATTATCGTCCCGGGAACTATCCCGCGATCGAAGCCGCGGTCGACGCGAAGCTGCTAGGGGGGGCGGAGCAGGTCGTGCTGGATCTCGACACCCTCGTCGTCCTCAATACGGAGGCGCTGCGGGATTTGATCTCGCTGCTGCGCCGCGCGCGCCTCAAGGGAGCCCAGATTGCGCTTCGATCGAGCCGCGATGAGATTCTCCGCACGCTTTCGGTTACCGGGCTCGACCGGGTCTTCGCGCTCGCCTAACCGCGACTGCGGACGGCTTTGCCCTCGCGATTTTGTTTTTTCGAACCCGGCCGCCGCCTCCCCGACTCGCCGTACGCCTCCGTACGCCGGCACTGCTACCATGAGCCCTAATCACTCAACCCTTTCTTTTTTTGAGGAGCAATCATGTCCACGTCCACCCTCTGCCGCCGATGCATTCCGGCCCTCGCGATCGTCGTCGGTCTCGGCGGCTGTGCCGGCCAGAGCGCCACGGGCCCGTTCGTCCCGGGCGCCGCCGCCCAATCGCGTCCCCAGGCACTTCCGCTGCACGGCGGATTCCGAATGTTTGCCGCAAATCGCGACGGCGCGAGTGTTGTCGCGTTCGAGTCGACGGCAAACGGTAACGTCGCGCCGATCGTTACCATCGCCGGATCGAAGACAACGCTGCTCGACCCCGATGCGCTGACGATGGATACCTCTGGGAAGATCTACGTCGCAAACGATGGCGGGACTCAAGTCGCCGTCTTCGGCCCTCATGCGAACGGTAACGTCAAGCCGGCGAGAATCGTCGGCGGTTCCAACTCGAACCTCGGTCCCACCGAGGGTATCTTGGTCGACCCCTCCGGCGATCTCTGGGCGAGCAGTTACAGCGTTGATGACGTCACCGAATACGCACCCGGCGCGGCCGGGAACGTCTCGCCCATCGACACCATCGGGGGCAGCAACACGCAGCTCAACGAGCCGCTAGGGATGGCCATGAACGCTAAGGGCGAGCTCTTCGTCGCGAACGGAGATGCCGGCACGATCGTCGTCTTCGCCAAGGGCGCCAGCGGCAACGCCACACCCCTGGGCGTAATCGGCGGAGGCTCTTCGGGCCTCTCCAAACCATTCGCGCTCGCGTTCGATAATCGTGGCCGCCTCCTGGTCGCCGACGAGAACTCGGGCATCCTGGTCTTCGCAAAGGGGGCCATCGGCGACATCGCGCCGGTTTCGTGGATCACGTCGGTTAGTTACCCGGCAGGCGTCATGGGAGATTCCAAAGGCCACATCTACGCGGCTGAGTTTGGCAACAACACCATCAAGGAGTTCGCCCGCAGCGCTACCGGCAACGCGACGCCGCTCCGCACGATCGAAGGATCATACACCACGCTTGACGGACCCAACTCCCTAGCTCACTAACTAGCAAGAGTTCCCCACTCTTTGGTGGCGGCTCCGCGCTGGCGGAGCCGCCATCGCGGCAGAGGAGAAAAATGCGTCTGAATACCGGGGTCAAGATCGCCGCTTCGCTCGGCATGATCGGCGTACTCTTTGCTGGTTGCAGCTCCATCCACAACGTGCAGCAGAGCGCCACGAACGGCTTTCATAGCGGCTTCCGCTCGTCGTTCAAATCGAGCTTTATAAAGTCGTGCACGGCGCAAGTCGGCGCGACCGATACGCTCTGCGGCTGTATCGAAAGCACGCTCGAGCGCGAGAACACCGACGACCAGCTCATGAAGATGACGGCCGACGCTCCGGAAACCAGTAAAAAGTTCGCCGAAGCGGCCGGCGCTTGCCGCCCGGAGGGCGCGCAACCCGCCATGGATCCTGCACGCATCAGTGCCTACGTCACGCCGTACTACGATTCAAACGGGCCCTCGATCCGCGTTGGGGCGTTCAGCTCCGGGCTCGCATCGAATAATCCCAAGCAAGTTTTCGCGACGACCGGGCAGATGAAAAGGCAGTGGCAACGGCTTAGCTTTCCGCAACTCTATGTCGGAGCGATTCGTCTCTACGATCTCGGTTATCGGAATGAAGCCGTGTATTGGTTCTACACGGCTCAGTATCGAGCTCGCCAAGTGAGCGTGCTCCTCGACCCAACCCAGATCGGAAGCGTCGGCGATCCTGGTTTCGAGTTGCAAGCAGCGGGCGGCGCCTTCATGCAGACCGTCGGCACTTGGATCAACGGATATGCCTTCGGCAATCCGAATCGCCTAATCGCAACCGTTCGCAGAGTGCAACGCGAGGGGCGGCGGATTGGGGATTTGCGCGCGATCTATCCAAACGTCGCGTTTATCGATCGCCGGCGCTGGCCGGCCGCGAATACTCGGCTCGCCGATGGGATGGATTCGCTCGTGGCCTATCTGCAGGTGCATAAAGATCAGATCGCGCGACAGCGCGCCGCCAACGGGACCGCGGCGAAGTTCTCGCACCTGACGAGCAAATAAAGAAATGCACGCCTCGAGGATCCTCGCCCTCGCTCTGGCAATAGCTGCCGCCGGCTGTTCGCGCGGCTCTTCTGCCCGCAACGCCGCGGCCGAAAGCGTACCATCGGCTGCGCCAGTCTATCCCGGGGCGGGAGCCGTCTCGGGAAGCGCCTATTCGACGAGCGACTCATTCGACACGGTTTACGCCTTTTATGATAAGAGCTTGCCGGCGGGATCGGAGCGATCGCACGTCACGGCCCCCCAAGAGACGGCCGTCTTTCTCGTCGGCAGCGGGAACGACCAGCTCAGCGTGACGGTTACGAAATCACCCATCTGTTGCCGAACCCTGATCGTGTTCGCTCTTGTCAAGGCGTGACAGGATCGGGCGCGCGATCTTAAACGGCGTAAGATCGCACCCTTCGACCGTGCCGTCGCTGAGGATGCGCCCGATCAGGCTTGCAAACTTGAACGCATGCCCATCGCCCACCGCAACGCTGACGTTGGCGTGTCCCGGCAACGCATCGATCACGAAGTCTCGATCCGGAGTGCGCGCGTAGAGGCAGGTCTTTACCAGGTCCACGGCGCCGAGAGCGGCCGGCAAGTATCGCTCGAGAAAACCTTTGACGCGTGCGGTAATTTCCGGATCTTCTTCGAAGTCGCGCGTTTGCGCGTCGACCGGCTTGCCCCCAGAGTCTTGCGTGATTTTGACGCTCCTTGGTTCGCCGAATATCGGAAATCCGTAGAACGAGGGTTCGTCCAGCCAGATCCAAATCGGAAACTCACCAAGAGTGAACGCCGCCGGATCGCGCGGCATAAAATAGATCACTTGCTCCTTCGTCACCTCGATCGGTAGGCTCCGGCCGAGGTGCGCGAGCGCATCGTTGGTCCAAGCGCCGGCGGCGACGATCAGTTTGCCGGCGCGGTAACGGTTGCCGCCGGCTTCGACGTCAATCTCTCCACCCTCGGCGCGCAACGACGTCACCGGCGTCCGGTCGTGCAGCGTCGCGCCAAAACCAACGGCCATGCGCCGAAGCGCAGCGGTCGCGCGCTCGGCGGCGACGATCCCCGCATCCGCTAAAATTCCGCGAACTTCGTCGCCCACGCGCCAGCACGGCCAGCGCCTACGAATCTCGGCCGCATCGAGCTCCTCGAACGCAACGCCGCAGGCGCGCATCGAGTCGATGTGCTCCGACATTCGCACGGGATTCTCGCGCGGGCCGATATCGAGACCGCCGGTCTTTACGACGAGACGTTCGCCGGCATCATCTTCCAGCGATTCCCATGCGCGATAGGCCTCCTTTGCCATCTGCACGTACGCCGGTGTGAAATAGGATAAGCGAATAATTCGCGAGCGGTCGTGCGAGCTGCCGCGCGCGTGGCCAAACTCGAACTGCTCGAGCCCCAGCACCCGCGCACCGCGCTTTGCCGACCAGTATGCAGCGGCGCTGCCGAGCGCACCGAGGCCCAAGACGATGACGTCGTACTCGCGCGCGAGTGACCGCTCCATTCCGTACGCCTTCAATGGTCGACAGCGGATTCCGTCACCGCGCTTCAGAAAGTGCCTAAACCGCAATGGAAACATTTGCCAGGCCGAGCGTCGGCAGCGGCGCCAAGACGCTGCCCGCCGCATGCTACATCTCGCCCGACGTCTTTGCGCAGGAGGAGGAGCGAATCTTCCGCTCGCAGTGGCTCTGCGTCGGGCGCGAAGAATCGCTGCCCCGCGCGGGCGATTTTTTCACGGTGGAACGCGCCGGAGAAAGCTTGATCGTCGCACGCGACGCCGGCGGCACGGTGCATGCCTTCTACAACGTCTGCCGCCACCGGGGCACGCGTCTCTGTAGCGAAGATTCGGGCCACTTTACGGGCTCGATCCAGTGCCCGTATCATGCCTGGACGTACGCACTCGACGGCGAGCTGAAGGTTGCGCGCAACATGGCGGAGGTTCCCGGATTCGATCGGGCCGAGTATCCCCTCAAAGAGGCCGCGGTCGCGCTCTGGGAGGGCTTCATCTTTACCAATTTGTCCCCAACGCAGGATGAGTTCGAGCGAGTCTTCGCGCCGCTGATCGGCCGTTTCTCGCGCTGGAACCTCGCGAAGCTGCAAACGGCGCGAAGCATCACCTACGAGCTTGCGTGCAACTGGAAGCTCGTCTTTCTCAACTATTCGGAATGCTACCACTGCCCGCTCGTTCATCCGCAGCTCGATAAGCTCTCGCCTTCCGATAGCGGGCATAACGATCTCTCAGAAGGAGCGTTCCTGGGCGGCTATTCGGAGTTGCGCGAGCACGGCACGAGCCTTGCGACGAGCGGGCGGAGTTCGCGCGAGCCGTTGGGAAGCGTCGGCGGCGACGATCTCGATCGCGTCTACTACTACACGATCTTTCCGTCGCTGCTGCTGAGCCTTCATCCCGACTACGCGATGGTGCACTACTGCAAGCCGCTGGCCACCGATCGCACCGAGGTCACGTGCGCCTGGCTTTTCGATCCGAGCGCGATCGCGAAGCCGGATTTCGATCCGAGCGACGTCGTGGAGTTTTGGGATCTCACCAATCGCCAAGATTGGCACGTCAACGAGCTGACACAGCGTGGATTAAGCTCGCGCGCGTATTCGACCGGTCCGTACTCGAACGCTGAAGGTTTGCTGAGCGCCTTCGATCGCCACTACCTTGCGATAATGGGAGCCTAGCAGTCCGGTGAACGCTTGAAGCCGCAGTACGATGCCATCGTGATCGGTGGCGGCCACAACGGCCTCGTGACCGCGTGTTATCTCGCTCGCGCGAAGTGGCGCGTTCTGGTGCTCGAGCGGCGCTACATCGTCGGCGGGGCGTGCGTAACCGAAGAAATTTTTCCCGGCTTCAAAGTCTCGACGGCAGCCTACGTGAATAGCCTCTTCCGCCCCGAAATCATTGCAGATTTGCGTCTGAAGGAGTACGGGTTCGAAGCGATCGAACGCAATCCGGCGTCATTTTCACCTTTCTTAGATGGGCGCTATCTGATGCTCGGAACCGGCACCGCGCGCGACGTCGAGGAAATCGCGAAGTTCAGCCCCCGCGACGCTCAAAGCTATCCACGCTACGAGGCGATGCTCGAACGCGTCGCGTCGGTCGTCGAGCCGACGCTCACCCAGATTCCGCCCAACGTCCTTCGCCCGAATATCGGCCAACTGCTCGAAGCCGGCAAGATGGGCCGCGCGCTGCAGCGACTTGGGCCCGGAATGAGCGAAGCGATCGAAGTTCTCACCGGAGCGGCACGTCCGATACTCGATCGATGGTTCGAATCGGAAGAGCTCAAAGGAACGATCGCGACCGACGCAATCATCGGCGCGTTTATGGCGCCCTCGATGCCGGGCACCGCCTACGTCCTCTTTCATCACGTCATGGGCGAGACGAACGGCAAGCGTGGAGTTTGGAGTTATGTGCGCGGCGGCATGGGTGGCCTGACGCAGGCGCTCGCAAGCGCCGCGCGGGCGCTCGGCGTGGAGATCAAGACCGAGGCCGAAGTCGCGCGTATTCTAACCCGGGATGGACGCATCACCGGAGTCGCACTCACGAACGGTGACGAGTTTCACGCCAAGCGCGTCGCAAGCGGCGTGGATTGCCACGTAACCTTCGAGCAGTTGCTCGAGCCGGCCGAGCTGCCGCACGACTTTCGCGATGCCGTCGCTCGCATTTCGTACAGCAGCGCGTCGTGTAAAATCAACGTCGCGCTGGAGCGGCTGCCGAGCTTTACCGCGTTGCCCGGCCACGAGCCTGGTCCCCAACACTTCGGCACGGTGCATCTCTGCCCGGACCAAGACTTCATCGAGCGTGCCTACGACGACGCGAAGTACGGCGGATTTTCGCGCGAGCCGGTCGTTGAGTGCACGATGCCGTCCTCGCTCGACTCGACCGTCGCGCCGCCGGGCAAGCACTTAATGTCGATGTTTACGCAGTACGCGCCGTATCGTCTCGCGCAAGGCCCGTGGACGGACGCGCTGCGCAACGAGTATGCCGATCGCTGTTTTGACGTCGTCGAACGTTACGCTCCGGGGTTCAAGGACTCCGTGATCGACCGTCAGATCCTCACGCCCGTGGATCTCGAAACGACGTTCGGCCTCACCGGCGGCAGCATCTTTCAAGGCGCGATGCCGCTGCATCAACTCTTCGCGTTTCGCCCCGTCCCCGGCTTTGCCGATTACGCGACGCCGATTCGCGGGCTCTATCTCTGCGGCGCGGCCGCGCATCCGGGCGGCGGCGTGATGGGCGCGGCCGGCTGGAATGCCGCGCGCGTCATGCTACGAGGGAAAGTCTGACCGCTACTGTTCCTTCGTGAAGTCGCTCGGAATGCTGAAGACCGGATCGTTTGCATCGACCGGGTGAACGTGCCCGCGCTCGGTGACCAAGGCCGCGCCCTGACCATTCTTTGCGGCAAACGTGATGGCTTGGTACATCGAAAAGTTGACGAACGGCAACGCCGGCCCACTCTGCCTAATGCTAAAGCGTTTGTCGAGTCCGGCAGTCGCCAGCTCCCGCATCATCTTTGAGGCGGCCGCCATCATCGCGAAGCCCTGTCCGGGCGACATGTCGCCGGACCATGCACCACCCCCGGAGCAGTGAGGGAATGGCTGGGTAAAAGCCGTGTAGTACCCGATTAAGTTGGCGTTTTGCGAATGGGATTCGCCGGTCGGCTTCGTTTCGGTAAAGGTCATGTCGGAGCGGTAGCCGTTGGTCGGCTCGCCTCCCACCGCGCGTGCACCGAGTGCGCTATTGGCAACGACGATCGCGATTTTCGAGCCGTCGTCCTTCGGCACCGAGCCGCCGGCGCTGCTTCCGCCCGAAGCCGGAGCGCTCGGCTGGTCCATCGAGACGACGCGATAGGTCTTGTTGCGAAGATTCAGCGTAGTAATCGTGCGCGCGACGCAGTCGGTAATTATTGCAGTCTGCACCGCGACCATGTCGGTGCGCTCTTTCGAACCGGCTACGTAGTGCTTCTCGGCCATCCCGCTCTGCATCAGCTGCTGCGCATTCTGGGCCATCGCGATGCTCTGCGTAAAGTGGCCGAAGAGTCCGCCTCCTCCCTGCGAAGGCGGCTGTGCCGATGCGGCAGCGGAATAGTCGTCCTCGAACGAGCCCGGCTGCAACGAGGACGGGTCGGTGGTCATCGCCAGCTTCGAGACCGAATCCCAAGCTAAACCGCTCGGCGCCGCCGCCGCGAAGAGCGAGGACCCTAAAAAGAACGCGACCGCAACGAACGCGCTTATAAGAACGAGACCACGTTTCATCCGCTTCTCCTATCCGGCGAAAAAGGTTCTGATCCGTCCTTCTCAATACCGGGCCTCAATACCCGGCGGCGGACCCCGCCGGGGTGCGCCGGTCGCTGCCGCCCTCGAGCAAGCCGGTCTGGAAGTTTACGACAACCGCCTGCGCGGAGCCCCATTTCGGGACTTCGTTCAGGGTGTATCCCATTTGCTGCAACGCGCGCGCCGTCTCGGTATTGAAAGCGCCAGGCTCATACTCCAGCTCATCTGGCAGCCACTGCATGTGCGTGCGCGGCGCGTCGACTGCGGTTTGCGCGCTCATGCCATAGACGAGCACGTCGAGCAGCGTCTCGAGCGTCGTCGTAATGATCCGGGGGCCGCCGGGACTGCCGGTGACCATCCTCAACGTGCCGCGCCGCGTCACGATCGACGGCGTCATCGACGAGAGCGGCCGTTTGCCCGGAGCGATCGCGTTGCGTTCGCCCTGCACCAGCCCGTACATATTCGCAACACCGGGCTTGGACGTAAAGTCGTCCATCTCGTCGTTTAAGAGAAACCCGGTCTCGCCCGCGACGACGCCGGCGCCGAACGAGTCGTTGAGCGTGTAGGTGACGGCGACCGCGTTTCCCCAACGATCGACGATCGAGTAATGGGTCGTGTCTTCTCCTTCCTTCGCCACGGCACCGAGCCCGGGGCGCACCTCGCTGGAAGGCGTGGCGCGATCCGGTAAAATCTCCGAACGTAGTTTGGCGGCATACGACGGGGCGAGCAGTTGCGCTACCGGATTCGGAACGAAATTGGGATCGCCGAGATAGACGTTGCGATCCGCGAAGGCGCGCCGCTCGGCCTCGGTCGCATAGTGCAGGAAGCGCAGGTCGTGCCAGCCCCAGGCCTGCAGCGGATATGGCGCCAGAATATTGAGGATCTCGCACAATGTCACGCCGCCCGAGCTGGGCGGCGGCGCCGAGATGAGGTCGTAGCCCCCGAACGTACAGTGAATCGGCTGCGGCTCTTCGACGCGATACCCCGAAAAATCACGCAGCGTAAGAATGCCGCCGTTCGCGTCGCTTGCCCGCACGATCGCGCGTGCAATCGGTCCGCGGTAGAACGCGTCGGAGCCGTCTTTTGCGATGAGCGCAAGCGTGTTTGCGAGCTGCGGGTTAAACTCACGGGCGAGCGCGATTGCGGGCGCCATCAAACGGGGCCTCGACATCGTTGCGAACTCGCGTCGCGCCGTCTCCATTCCGGCCACCGTTCCCGGTACGCCGACCGCCAGCCAACCCTTTCGGGACGCTTGCGTGCGAACGTTACCGTAGCGGTCGAGAAACATCGTTGGCGTAGCGCGCAGCGGCGCGGTCTCGCGAAAATCGAGAAAGCGCTCGCGGCCGTCGTGCAGGCGAATCAACATGAAACCGCCGCCGCCGATGTTCCCGCAACACGGGTCGACCACGGCCAGCGCGTACGCGACGGCAATCGCGGCGTCCACGGCGTTACCGCCGGCGCGCAAAATGCTTATGCCGGCCTGGGTGGCGTCGTGGTGCGCCGTGGCGACCATCGCATGACGCGCTGTCGCGCCGGTTAGGAACGCCGCGAGAAGGGCGCCGAGTAACGTTACCCGGCGCGAATGTGCGCTATGTAGTGCCAGAGGCCAAAAACCTTGAGGATCCAGACGACCATAACGATCACGACGACCGCATTTAAGAGCGACTTTATCGGGGCGGCCATCGGAATGTACGTGTTGACCAGCCACAGGAGAACCCCCACGACGATCAGTACGACGACGATCTCAATCAAAGGCATGCTGCAGATTACCCAAAAAATGAAATCTGCAACCGGCAGCCCGCTTGAGCCTCCCTAGGATAACAAGTCAGAAGCGACCCCGCGTCGAAAGCAGCCTCTTCGTGGTTCAGGAAGGAGCCCTATGAGAGTCGTTGACTTTGGTCGATTTTCATTCCTTGCCGCCGTGGCGACGGCGGTTCTGGCAGCATGCGGCGGCGCCGGCAGTCCGCTAGCGCTTCCGAATAGCCTATACCTTCAGCGGCACTCGGGAAGCTCGCCAATCAAGCACGTCGTCATGATCGTTCAGGAGAACCGCACCTTCAACAACCTCTTCGCGGGTTTTCCGGGCACCAACGGCACGATGCGCGGCAAAGAGAAGATAAAAAAAGGCGGCAAATGGGTCGACAAGTGGGTTCAACTCAAGGAGCAGCCCTTAGTGCCATCGCCGAACCACGACATCGGCCATTGCTACTTCTCATTCACTAAAGCGTATGACGGCGGAAAGATGGACGGGTTCAACTACGAACCCGAAAACGCTTGCCCGCGTAACGGGACCGGGGGACCGTCGAGCCTGTATCCATACCAATACGTCAACCCAGCCGACATCGCGCCATATTGGGATATGGCAGAGCAGTACGTGCTCGCCGACGCAATGTTCCAGACCCAAGGCAGCGGCAGCTTCACGGCCCATCAAGATTTGATCCGCGGCGGTTCGGCGCTGGACGGCCCCTACGGCAGCGGCGCGAGCATGATCGATACGCCTACTCAAGAACCCTGGGGCTGCGACCGAACTGCTAATAGCAAAACGGATCTCATCACGACCTCGCTCAAGTGGCAGGAAGATGCCGGGCCGGCCCCGTGTACGAAAGACTTTCCGGACGGAAGCTCCAGTTATCAGACGCTGCGCGACCTGCTCGACGCGGCAGACGTTTCATGGAAATACTACACGCCGTGCTTCGACAAGTCGGATGGCTGCACGCCGGACCCGAAGTGCCCTAGCTGCGCAGCCGACCTTCTCAACGCATTCGATGTGATCTGGGCGGTGCGCAATGGTCCCGAGTGGGGCACGAACGTCTCCATGCCGGAGACCAACATCTTCAACGATATCTCCAACGGTTCGCTACCCGCCGTTTCTTGGGTGATTCCGGAGGATCAAAACTCCGATCATATCGGCGACGGAAACGCTAATGGCGGCCCCGCTTGGGTCGCCAGCGTCGTCAACGCCGTCGGACAGAGCTCCTACTGGAACTCGACGGCAATCGTCATCGTATGGGACGATTGGGGCGGCCTGTATGATAACGCTGCGCCGCCTTGCTTGTCCAAAGCGCAATGCCGCGACGACCAGGGCGGCCTCGGATTGCGCGTGCCGATGATCGTCGTCTCGCCGTACGCAAAGTTGGGTCAATCGAGCCAGGGTGGTTATGTCTCGGCTACCCAGTACGAGTTCGGCAGCATCCTAAAATACGTCGAGAACAACTTCGGTCTGGGCTCGCTGGGAACGACTGACAAACGGGCGACGAGCATTCTCGACTGCTTCAACTATAGTCAGAAGCCCCGCTCCTTTACCGCTATTCCATCGCAGCACGACGCGCACTACTTTATGACGCACCGCGAGCCGGTTTCACACGGCGACCCCGAGTAACAAGTGCCAGCACGGCGACCGCCGCCAGCGCCACGATGTTTGAAATGAGCGTGAAGCGGTCGTTGAGCGCCATCGAAGCAGCCGTCATGGCTGCGGTTCCACCGCCGATGATCCGCTCCATGATCGCACCCGCGAGCATCGCGCCCGCGGCGAAAAGGCCGACGAACGCCCACGTGATGCGTTCGGGAAATGATTTGCGGTAAATTGCGATCAGCGGCAGAATCAGAAGGTCGCCGTAGATAAAGGTGGTGTTGGCGCCCAGCGGGATGCCGGCATTGGCGAGATATCGCGCGACCGGGACGTTGCCCATCGAACAGACGAAGGTCGCGACCGCGATCAACAGCCCAACGATCAGCAGCAGCACGTAGCCGATAAAGGGAACGGAGCCGACCGCGCGTAGCGCGGCAGCGAGCACGCCGCCCGGAACGAGCGCCGCAGCAAAGCCCGCAATCAAATAGCCAACGATCAGCTCCGTGCGCAGCATTCGTACGTCGGCGATCGCGGTCGTTGCGACCGCGCTCCAGCTACGTTCCTTCGGCGCCCCAGCTTGGTGATGCTCGCAGCCTTCGTCCTCTACGGCGACGCCTGCAAGGTAGTCGCGCTGGAGCCGCGCGAGCTGCCCATTGCCGAAGAGAAGCGAAAGGCCCAGCGTCACGACGGCGATGATGATGACGCCGCCAAAGAACTCCGCGAAGGCGAATCGCCACCCCAACAGCGACCAAAAGAGAATCAAAATCGCAAGGTTCATATTTGTCGACGAGATGAGGAACGCAAAGACGGATCGGATGTCGGCCCCGCTGCGATAGAATCCGCGCGCCGCGGCGGCCGCCCCATAGGAACAGGATGACGAAATCACGCCGAAACCCGCGCCGTAAAGCAATCCTCGCAGGCCTGGGCCCAGATAGCGCTCCAGCGTAGCCGGCGTCAGCATCACCTGGACGATCGCGGAGACGAGAAATCCAAAGATCAAGCCAAATAGGCTATCCCAAAAGAAGGTCGCGGCTTGGATGATGCCCGCTGCCACCGCCTGGGCCAGACTAGCCGCCAATGGGAACCGGTGCGTGGCCGAAGAGCGGTGGAATAAAATGGCCGACGAGATACGAGAGCGCGAAGACGGCGCAGCCATA